>Ga0116230_10007687_pt1 | contig 10646 bp, 8 predicted proteins | sample S1TSphfallax_3_FD_88678 | JGI IMG/M metagenome (GOLD analysis project Ga0116230, IMG submission 88678) | Host-associated microbial communities from peat moss isolated from Minnesota, USA - S1T2_Fd - Sphagnum fallax MG | ecosystem: Host-associated > Plants > Peat moss > Unclassified | place: USA...
AGACACACAGCACATACTTCGAATCTTCATGTGTCCTCGGTGTCTGTCTCTCTATCAGCTTCCTCTCAAAGGCTTTCGGAAGCGGCCACAGTTCTCAGAGGCGATCCTCACCTACCTAATCCCAATTGTCCGCTTTGAACTGGCAGCTTCCATGCGAATTTGAAGCCCACCGAGCTCTTCTTCTTCACCAGCTTCCTCAGAAAGATGGAAATCTGACCAAATTATAATCCTTACAAAAAAAAATTGTCCATTTCCGCTGCAACTTCCGGTTCAAATTGTAGCCGCGCGAGCGCGCTCTCCTTCCTCAGCTTTTGCAGACAGCCAAAGGTCGTGCCAGTACGCGACGACGACGCAAAATGGATTTTGGAAGGGGGAGGTCAGCCGGGACGGTTCAGGCCCACCGCGAACGGCGAACATGTGCGCGATCAAGCAGCGAACAAGGCCAGGGGCGATTGAGGCCAGTATTGGCCGGATATTACCCTTTTCTCATAACCGGTCAGGTAGGTTATCAAAAAGAATTTGAAAAATTGAACCCTCCGGTTATCAGTTTCATTGGTAAAAAGTTGGCTCTCAAATACCCACCTTGAGAATCGCTGGTTATCCTGTCTCAGTAAAGGGTAGGTTATGAAGTATTAAAAATGAATTAATTAATTTTTTAATAAAAAAATTTCTGTTATAAACATGTTTGGAATTTAAGGATTGATAAATTTTACCTTGATGAAGTTTCGATAATTTGGATAGGTTATTAAAATTTGAGAATTCAATGCCAAGCAAGTAGGTTATCAACAGGTTTTCAAAAAAAAAAAAATCAGTAATCAACTGATAGGTTATCAATACATGAGTTGATAACCGGGTTTTTTCTCAATAACACTGGTTCAGGTCCACCATGAACATGTGCAAAATCAAGCAGGGAACAAGGCCAGAGTGAACCCTCTTCCATCACTGCACCATGAAGGATGGATGATAAATGGTCAGGAATCCCAACAGTTTCCTGTTGAAATAACCATGGTGGTTAATTCAGTTGATTTTCTCCATTACTCACCAACTCACAACCTATTAGTAGGTAGGTAATAAAATCGACCCTTTCTAACCTATGTATAAACTATAAACCATCTACTTAGCTACCATAGTAGTCACCTAGTTTCCTACCCATCTGCCTATTTATAGGACTTATTTCTTAGAGAATGGGTTACTGAGATGAAAGTGGATGTTATTTCAGTTGGTAAGGCACTTGGTGGTTTACTAAGTAGTTAGAACGATTTGGATGGTTAGTCCATAGCTAACCAGTGTGGTGGTTAGTTATGGGACAAGAATACAATGAAAAAATGTTTCCTGTCCACACACCATCCATCTTACATCGTGCACTGGTGGGTGCTGGTTTGCTCTTGTCAGGGCAATAGACATTTTTACCCTCTTCCGATGAAAACAAGTGTGGGTAGGGTAAATTGGCCAGTGACTAAACATTTAAACGGCTCAGGGCAGGCTGGATCCAAGGGGAGGGCAGGGCTCCGTTGCTTCTGCTGTCCAAACAAAACTTGAACCCCTCCTCTTGCTGCATCTGACACACTAACAATTGTCCAAAATGGATTAGAAATGAGAAAGTTATGCCTTCCCCCCCGCCCTTTCACTATGGGGGGTCTAAAACTCAAAAAAGCAAATCACTGAACAATACAAAGATGGATTCTTGAACACTCAAAATATTCATTGTATGTTGTTATGTTGCTTGGGGGGAGGGGGGGTTGCTTGGGGTTCCCCTTCTTAAGGTTTTTAAATTTTATTATTTATAGTTATTTATGTGGTTGGATGGTTTTTTCTTTGCATCCCTTGTCAGTTTGAGATACCTTTTGTCCTCATTGTTCTAGCCTTTACACTTTAAGCGACCTGTCAAGGCTTGTGAAGAACGCTCACCTTCTTGTTAGCCTTGTTTCCTAGGCTAACCAAGTTGGTTTTTTTTTATATGTCTCCTCTCCTATTGTATTTTTTCCTGTTCTATTCTTTTTATTTCTTGGAGTTTGTTTTAGGTTCAATCTAGCTCCATCTTGGGTCTATTTGAGTTGAGTTTCATATGCCTTCATTTGTTTCATAAGATCCTTCAAACCATTCAAAACAAGGTTATGTGGGCTTTTTGCTTACCCCTTGACCAAATTACTTGAGACTCAATAGACAAATTAACATGGTACCTATTCTTATTGTTGTTGCGTTGGTGCTTATGCTATACTTGAGGTGGTCGTTTAGGTCAATGAAGGGTTTTTGTTCGCCTCATGAGGTTTTTGGCAAGTGATTGGTCTACCCTTTAAGAGGAGTTTTCACGTGCCTCTTGTGTGTCTTGTTCTCTCCATTCATGGGAAGACTTTTTGACCATTCATCTTCATTGTTGTCTAATTTTAAGGAAAGTCAATGAGCATAGTTGCATTACCAGAACTATCCAACCCATGATGCTAGTTATTCCTTTGGAAAACATCGTTACTACTTTACACTAGTTACACCTTCCTCCTTTAGACCTTGTTCTTTTGCTTATTTTTTATTATTAGCCTAAGCACATTTTTATCTTGGATAATATTATGTTTACCTAAGTTTTAGCCATTGTTCCCCATTTGTTTCCAAGTGGGCTTTCTGGGATGGTATATGAACATCTTTTGGGATGTTTCATACCAAAAGACTCATCCTTAGGGTTTTCGAAATTATTCTAGGTTGCAATTATTATTGTTCATGGGGATATCCTTAGGTTAGTGGCCCTAGTGCTAGGGGCTAACAGATTATTGGCAATGGTAAAGGACACCGGTGGTTTTTGTCTTATTGTTGTGTGCGAGGTGTTTCTTTGATTTATTAGTTGTTCCATTGTCTTATAGTTTCAAGGGTCATTTTAGGAACACCTATCCCCCCACTAGTTTGGAGTTTCAACCTTTAGAGGTTATAAGGCCATCCCTTTTGGCATTTGAGCCTTTTTTGACTTACACTTTAATTGGGTTGTGATCCAAATCAATGTAAAAAATGCTTTTAATAACGTTTTTCAAATTGTTATTTTAAAAAAGTTGTGTGACGTTGAGAAGCCTTTGGCCAACATCGTCTCCTTTACAAGGTTGTTTTATGGCGTTCATTCTTTTATTTACTACCAACATGGGTGACATGTGGAGGGGGTCACCATTATTGAATCATCTTTAGGCACAAAGCATGGTGACCCCTAAGAGGTCTTTTATTTGTTTTGGCCCATTATTGAGCATTATGGGGTCCCCAACTATGTTTTTCCATCCCTAACAGACGATACCCACATTGTGGGGCCTTTGAATGATATTACCCGCACTTTTGACCACATTTCAACCCAATTAGCTATAGTTGGGCTTAAGGTCAAAGTGTTAATGTGCAAGCTTTGGAATCCATTAAAGATCTTTTCAGGCATAAAGATTCTTCAGGGCTACACCTTGGTCATAAATGGCTTACACATTTTGGGTGTGCAAGTGGGTTTTCAAACCTTTGCCACACATTTTTTGAATGAAATTTTATCTCATGATGTGGTGCATATCAACGATTTTCCTCTCCTAGGAGATGCCCAAGTTACTTTGGGCATTTTGTCTTCATGTGTAGTTCGCTAACCTTCTTATTTCACATAGATAATTTTTCCTTCTTCTTCCTTCTTATCTCTTTAGTGGGTTTCCACATGAGAATTATGTAGGTTTGTGGGGACATTATGGATCCAAGATCGAGGGAATTTTTTCCGAGCCCTTTAACAAGGCATCAAGTTTGACTATTAATATCTTTTGGTGGTATAGGTTTTCTCTATATGGAAAATTGTGCCTCATTTGTTATTCTAGGGAGTTGGGTTTTGTTGGCTTTGTATTTGTGCTCTAAGTTTCATATTTCGATAGACCCATCTTGGAGGAGTATGGTTTTTAGGTTGAAGGGGGGCCCCACTTACTTCAGTCTTACTTACATGTAGTGCAAGATAGTTTTCCTTATGCAATTAGGGGTATGCACCTTTCTTTTGAAAATTTGGAAGTTTTTAGTGCCTTAAATTTACAGGCATTTTTTATGGACTTCCACCACGACACATCCCTTAGGTCTATATTGGAAGATGACTTCATTTCCTTAGCATTTATAGCCTAGATTTGTTTTCGTTCGAACAAGGGAACATGGTTATGGTTGGTTGATAAGCATCTATATGTTCGTTTTGCATAACACATTTTATTTTCATCCCAATGTTACATTTTTGTCTCGGTTTGATTTACCCTCAACATATAATTTTCTCATATGTGACTGTAGACTCAAGTTGGACGCATCTAACACGCACTTAATTCGTTGCCTACTTGGAGGTTACTGAATAGCCATACATGACGCCATTTGAAACATCGTGTATGCATTCACTTTTTAAAAATGGGCATGATGTATGGAGAGAGTAATGGTATGCCTTTACATTAGGAGTTTCATTATGAACTAATCTTTACATGACTCGATAAGACCAAGTCTTCCTTGTCAATGTGGTGGTTATTGAACTAACGCGAAAAATAATGACTTTGAATGTCATTACTTGACCAACATGTGTAACTATGGAACTTAATGCCATTGCTAAGGTTTGCAAGTATAGAGGGTTTCATGAGGGGCATCATTTTATTTTGATGGCCATGGTGGTGCATGACATATTCAAGCATGATATGGATCATTTCATTAGGGAGTGTGTTTGTCTTTTCCATGATAGACAATCAAGAGGTCATTTATCCTTTTTTTTACATTCAATTTTTTAGGTAATATGTTAGTATTGCCCTTCAATGTGCTTTAACATCTATTATAGAGAAAAAAGATTGCATTAGCATGTGATGTGTGTTCTATACCTCCCATTATTATTAGGTTTCACAATTTACATGCAAATGACATATAGAGAGGTCATGGGTGAAATAGCTTCCCACCATGCGAGGTATTAGTTTTCTCCTTTTTTTTTTATTCCTTCGGGCTAGTCATCTTTTGGCCTTTCTTTGGCCTTCCCTTTTTGTGTCCCCAATGATGGTTTCAGCCATTGATATTTTATTTCACTATTTATCCCTACCCCCCCCTCCATTGGCTCATCATAATGATTGGTCCAGGTGATTTGCTATTAGTAATCCCCCATTTGTTTGCTTGTCCCAGGTTCACTTTTATGGGTGGGGTTGCAAAAAAGTAAATAACTAAACTTGGGTATGAAAAATATTTTTGCAGGATCACATACCGAGCACCACTAGAGATGCTCTGAGGCACTGATGGATGCTGCAACTACTTCATTGCTAACAACTACCACGCCAGCAATCTTTAAGTTGAACATCTCCCTGATAACCTTGAAAAACACCACAACGCATTTAGAGGGCATAATTCCTCACTCTTGGATGGAGATTTCACATAAGACAACATGCAAATTCACTTAAGGCAATGTCAGCCATGCCCTCAGATATTATGAAGGGGAAGGATGCCTTCCCTTATCCTAAATTGAAAGAGATGCATGTAAGGTAAACCGGCCCATCACTGATCACTGTCTATGACCGAACATTTTGGCAGATTTTTTTCAATTTTTCTCCATTTTGAGTGATTTAAAATGTTATAGGAGTGTTTTCTCAAGCTCTACAAATCATCTTTGCAATGGAAGCCAAAGGACCAGTCAAAAAAGAACAGTAAGGAAAATATGCTTTTTCGAATTGCAAAACACATTTTTGGTCATTTTCCTTCATTTTGACCCCTTCTATTTTCAAATCTCATAACTTTCTTAGTTCTTATTCATTTAAAAAACTTAAAGTGTTATACGAGCACCACCTGAAGTTTTACAAATCATCTCTGAACTTTTTGGGTGGGAGTATGTGTGAGCCTTGCACATGTGTTTCCACTCTAATGTCTTTGCAAAGCAGCTGAAGGTGAGTTCTTCATAAACACAAGTTCCGATACCAACTATCCTGAAATATATAATAGACAAAGAGAGTCAGGAGTCAACTAATATAAATCCTTCTTATCAATCTTTCGGGGATTGTTCAGAAATGTGCAAAAAAGTTTGAATCAATCTTTTACAATGGTATCTCCTGACAGTGTCAGAAAGTGAGTGTTTGCCTTCTTTATAGTGTCCTCAGACTAGGCATTGATTAGCTACTTCTACTGCTGAGGTTTGTCCTTCCTTAAGACAAGATTTTGTTGTGTTCATCCAGATAGCACAACAAACTTTATTTGGACTGTTACATTGCATTTGCCTTTGCCTTTGATGCTTACCTTTCTATTGGTTGTAATTTCACAAGTCATCTTACCTTATGAAGACATTGAAGAGGTAAGACAAGCGGTTGTTGTTGTACACAACTTTGCAATTCTTTGCAAACTTTCTTAAGCTTACAATTCTTGGTTCTTAAAAGCAAAATTCCATTGCTTGTTTTGCTAAGTTTTTTCTGTTTGAGATAATTAGAATGTCTTTTGGGAGGATATCCACAGATGAAGAGGAGCTAGCATGCAATCATCAACCCTGCCATAAACATTACATTGCGATTAGGTTCTAGAGGTCAAGGAGTGCCTCATAGAAATGACCCCTCCATGTTGTGCAACATCAAAATCTCAAATCCTTTTACCATAAGCATTACACTAGTCTCCAATTTTTGGAATAACAGTTCCTTATGATGGCATTATGTAACAATCTAGCAGGATGATGATTTTGGTTGAAAGTGAATTAGGGAAGTAGAAAATCAACAATTAAGTGGACTATCAAGACCTATCCACAAAAGATGTATGCAGAATGCCATTCCAAATTGTTCTACATGGTGAATATTATTTGAACAAGAAAAGAAACACTTACCAATCTCCTCTAGGAAGAGCAATAGCAGGTTTAAGCATACTGAAATCAAGAGTCAAAAAGTGGAAAGAATGGAATTAGGGAAAAATTAATAGAGATGACAAAAGATTTGGGCAGCTAAGCATTATGTTGTTCAATGTAAGGGATTTCCACTGTTCCCACGCCCATATGCCATGTCTTGAAAAACATGCACTTTCAAATCAAGCCCACTCTGCAAAATGGGAAGGAACAAAACCAATCAGAGAAGAATGTTGGACATCTGGATGAGTGAAACCATACATGAGCTCCTAAAAAACTGTAAATCAATAGAGGATAAGTATACACCATCTACGAAATCTATTTCAAATGAAAAAAGATCTTTACCTTCTAAATGAAATTATGAGGAAAGGCCTTTTTGAAATCTTTGAACCGCTCAATGACCCCACACTAGTCTGGAAGATGAGTCCAAAAGTCAGGAAAGAGCTTGATGGCATGTGCAGAGTGAGCAACAGCAAGCTCAAGAGCCTCAATATTTGCAAAGTATGCAGTTGAGTTTCTCTAATTAATGCAACAGCGAAAAAGCTCTTGATACTCTTGCAGTGACATGCCCATGACCTTTGAACCTACCTGAATGGCAAATTCAAGTAGTTAGAACATCCTGAAAACAACAGCTTGAAAATTCATTGAAAACAACATTAAACACTTATATCCTTCACTTATGTCCCTAAAAGTACTGGTACAAAAACTAGGAAGTAGTAATGTTGTAATGTCTTACTGCTTATCAGATACTCACCACCATGGGCGCAAACAAGTCATCCCGAAAGAATTGCTTTCCATCACCGCCTTCCTCTCCTCTTAGGTTTACACTCCATTTCAAGATTTTTGCTGCACAAAGTATTAAGTCATTCCTGCTCCAATAATGTCCGAGCACTTTGAACTCCTCGAGGTGTGTTCTCACCTCGGCAATCATTGCATATAGTTGCTTCAATGTTGAAGACCAAGGGGATATTGATGGAGGCGTCAAATGAAGGAAGTCCTCAAGACCAAGCTCTGCAAAAAAGACACATAGGTTTAGATTAACAGACAAGCATAAAACACACAATTCAACAACCATACACACATAAAAGTATTAATACAATCTAGATAATCAACAACAAAGTATAAGAAGACTTGCACCTGGAGGATTCTCTTGCTTGGAAGAGCTCTCTGTCATAGCCTCCCCAGCAAGAGCAGGGGCAGGAGCCAAGGATCCAGGGAAAGCTGCTTCTGGTGAAGACTTTGCCATAGTGTTCACCTCCTGTTTCCGGGGCTTCTTCCCTTTCTTTCCCATGATAAAGCTTGGATGCATGCAGGGTCAAGTGATTGTATGATGGCACATACAACAAACTGCACCGTAGAAATCTTGGACAGTTTCTTCAACTCCAAAGCCCAAGTAGCTGTTGTCAAGATCCAGTTCATTAACACATTCTTTATCAGTCCCTTGTGATTAGAATGGATATGGGAAAAATAGCAATCCACACTGCTGATCCACCCACGGGTTCATTGTTCATTCCAATTGACAACTAAGGTGCATCTCGCTCAATTGCCATATCACCATATCAAACGAAAGAGGGCAAATGCTGCAGATTGAAGAACTAGCTTAGTTCTTCCGCTTAGTTGCAAAAGAGATCCAGAGAATGACAAAAGACTTAATCCTAGTCTTGTAAACCAACTTTTTTGCATGCCATAATAAGATAGCAAGAAAGAGAGGCATTGAGGCAGCAGTACTTCGGTCCAATCTGCAATTTAGCAATTCAATTCTTATCCTCTCACAACACATTCCAAAATTCACACCAAAAATACACTATCCACATATGCTCATGCATGTCAACCCCCAACGCTTCTTTGTATCAACAACATCCTAACCTTGCATGCGTGCTCCTCCGGCTGCGTCACAACAATCCAAAGCTTTGATTCACCAACAACACAAACCCTTGTTTCTCAAACAGGAAAAACGGATTTGGTACCTCTTCATACAAAAGTATGGCACGAAAAAACGATTGGCAGCCAAGAAAGAGCTAGCGACAGAATCAGATGACCCGTAGGAGGAGAGAGGGCTAAAAAAATTATTAGAGAAAAAAAGAAAAATTACATACACGGAGACAAAAACAAGACCGAGCAACCGATGCCTACACAGTGTCGACCTCCAAACACAACGACAACGTCCGTCCGGTTCGGAGAAGATCGAAAGGAAGTTCACAAATAGATATAGCATGTCTACAAAAAGAAAATTAACAAAGCACAAACACAAAAACACAAGATGATGAATGATTACATAAATCATTAATAATTATGACATTTTAAAGAAATGTTATATATGCATAATTTCATATATATTATGTGATACATTTAACTTAACATGTACCCCAATTACATAGATTTTTCAATTAATTTGGTCCACTCCACTTCATATATAATTATGAAAATCGAATATTTATTTATATTTAAAAGATTAGTAAGTATTACTGACTTATGTAATTATGAAAAAATTAACAATTTCAATATAGCTATTTGTTGTGGTATTATTAGTTTTCCCGCTTGAATTTATATTTATGATTGTGTTAAATGAAGGTGAACTAATTACTTCTAATTTGAATGACCTAATCATGGAGAAGTTTGCCCAACCATCGCCCTATAATCCAAGGCATGGTCTCAAATGTCTTATTTGTCAACCCTAATTTTGCAAGTTTTTCTAATATGGTGTCAAGCTTCTCGATTCCCTATGCAATAAGATTGAACTCAGCTAAGGACTAAAATATATATTGCATCAATGTAAATCCAAAGGTCATGATAATATGAATACACCAAAAGCAAACATTAATTATTACAAGAGACACAAAAAGGTATAAAGAAAAGTCCAATGCTAAATACTCAAGATTATAGATGTTAAATACAAATATACAACCCTCCTTAAATGGAGTGAAAGTTTCAAGATGATCCAACAACATCTAGATTAATATTAACAAAATATTACCATAACCTAGTTGAAGTTTAGTGAGCAAAAAAATGGGGACAATTTTTTTCTTGGAAATTGGTTCAATAGTTTTGTCACCTTAAATTTGAATGTGGCAAAAATCAATTGAGTTCAGTTCACACATGATGAAGTGACAATTTTTTGGTAACCCTGGGCAGCATCACATAAGTCAATTCAGGTGTAAATGAATTCTTTGTCAACTATAATTTTTGATGAGATGGATGCCACTTGAGATTTATGGCCCGGCATTGCATATGCAAGGGCCAATGCAAATGTTGCTTTGAAAAACTTTCCATGGAACAAGTATTTACAATGGATTACCCTTCTTTTTTAGTTGATTTGCAATCTCATCAATCAACATTTTGATGAAGTCTATTTCATTCTTGGTATGTAAAATGATGGTAGATGTTTTTGCCATTGTGCCATTGATTAGGCCTTTATTCTAAATTTATGTCTTCAATGATCATTAAATGAACATTGATTGCAACCTATGTATCAGAAGTAAGATTGCAGTGTTGCTGCGCCGTTCACTGGCCACAGGAGGAAAGCATCTTGCCTTGCATATTTCTTGTTCCAGAATAACATCCAACATGATGAGGATGCAGGAAGGCAAGCTTAGGACAAGAGAAGAGGCAGGAGCCAATTGTCTCATCAGCAAAATGCACTTCTGGTTAATAATCTCAAAGATTGCACAACTTCTGGAGAAGCTGACCATGTGATGAGAGCCAGAAACCATATAAGATTTGTCACTCTGGAATTCTTATGTTGAGATAGAAGGGCTTTACACCCAAACTTTGAAATAAATCTACTGACTACCATGGAACCTTCAAAGCTTTCCAACCTGCAGATGGAAATGAGATGGATGCTTGAAGA
>Ga0116230_10007688_pt1 | contig 10643 bp, 11 predicted proteins | sample S1TSphfallax_3_FD_88678 | JGI IMG/M metagenome (GOLD analysis project Ga0116230, IMG submission 88678) | Host-associated microbial communities from peat moss isolated from Minnesota, USA - S1T2_Fd - Sphagnum fallax MG | ecosystem: Host-associated > Plants > Peat moss > Unclassified | place...
CGAACAATTTGGACAAATGAGAAGGAAGGAAGGGGAAGATGGGCCAACGTTACTTGGAAAGTAGTTTGATCTAGCGACCACTTTTTAGACTTGCGGTCGAAAGGAAGGAGTCTTTTTGGAGAGAGGAAATAGCCACCTCCCAGGAACATCATGCTGGCACTCTGCATGTTAGAGCGTGGTCAACATGCAGGTTTGAAAAAGAAAGGAAAGCTTGTGTACTCGTAGTGAGTAATACACCGGCAGAAGTTTTTCAGTGCATGTGGAGGGCAAATTATGAAGCAGAATCTGTCGTGGGTTATTTCCGAAAATATACGAAAAGCCCTGCTCCAAATGACCATTTCACTTTTCGTAAAGCACTCCAACTTCTTTTTTCCTTTGTTAATTTTGGTCCCTTACCTGCATTCGGAAATCCAAAACTCTGTACAGCCTTGCAAAGAAACTTCTGGACACATGGAAGTTCCTCCCTCTCTCTTCTCATCTCATCTTTTTCTCTTCTTTTTTTTCACATTTGTTTTTTTCTTTCTCATCTTTTTCTTTTCTGTTTCTTTTCATTGCAGATGAAACATGCATTTATATATATATATATATTATTCGCAAAATCTTTTTTATTATTAAAATTTTATAAACTCCAAATAAAAAATTTCCAACAATGGAGTTCAAACAAATGTTGTTGGATGCATGAAAAAAATTTCAAAAAAGGTAAAATTTACAAGTACAATAGAAACTAAATACCATAGCATAATGTCAGTTTCCACATAGACAAAAAAAGCAATTAAAAAAAAAATTCCATGATCTTTTATAATATTGTCACATGAGTAGTGAAATTATTTAAAGTGTAACCTATGATAATTATGATGATTTCCAACATGTCAACTTCATATTTTCACAAAGTTTCATTTCATTATTTTGAGGATTATTTAGTAACAAAACTGACATTTTTTGGATGCACATACACAATGTTAATTTTTCAAGGCAAATTATGTGGATTAGCACTTTCAATGTTCAAGCATTTGGATTTCACTCATCCCAATTGCAAATACCCAAAGCACAAGTACACCCCCAAAAACAAATGCTCCCAAAATCATTAATCATAAAACAATAGGCTCAAAAACTCCAAAAATCAAACTCCCAAACCATTTAACAAACCATGAAAAAAATTAAAAACTACAAAACTCTAAATAGCAACTCCAAAAAATTTGAACTTTGAACTCTAGAACAACAAAACTTTGAACTTCGAATTTAGAACTCTAAACATGCCAAACTTAAAACTCATAATTACAAAATTTCAAAAACTCCAAAAATTCAAAACTATGGAAACTCTAAAAACTTAGAAATATAAAAATTCAGAATTCCAAATACTCAAAAACACAAACTTACAAAAACTCAAAAACTCCAAAAGCTTAAAATTCAAAAAAATTCAAAATTCCAAATACTCAAAAACTCAAAATCAATCAATTGTTGAAATTAAATTCAATAATCAACACAAACATCCCCAAAAACACTCATCCCAAATTAAAAACATACTTAATCCCAAATGAGTGTCCTTATGAAATCCAAATGTTCTTCACTTTTCATCCTCTCCACATTCTTCCCTTAAAAATTTTATTGTGCATGTGTTATAGTAAAGAGATTATTTTTGAGACAACACTCTATCATAGTAACATGCTTGACCACTATTCGTTTACTACCGACAAGAACAAAAAAACTTCAAAAAACTTACAAAATGAAAATGCAATTAAAAAATTTGAAAATTAAGAACTAGCAATAATGCTTAGTAATGTTAAGGTAGGAATTGATTTTAGATCAATAACATAAGTGATGTTAATAGGACAATTGTAGAGGTTGTTGAAAACATGGTCAGATGTTGTGTTAACATTGATAGTATGAAACAATGGCCATGGAAAGATGGCATTGAGCCTATCTTTATATTTGGCCAATTCTTTTTCAAACATGTTGTTCAAGTTCAATTGCAAATCCACCAATATTTGTTACATGTACAAAGGCATTCTCTTTAAATACATAATCAACAATAGGTGAGATATCATTCATGTACTATTCATAAAAATAGAAGTTGCAAAAACACTAACAAGAAAAATACCACCAACAACTCTAAAAATCAACATAATGGTAAAAAGGCCATAATAGGAAGGCCATAATAGGATGGCCACCAATTTTCATAACAACATAAATAGCCACAAAGCCAATATCATTAACTCCATCAACAATTATGTCTTTGCCAACATAATAATGAGATTACATTTTAAAATATATATTTACAATGAAAGACAAAAACTTATAGTACTTTAAAGCCAAACATGACAAACATTATCATGAAGGTAAATGCACAATTAAATAGTTCATTTTTGTGACAAAATAATGTGCAAATTTTTTAAGGTGTACCAAAATCTTGTCACAATGTCATTTTTTATTTTATTTTTACCATGTAAAGACACATTCATGGATGACTATGATGGAATTTAAAATTGTAATGGCTTAAATTATAGTCTCCCTGAAATTTTTGACAACTTTTAATTAATTATTTTTTATAAGGATCATAATATAGGATAAAAATGATTACAATAAAAATTAAACCTTATTTGTCCTATGTGGTACACACCTTAAAAGATATCCACCCAATAATGTTTTTTTTTAAAGTACCCTTTATTCAAATGCATATAATGATTAATATATCCTTAGATCTATTAATTGGAATTTGGATCATGACTAACATCTTTATTATGAACAAAACCATGTGGTAATTTATTAATAAAAAAATCAATTGTTAATAATAATAAACTTTTGAAATAAAAAAAATGGTATAATTGTCTAACTGGAACATCACAAAATGGAAAAAAAAAAAACATTGATTCACATTCCAAATTTGTTATTGAGACTCAATATATGATAAAATACAAAATGATAAACTCATATTAGGAATCTTTTCCTTAAAAGCCTTAACCGTTTAATAGTTAGGGACTTTTGAATGGTTAAAATTTAACCATATTTTCATAAGTCCATATGAAATATAATTTTTGTTTATTTTCAATTTCTTTATCCCAAAAGCATATTTTTTGAAAATTTTACATGGGTCATTATTCCTGTGGACTTTGTGGGTTTTCCATTTAAGACCTCCAAATTAAAAAATGACATCAACTACATTAAATATAACTTTTAGGTGATTGAACATATATTATTCAAAGATTCAAATAATTACATTTTAAAAAATAATAATGATATCCATTTGAATCATTTAAAAAAAAATTGTATGGATTCATTGGGAATGTAATTTTTGCGATTTTTGAACCATTCGATTGTGCATTCACCCATGAAACCCTAAAGTGTCTTTTAAAAAAAAACTTAATCTACTTCTTCAAGTCCTTATGCTTCAAAGCAATCTATAACAAAATTTGGAATAATTGTAAGTAGTTTTGATATTTGCATGCAACTTTCAACAAAATGTTATAAAAATGTTTATAAAAAAAAAACACAACCTTAAAAATAGAATACGATTACTTACCTTCGTTTTCTCATAGGTGATAAGCTTTTCAACAAATGTTTTTTCATAACATAAATTAGAAGGAATCATGTCTTTTGCAGCCAAGAAATCAATGATTAAATATTCTAACTGATAATAGTCATAGGATATTACTTAAAATCCTATGTGGAAAATTTTTTAGTCATATATTAATGGTGCATTTAATAAATAGATAATGACATGGTAACAGGAAGGATGACATCATTGTTTGATTTCAAATTTTCATCCATATGACATCCATGATTGATGATAAAATGACATGGATGTCTAAAATATCATTTGAAAATGTGATTAACATAATGTTATTTAACATATGACTAAAAAATTAATATTAATAATTTAATATGAATATAAATAAATATAATGAATAACAACATGTAAAGAAGTGATTTTGGTAATACATATAGGTAATATTATACAAATAGGTAATATAAGAACCTTTATTATTATTATTACATATATATTTGATATATTATCCATTTTCAATATACAATGTGAATCAATTTGAAATAAAATTTATTGGTAAAATTATGATATATTATCTATATCTTAATTTAAAAATAACATAGAAGTGTAAGAAGTGGGAAATATATAATTAATTTTTACATTGCAGATTTATCATAAATTTAAATAAAATTTTCTGTAATATGTGTGTATAAGTATAGTTATTTATTTTATATTTTTCAAAAAAAAATTATATAATTGTATACATTATTGAACGATCTTTATGGATAAAATTTCAATTTTTTCATTTGGACAAATTATTAATGAAATATAAATGATCAAATTTGATGTTTTACATAATGTGTCGCAACTCCACTTTGGCCAAGTGTGGGGGTGAAGCCCAACACTCCCAAAGTTGGGGACTTGGAGTCCTCTGGGACTCCCGAATGTTTAGGGTTCGACAGCAAGGCCCAAAACACCTTGCATTGAGGTGTTCTTGATGTCATTGGAAAGGTCTTGAAGCGTAGATATCGAAAATGGTTTCGCATTGGCCATTTGGACATCTGTAACCCAAGTTATGGGCAAAAGATGGGTCGGGAGTCAAACTGGCAATTTGACTCCCGACCATTAAAAGTCGGGAATCGATCTCTTCCCGACCTCCGAATTGAAAGTGCGATATGTCGTTGGAAAGATCTCGACGAGGGATACAAGTTTGGTTTAGACCTCGTTGCGATCAGACTTTGAAGTCGGGAGTTATGAGCTCCCAAAGTCCCGGGACTCCAACCGGGACAGTTTCGGGACAATTTCGGGACTCCAACTTGAGAGTTCCGGGAAAAATAACTATTTGGATGTAGCCTCAGCGAAGCGTTGCAGAGAATACTATATGGGGGAAGGTGGTGGCTTCCCTCGAGTTCGGGCCGTAGTGAGTCTTGTGGTCCGAAGTGCCCGTGGCTTGTCCCAACACCCAAAGGTGGCCCAGAATGTGAACTAACCACTTTGTAGTTTGTTTTGGATGCAGATTCAAGCTTGATCTACTAGTCCTTCTTCCTAGTCTAATCCCAAGACTTCTAGCATGCCCTTCTACCCCTTTATAGTGCTGGAAGTCGGGAACGCCTTCCGAGTCCCAACTTTCCGCAATTACACTTTGGCGAACCCTCAAGTGGGTTCACCCCGGGACTTGAAAGTGCATCATAATGTTACCCGGGACTTGAGAGTGCGTCATAATGTTTAAATGAAGTATGGTCTAAATGGATTGAAAATTAGATTATTTACACAACAAATGGGGTGGCTTGATGGTAAAAGAGTTGAACTCCATCCTTGAAGTCCAAACATCAAATTTACAATTGACATTTGTTGTAGTCAACATAAGAATATTTTATACCTCTTTAGATTACATAGGTTAAGTGGTTATCTAAGTGGGCTTAAATAGGTAAATTTGGAGGTTTAGGGAGCCATTTAAATTAGGTTTAAAACCTAACTTAGATGGTGACACATGTCAACAATTTAGGGCGAAAAATAATTAAATTAAAAATCATTCAAATAAAATATTTTTTATTATTTATATTATGTATAATAAATTTATAATAATAAATATTATAAAAATAATAATAATGTTCCGCAAGTTTATAGGTCAAAATTGTAATAATTAAAAATAATTAAACAATGAGTAAATTATCATTAATGATTTCACATGTCTTTTATGACTAATGAATGATATTTGCCACATCAAGTCCTAAATGATTGTTGTCCTAAACAATTTGTCTATAACGACTTTCAAACTATTAATCATTTTTGTCTTTTATAATTAAAATAAACTTAATCATATATTTGAAGAATTATACTAGTGATAATAGTCAACTAGATCTCAATTCTCTATTGATAATATGCTACATGGCTCAATCTTGAAGATGTATATCTATTTGATTATACTTGCACCAAAAAAACAACAAAAACGTCAAAGGAAGATGACAAAAATCAAAAACCAAAAACAAAGAAAAAAACAAACATACTTTCCATATGAAATCAAATCTTGATGATTAGTTACCTCCATCCATATCCACAAAAGCATAAGTGACTCTTCCATCTAGGTGATTCCAACAACCTGGATAGGTTTATTAAAAAGTACTATTTTTTCAAATTTTAAAATTCACCAATGAGTTTATGCATGATGAGATGTAGTTGGTTTCGACCAATTGAAGTAGTAAAGACGAAAACATCATAAAAAAATCTCCATTTAGGTTTGCACCAAAAGAATAGCAAATGTGGTCTAAGTTTATCAACATGCTAATAAATATAATGATGATAAGTAAATTCTTTGAAAGTTTCAATAACATCAACAACTGGGTAATCAACATCAAGTTTAAATTGATCAACAAAACAATGAATAATGTTAATCCATAAGTTTTTCGAGACACCTTGATAAAACTTTAAAACAACGCCAGTAAGTAGTGAAACCAAACTAAATTCATCAAAATCAACATTGCAAAGTTTGAAACACCCTTTAATAAATAAAAATTTGCATGCAAAAATAACCAAATTTGAAGTTAAAACCACATGGAAATGTAGGTTGATGCTTATGCCAACATTTTATGTTTGTCTTCAATAAACAAAATGTCAAATTTTTTTATTGATTTACCAAAACTAACTATTGACATTCAATGAACTACATTTTTAGTTGTATGCATTTTAAGGTGGTTCAATTTTGGCAAGTGTTTTACTCCTTAAAAGTTCATATGATAATGTTAAAATGGTAGTTTATTTTGATATCATTAATTTAATAGGGAATTACATGATGGTTAATGAATTAAAAAACCCATATGAATAATAACCATTTTATTAAAAAAAAATTATGTATATGTTAAGAAAATAAAAAATGAAATCCACCAAAAAATGATTATGATATGAACTTTTGAAAATATGTCATTTTAAGCCATTCAAAAAGTCCACAACAATTTTTTGGTTAAATTGTTTTTAACAGTTTCTTTTTTGTTTTAACATATCATATATTAAGTCTTTATAATATATCCCAAATAAAATTCATAAAAAATATGTATGTATATAAAAGCACAAATAGTAAATTAGTCCATATTTTTCAACTTCAAAAGTCCATCACTATATATTTGGTGTATATATGTTGCAATTTTATTTTATAGATGTCTTCTTCTAACCACAAATTTGAAAAATGATTATTTTTATGCCATGTTAATAGCATGCAAATGCATGTCACTTTGCAAAAAACTAGATTGCAATGTAAAGAGTGAGCCACCTTACTTTACAACCAACCTTATAGGAATTTTCACATGGTGGTGGTACCTTGCATCTAAGAATATGTTAAAAGGAGCTGCACATGTTTTACATAATTCCACAACTTGTTCCTACCTCTACCTATCAAGCCTACCAATACCACATATTAAGGCTTGAATGTTGCAAAAAGAAAACAAGTCAAGAAACACAATAGAAGCACAAACATGCAAGAAGAAAAACCAATTAAAAAATATAAGAACATAAAACTTAAAGAGAAACCTTAAATTTAACCCAAAAATAAACATCAAATCTACAAAAATATGTTTTTCTTGCATGAGTAGAAACCAAAAAAAAGTAGAAACCTTAAAACCAAAAAGAAACATCAAGTCTATCAAAATGTTTTTCCTATGAAAATAAAAATTAAAAAAAATTAATAAGAACCTAAAACTTCAACATAAACCCTAAACCTAATAACAAAAAGAAACACATAACTTGCAAAAGCATAAACAAGACAAAAAAAAAGAAAAACACATAATGAAAAAATAAATTATATAGACATTCAAAAAATGGTCAAGAATTGTACCTAGTTGTTTTGATATAAACTGCCATCTTTTTTTGCAACTTGCAAAATTAAAGATGACAACATATCCACAAGGTCCTTGATCAAACCTTCATCTTCAGACAAATCAACAATAGGTTTTGTTGTGTCAAAACCACAAAACAATTTTCATTCATCAAACACATTCTTTGCTCAAAGCTCAATGTGTTTAGTCCCTTTTCGACCTCCCTTGTTAACATTTTTAATCTCCTTATTAATTTCAAGAAACCAAAATTTCAAAATTGGCTTCCTTACAAGAAACTAACAATCGTCTTCCTAGAAACTCATGTCCTAAAGGCATATTAACCTAACAAAGAAGAGAAGATGTAGAAGTAGCAATGTCAAGACTTGAATCAAAACTTGAATTAAGTAAAAAAGGAGGCATAAGAGAAGGTACATAATTAAAAACCTCATTAGAAAGATCAACAATAGATGCAAATTAAAGGCATTAGTAAAAAAATCATGTCTTCCAAATGCAAATTGATGTTAGGGTTGAAAAAATCCCCACAATAATTACCAATTGCTTCAAGATGTAGTACTATAAAATGAAGATGAGGCTTATCAATATCATAATGTAAGTGAATGGAATCAACATGAGGTTCATCAATAGAAAAGATAACAATACATTCATGAAGTTCAATGCATTGCACATAAATGTCATCTCCATTAATGGACCATGACAGTACATCAAAAACATTAGTAATCAATGATGGTGTAATAAAAGGTGTAGCAAGATAGAAACCAAAAGGATACTAATCAATGAATGCACTAGATAGAGAAGAAGATGAAGGCAATATTTCCTTCAAGAAAATTTTCTCTTGCAAAGTTTTCACTAAATAACTTTTTCCTAGATGCTTCGTCAACAATAGACATTGCAAAAATAGTAAAAGAAATGGAACAAACATAGAAAGAAGAAAATCATAATATATTGTGTGAAGATGCAAAATGCAATTGAGAATTGCAAGCACAAAAGAACCTGAATAAAAAGATTCTGCAAAACAAAGACAGAAAAAAAACTTGCACACATGAAACAAAAAGAAAAAAAACCAAGGAAAAAAACTTGTGAAAATGCAAGGGGGCGGGAGGGGGATAATGCAAAACAAAAATTGTTGCAAACAAATAGTCGCAATGAAAGATACAGGAACAACTCCAAAGCAAAAGATGCCATGATCCCCTAGCACTAGCAACAAATAGAAGAGTGCAAGAAAAAAATGTTTCAAAGACTGCACACAGAAAAGAACCTACTCCCATCAAACAAAAGGAATTATACCAACATAACAATAAACAAGTGGAGGAGAGGAGATGCTCATAAAAGCATGCAGAATTGGAACACACTGAAATAGAAATGTCACTGCCAAAGTAGAAAAACTGCAACAAAAAAATGTGGAGAAGCCTAAAGAACTGCTGAAGCTGATCAAAACAAGAATAGTTGCTGCAAGAAATATGCATTGAAATCGAACAAATTAGCAAAAAAGTTGTTGCAAAACAAATTTGAAGATGACCAAGCAAAAGAGCGAAGAGAGAAATTGCTGCAAAAAAAAATGAAGATGACCGAGCAAGAGCAAAGAGAGAAGCTGCTGCAAAAAAAAAAAGTGAAGATAACCGAGCAAGAGCGAGGAAAGAAGCTGCTACAAAAAGCAAATGAAGATGACCGAGTGATAGCGAGGAGAGAAACTGCTGCAAAAAATAAACGAAGACAGACCAAGCGAAGAGAGGAGCTACTGCAAACAAACAAAATTCACATGAAGTCGAGCAATCCAGGAGAGAAGCTCCCGCATTAAACAAATAGTAAAAAGAAGAAGACTGGGTGAGCTGCCTGGTTATATACAATGTGTTTACCCTAAACGACATGAAAAAGATGCGGCAAAAAGGCATGGCGAGGCGCTAAACAACCCCCTAACGAGCTCTGTCCGGCGCTAGTTTCGATTGTCTGTTTGCACACCTTGTTCGGCCTAGCACACAGTTCTGCAAGAAAACCATGCAGCCCGGTTTTCAATATTCTTCAGTTCTTCGAAAAGAAGAACTAAGTTCTCCTTCTGCTTCCCCGTTGCAGATGTCCTGGGCACATGTCTCGCACTGCAGGCGCAGATCGAGCCCACGATCTAACCCTCAGGGAATGTAGCAGTATCCATTGATATAGAATCTGGCACTGAGAAATGAGGATTATTTTTTAAGTTTATTCCAGACGCAAAGTCGGAAAGGACAAAAATTTAGAAACCCTGCGGCAGAACAACGCAGTTCTCCGCAGGGCGGGATTGTCAGGCCCGAAACCAGCGCCGGCCAGAGATCGTTAGGGGGTATTTAGCGACTCGCAAAGGGATGTATGTGTCCCTTTTAGGGCATCTTTACACCGGACAGAAGCGCTGAAAAAGGAAAAACTTTAGGTTAAAAAAGTTGAGGGGCTTTAGACCCTTCTCCTAAACAAGCACTCATTTGTGAAACACCCAAACCCCTGGGGTGTTGCACTATGCTCTTTTTTCTACAATATGTCCCATTGCCTCGCCCAAAAATGCCCAAAACAAACAAACCCAACAAGAAGCAACCACCAAAGTCAACCAAATCAAGAAAACAAAACAAAACCAAGTGGGTTTTAGTGAAGGCAAAAAGAAGCACACTAGGTAAGAAAGTTTTTTTAAAAACCATGGAGGGGGAAGAAGAAGATAGTAGGGGAAAAAACAAATACGATGAGATGAAATATGCATGGGTTGCTAATAATATATTGAGGTTGAAGGGTTGGGATGATTTTTTCTTTTCTTTTCCAAAAGCTAGTCCATTTACACTTACCCTATCAAATACATTTATTCAATGCCATGGAAGTGTAAA
>Ga0116230_10007692_pt1 | contig 10642 bp, 9 predicted proteins | sample S1TSphfallax_3_FD_88678 | JGI IMG/M metagenome (GOLD analysis project Ga0116230, IMG submission 88678) | Host-associated microbial communities from peat moss isolated from Minnesota, USA - S1T2_Fd - Sphagnum fallax MG | ecosystem: Host-associated > Plants > Peat moss > Unclassified | place: USA...
CATTTGGGAGTCCTAGGACAAAATGTCATTTGGGTGCTAGTCCCGTGACTAGGCACAAAATATACTATAAGGGGGAAGGTGGTGGCTTCCCCCAAGTCTAGGCTATGGTGAGTCTTGTGAGTCCGAGTTTGTTCATGGCTCGTCCTAACACCAAAAATGCTCCAGCTATGCATTAACCAACTTGTTGTTTTGTTTTGTGTAGGTATGTGTGAGTGATTAATTGCTTGTCATTCTTCCTAGTCCCATCTCGGAACTTCAGCACAACCCTCTACCCCCAAAATGCTACGAGCCAAGGAACGTGTCCCCAACTCTTTACTCTTCCATTGTTTTCACTTCACACTCACATTTGAATCTACCAAGGAGCTTGGGAGCATGTTATGGTGGGTGTAGATTCCACAATAGACTAGTTCGATGATCTATTGACTAGGTTTGACACCCCACTTAGCTTGAAAGTAACACCATTATAAATAGTTTCACATAGGACACAACTAGTTGGGAGTCGTTTGTTTTTTTTAATTTATTTTGCATTATTTTATTTTATTCCTTTTATATTATTCTTTTTTATCAAATCTTTTCTTTGTTATTTTTTCCTTTTTTTATTTTTTTACATTGTTATTATTATTTTTTCATTATTTTTGTCCTTTTTTATTTTCTAAACTTTTAAACAATAGCACATGTCCTATGGCTATGTGGGTGTGTAAAATGGCCATGAAAGAGGGAAAAGATTGGGGACCAAGAGCAAATTGCAAAGGTGTTGCTTGTCTTTTTAGCTTTGAGAGGTGTTATTCCAATTGGACCTAAATTTTTTGCAATTGAAAACACCTCCAATTTCAATCCTAATAAAAGCATATCAAGGCCTTCTTGTGGACCTTCACTCCCAATTGTCCCACCCCTTGTCAACCAGAAAAAAAACCATATGTGATTACAGCAATTGAAGTAACATACAATGCCTTTTCATAGTCTAATGATCGTACCTAAATAGATTGTGACTTGATGTTGATGTTCTAGAGAAATCCTTTGATGATGATGAATGTGTTGGGTCAAATTTCTCAAGCAATGATTGAACATAAGGCCAAGTTCATGAAGTTTCTAAGCTTGGCCCACATGGCACATGAAATCAACAGGTACCAATAGTAATCAATTTTCCAAGGTCGATTGGCAATGGAGAATTGTTGCACATTGGAAAGGACATTGGTGGGAAAGAAAGGAAAACATTAGTATTAATTGGAGCTATTATGATAGATGTTGTATTTGAAAGATCCCAGGGTTTTGGTCCAGCTTGGGCCCCAAATGATCTTAACAAATTGTTAGATATGTTCAATGCAAGAATGTATAATGGACAAATTATGTGGAAGGAACAAGAACACTTGTTGTTGCTTATGAAAGATGTGAAGGCACATGATGTGGCACATCTAACAAGAACCATAGTGGAGTTCCTTCTTTCCTTCTTTTGCACATAAATGTGAAATAGGGTATTACATTCGATTGGTCATCGTTATTTAATCCAACTATGGATTGATTGTTTGCAAACACACTAGTTTATTACGTGCATAGTTAAATCTGCTCAAAATTGTGTCACAATGGTATGCACTTGAATTGGTTTAGTACATGGTCCAATGTAACCTTCTTTGCATCAAGTTCAATAATGAAAGTTTTGTTTCACTCCATTGTAATAGAATGGCCAATCTTCACTAGAATCACTATGAATAAAAAACACAACATAATCTAAACCCAATCCACTTATAAATGATATGGATGGAGGAAACTACCTTTCTTTGGGTGTTTATGAATACTTGTGTTAGACAGTAATCCACATTGCTTGGCCTCTAGATTGATGCATCAAGGATTATTCACTAGGGCTATTTGACTTCAATTGAAGTTGCAAACAAATGAGCACCTCACCAAAAAATAATTTTATTTGTTTGAATCTCCATGTATAATGTAATTTCACATTGTGTGTTGAAGTTTTTGATGAACTAGATTTCATCTAATGTACTTAAATCACCAAATGTTGGAAATCAACCCAATAGACTTATAGTGGTTGACGGCATCCAATCCAATGACTCCATGTCAAAACCCTCTAGTTTGAAAATTGAATCGAGATTAGGGCACACATGAAGAGCTCTGAAGGGCTTCGCTTATGGAGGAGTTTGTGCCCGTGTAATCAACAAAAGAACCTATGCCTATAATAATGCATGAAAACTCTTGTGGGTGTTTCCATTGTTATATGTTGCATTGCCTTATCATCTATACATCATGTTGTCGCCACAACATATTTGAGAAACAACATATCGGTGTTGGAAACTCTTGTTTTTGGTCTGTGCATAGACTATATTCAGGTAAGTAAGATTATTGTTTTTTCCTTCTTTGTGGTAGTTGCATTATGTTGGTGAAGAAGGTAGGGAGGAAAAAAACTTGAATAGGTGTTAGGGTCACTTATAAGTGGTTGGTCAAAATGTTACAAGAGTGTTGATGGCATGGGGAGAGATGTACTTTCAAGCAACATAAGGCAAGACAAAGAGTTAGCATCGTACGAAGACTTGTGGTTACAAACTATCGTTGATAATAAGAAGTGCATGCACAAGTTGTTTTTGCACCTAAATGAATAAGTTTTCACCTCCATCTATGTATTGTATATGCAAGTTGCATTATATAATACATATGGTTTAGGGTTTAACATTATCTTATTTGTTATCTCCGGGATAATGTTGGGCCAACTTGATGAATGGGCCTAGGGAAATCCCTTACAAACCACCATGGGGCACAGGTAAAACACATATTTGCACTATTTTTTGGAATATTTTCATATTTACATGGGGCAATAGAACATATCATTAGCTTGAAGCATGCGTTGGACTATAATTATGAAGGATTATTTATAACTTTGTGTAAAAATCATTATGTTATTTTTGTCACAACCCTAACCTTGGGCTCACATCCAAGGCAAGGGCTTGCAAGGTTACGGGCCAAGAGGGAAGCTTGGGAGTCACATCGCATGCTCCCGGGAATGTAGGAAAGTGCGAAGGAATGAACCCTCACACTTCCAAAGGGAGCTTCCACTTTGGGAATTGGAGTCCTGATGGACTCCCAAATTTTCAGAGAACAATTGCAAGGGTCAAAACTTAATGTATTGTAGAGTTCCTTATATCAACGAAACTTGGCAATTTGACTCCCAACCATTAAAAGTCGTGATACACCCCAATTTATTAGTGTGTAGGTGGCGTGCGACATATTATTGGAAAGCTCTTAACGCGGGCTACAACTTTGCTTTAGACTTCATCTCAATCGGAGGTCTGCACACAAAGTTGTGGGCCCCCAAAGTTGTAGGAGTCCCATCTATGAGAATTTCGAGACTCACACTTGGGAGTCCCGGGACAAAATGTCATTTGGGTGCTAGTTCCATGGCCAAACATAAAGTATATTATAAAGGGGAATGTGGTGGCTTCCCCCAAGTCTGGGCTATGGTGAGTGTTGTGAATTTGAATTTGCCTATGGTTTGTCCTACCACCAAAAGTGCTCCACTATGCATTAACCAACTTGTTTGGTTTATGCAAGTCCGTGTGAGTGATTATGTGCTTTTCATTCTTCTTAATCCCATCCTAGAGCTCTAGCATTCCCTTCTACCCCCAAAGTGTTGCGAGCTAGTGTCGCAACCCCACTTTGAGGCAAGTGTGAAGATGAGATTCACACTCCCAAAAGTGGGAATTTGGAGTCCTCCGGGACTCCCGCAACTTCAGAGCTCGATAGCAGAGGGAAAAACACCTTGCCTTGAGGTAATTCATTATATTTTTGGAAAGGCCTTGAAGTGTAGATGTCGAAAATGGCCTCGCATGAACCATTTGGACATCTGCAGCACAAGTTATGGGCAAAAGAAGGGTCGAAAGTCAAACTGGCAGTTTGACTCCTGACCACAAAAAGTCGGGAATCGACCCGAACCCAGTGTGTGTAGATGGAGTGCAACACACCGTTGGAAAGCTCTTGAGGAGAGCTACGAGTTTACTTTAGACCTCATCCTAATCCAAGGTCTGAGCTAGGAGTTATGAGTTCCCAAAGTCTTGGGAGTCTAAACCGAGACAATTTCGGGACTCCTCCTTGGGAGTCCCGGGAATAAAAGCCATTTGGATGCGGGTGCCACAAAGTAACGCAAAGAATACTATATGGGGGAAGGTGGTGGCTTCCCCCGAGTCCGGACCGTGGTGAGTCAAGTGAGTCCAAGGTCACCCGTGGCTTGTCCCAACACCAAAAAGGTGCAGAATGAGTTCTAACCAACTTGTTGGTTGGTTTTGGATGCAGGACCAAATAACTAAGTAGCTTGTCCCTCTTCCTAGTCTAATCCTGGAGCTTTCAACATGCCCCTCTTACCCCCTTTAGTGCTGGAAGCTGGGAGCGGCACCAAGTTCCAACTACTTCCGCTTTTGTTAACATAGTTGGACTCTTTTGAGTCTAACAAGGAACTTGGGGGTGCGTCAGCTAGGGAGCGTGTCCCCCAACTCCTTACTCTTTCGTTATTTTCACTTCAGACTCACATTTGAGTCTATCAAGGAACTTGGGAGTGCATCAATTTGCATAATACATATAGGGTGCAAGGAAGCAACCTCACCTTAAGGGGCCTAAGCTTATTAGACAAAATAACTGTGAGTGGACATAAAATCGTTATGTGATTTAATGTTGGTCAAGGCCCCATGTATAAAGTGGGCCATTTAGCTAATACTGCTCGACAAAACATGTGAAGGCAACATGTAGCAAAAGGGGGTTATCAGAGTGTAGAACACCAATAAGTTTTTATGAAGACAATGAAGGTATGTACCAATGTATACCCTACACTTGAGCTCACGAGGGTTGTTTTGCTTGTGCAAAGTTTAAAGAAAAAAACATTGTTCCCTTATATAAGGATGAAATATAAATGATTGTGTTTAGAGATGAATTGAAAAACATCCATATAAATGCAATTTGTTATGATAATAGGGCTGCCACAGAGTCTACCAAGGTGCATGGGGCTATAGTGGGGGAGAAGGCAACAAATGATATATTGCTTTGAATATAGACAGAATCCCAATCTAGCCATTTCAGAATTAGTGGCACAAAACACTGAAGAATCATGTATTTCAACACTTTTACATTTGTAAGTCCATAAACATATAAGTCGTCAAAAGGTGAAGGTAGATTTGGAGAAGTAACTTAAATTCCCAAAACCAAGGTTCAATTTTGAACACATGAGGTTCACATTTGGGAGAATTATGAAAATAAGGCATGGGGATTGGCTGAAAGTTTATCAGTCAAGTATGGTGCGTGTATTGGGGAGATGTGAATCAAACCCACCATGCCTTTGAAGGTGTTGTAATAGTTATTTTTTTATATTACATATTAAGGATATAAAATGAATGTAAGGTTAAACAAAACTGAAATTCCTACTATCTGTTGTTGAGCAACAGTTGAATAGTTAGTGTTGGAACACCATCTCCTTTACATTAATGTAAGTAAATGTCCTTTAGGTGTTTACAAATCCCCTAGCTAGTTCCATACTCTCGTCAAGTGTGGGCCACTGATTTTTGGTAAAATCCACCCTTTTCCTACCTCATGCATGGGATTCGTGCATGTACTTCAAAACTACCACAAGTTGGTGCTTGTAATGTATGTTGGTTATTAACTAGATGTTCATGAGTTTGGGGTTTACCTATTAAAAGGTACCCCTTTTGTTTGCCAATTAAATTGAAAACAATTTTCATGGGTTGGCTTGCATTTACCTTATGTAAGTGGTTTGTAGGTGGAGCAAGGTGTGAAGAATGTAAGGAATCAAAATGGGTCATTTTGACAAAACATTGGGGTATGCCAAAATTTGCAACCAGACAAGTTATCATGGCGGCTACACATGCATCAGTGAAAATCATGTTAAAGATTAAGTGTGGGGGGCATGTACAGCAAGAAGCACACATTGTAAAATGGGCATACCCTAAACAAGGCTAGTACATTCATGGGAAGAACTAAAAAAATCATTCATGAATGGAACTTGTCATTATTGTTGTCCTAGGTGTGTATATTGAGATTTTTATTCCTAACCACTTTACATGCAAAAAAAAAACATTGTATCACTATTTCCAAACTCATTCAAAGAATAACTCAAGTTCAGTTGGGCCTAGGATCTTTATAGTTGAATAAAGTCTCCAATTTTTTAAATATAACCATTGTATGGCAATTTAATGTTATATGTTTTTTTGTATGGAACTAGGATTGTAACATATTCATATCTTGGGATTTACAATTCCTTGTTTTAGCACCAACAAAAATCAAGCCCATAATCATATGTCGTGCTCAGCTACCCCTTCGTTGCTTCTAGATGCAAGTGCATGGACAATCACCAATGCTTGGAAAAATAATTAGTGACAACACATGACTTACAACGAAAAACAACGTGTTTGTGGTACATTTGCTTGAGGTTCCTCACCTTAATATCCATGAGAGAAGGCGCAATTATGTTTCAATTTGATAGTGGATACAATATTGTTGATTATTTGAAAGATAAGAGCCATTAATCTAACCTAGGTTCATTTTCATGATAATTATATCTCATCAATTTTGTGCAGAATTAGTCACAACTATTATAGCTAGAATTTGTTCGTGCAAATAAAACCATAGGTTCAAAGAGTAGCAACCAGGCACAAGAGACTTGCAAAGTTGGCATGACATGATAATAGAAGTTCTCACATATTCTTTCTTGAAACAAGCTAACAAAGTGCATTAGTGAACCAAGATGCCAACAAGGGATTATTAGCAAATCTTATAGGTAAGGTGGATGGCCTAATGAGTTGGGGAGCTAACATGGATGTATGGAAGTCCAAGTCCACAACATCAGTGAATCAATTATAATAATCTTTGAATGACATCATTGCCATGCAAAAAGCTATTGTTGAAAGGTTTGGTTTTCAAGGGTCTACACAAAGGGGTGGGCTACCAATTGAATCAAGGCCTAATATTGAAAACCACAACCATTATAATCAAGAAATCACAAAAACACAAGAAAGAACGGGTGTTGTGTATGTTGGGCCTAAAAATGGTGGTGGTATTGTTATGGCTGCCACAAAACCACATAAAAGCCATGTTGATGCCAAGAGTAATGCCATTATAGGTTCAATGTGGCATGCATCTTGAGCATGAGGTACTTCTTATTCATTGTGCATTGGCTTTATGCACTCATGATTGTTATAAGTTATAAAAGATAAACAACTAGTAAGGTATGTAATTACGGTATAAAGTAAATGGGTTTAATATCCTCCAAATTATTACAGGAAGGGAATTTGGGTTTGTTGGAATTAAAGTTAGTAGCCAATGAAACATCCATGTAGGTAAGGAAAAGTGCAACCCAAACCTTGTCTTTATTTGTTGCAAGATCTCTAATACTATTCTGTTTAAACATGTGTTTACTTTTTATTGGGTTGGCATGCAAGTAATAAGACCATGTGGTATGGTTATTCATGGATGCAATTATGACATATGTGGTTGGCTTAATAGCTGACATATATAAATCAAGTTGTTTAAGTTTAATAATTTAGTTAACATTATAAGTTATGGAGCAAAACCCATGGGGCAATGTTGAAGCATGTGATCTAGAATACTTACAAATATGGAATCATATTCTAATCATGGGGTGAACTTGTGGGCTAAGAAGATTTTAGATTTTGGATTACTTGTCCAGGAGGGAAACATGTTGAAATGTGTAATAACTTGACTTCTTCAAATTGGTGCATCTATTGTATGTGTGTAGGAGGCAAAGGCTAGTCCATGGAAAACATGAAAAGTAATAAGTGTAACAACAAAGTTTATTCCAACATAGGTACATGTGATGAAATGTGTAGGCATAACATGCCTTTTTTGTACTAGTGATGTGTTTGTTGTAAGTTTTGAATAGATAAGTAATGCCTACATTACGTCATTGTGTTGTAAGGTCAATGGGTGAGATATACTTGAGTTTGTTGCAATAAGGGAATTTGGGTTCGTTGAAATTAAAGTCAACGACCAATGAAACATCCATGTAGGTAAGAAATGTCACACTCCAAACCTTATGTGCATGTGCTGCAAGATTTATAGTATTGTGTAATGTGGCAAATGTCTGCTATTTGTTGGGTTGGCATGCAAATTAAACAACCATGTTGTATAGTTCAAGATGTATGAATTCATGACATATGTAGTTGGCTTAATAGTTGGCACATATAAATGAAGTGCTTGAAGTTTATTAGTCTAGTTGGGCATTGGAAGTTACGAAACAAAGCCCATGGGGTAATGTTGAAGCATATGATTTGGATTACCTAGGAATATGGAATCATATGCAAACCATGGGGTGAACTTGTGAGTAAAATAGATTCTGGAATACCTACTTAGTAGATGCAAACAATTGGAAATGTGTAATAACTTGATAGTTTCTAATTTGTGCATATATCATATGTGTGTAGGAGGCAAAAGCTAGTCCACCAAAAACAAGCAAAATGCCAAGTGTAGCAACAAAGCTTATTTGAACATAGGTACATGTGATCTTGCCAAACACATGGATAAAAAAATTTGGGATATAATTTGAAAATGACTTCGTACTTTAGGGGAAGTTAATTTTGAAATCTTATGGTTAATATTGTCACGAATTTGTTGGATGGTGGCTATAGGTGTTAAGTAAATATGGTGTAGAGATTGAAGCTTTCCATTTATGATGTGGTTGTTACACACGTAGCAAGTACAAATTAGCATTAAAGTCTTTTGTTGGGATGCAATCACCAATAAGAAGGTTGCCACTACTATGGTTTGTGGGTTACAAGGATCACAAATTGGGGAGAAGGCCATACTTGATGGTTATGTGGTTGTGAAAATAATGGATGTCTTCATACCATCTACAATAATCACATTTAGTGAGATAACAAGAGATCCAACGATCTAAGAATTATGGGAATCTGAAGGTTGTGTTTGCATTTGGTCAAAGAAGTTCCTCGAGTTCCCATGGACACATTTCCATCAACCAAGTTTGTCATTATAGAAGCAATAGTTATGTGGATTAATGGGACACCAATTGTAAATTGCATATGATTGTTTCAACATACAATGCACATTTTAGTTTGTTATTGTTTCCATGGGCTCCAAGTCCTTGTAGGAGCATGTAGATAATGAAAGGTCAAGAATACATAACTTGTTTTCTTTTTACAACTTGCTTATCAAGTGCCATGTTTGTAATCAATATTTTAGATTCCTTTTCATGATTGGATTATGATGGTATGTAGCATTGATAAGTAGTTTGGAAGGAACCTACCCCAATTTACAATAATAATATTGCCACCCAAAACCTTCAAATTTTGGGTTAATTTTAGAGCTAACATGTGGTATAACTCAATTGTGTGGACAGATTTGACCCTTGAAACCTTAGAATTGCTACCATAGTGGTAGATGTCACGTGGCAACATTTAATTCGTTATAATAAGTTTGCCCTCTAGCCCTAAAACTTTCACTACATTTAGAGGTGGCGTGTGGCAGCATTTAATTTGCTGCACAAAGTCACCAAGAAAAACCCTAAAAAAATTTCCATTTTTGGGGATGCCATGTGGCACCATTTAATTCATTGGCCAAAATCACCCCAAAAACCCTAAAAACCTCTTAAAATCTAGTTCGGTTCCACGTGGCCATATTTAATTCACTCAAAAAAATTTGCCACTAAAAACCCTAAAATAGTTGCTACCTTTGGGAATGCCACGTGGCACTAATTAATTTGATGTAAAGAATTTGAAACAAAAAACCCTAAAATTTTTGCCACTTTTGGAGGTGCCATGATGCACCGTTTAACTAGTTGCCCAAACCTACCCTAGACCTAGCCCTAACTTACATTAAACCTAACCCAAGCCTACCCCAAACCTAGCCCTTACCTACCCTGGACCTAGCCCTTATTTACCTCGGACCTACCCCTATTGCACCCTAGACCTAGGCCTAGCCTAGCCTAAACCTAGCTATAGCCTACCCCTGACCTAACCCTGATGTACCTTAAACCTCCCCATATTTAACCTTAAGCTCCCCCATACCTAGCCCTAACCTAACCCACTATAAATTTGAACTTAATGAAGGAATGTAATGGTGACACATGGTCACCCCACATTCATGTAAAATTCTAAGGGAATGTTAATTAGCAAATTGCAACCCCACGTGTCAACTCCTTGGCATTGGAACGTGTTGCATGATGATTTGTTTATAAATTGAATAGTTGGATGGGCTCCTCTTTTGGGGCCTAAATGATTATAGTCATAATGTTTGTAGGTATAAATGGCATTTGTGATTGTAGTCACGAAATATGAATAGTGCCCTAGAAACATGGTCTTTTGGACTAAACAATCATGTAGTCATGATCAATCATGAATGGCATATACAACTACAACACTAGTCATATGTGTAGTCATAAAATGCCATTTTTGTATTAGTGGATACTTAGCTACATTTAAAGAGCATGTTAGTTTGAAAAGGATTTTTGCCATGAAAAGCCATGACCACCATGTCATGGTACAACAAAGACTACCACTTGAAGTGCACAATATTTTGCCACATGGTCCTAGAATGACAATTATACAATTGGGCAGAGCACTTGGCAAAAGGTGATCAATCCAAATGACCTCTCCAATTTGCAAAC
>Ga0116230_10007694_pt1 | contig 10641 bp, 8 predicted proteins | sample S1TSphfallax_3_FD_88678 | JGI IMG/M metagenome (GOLD analysis project Ga0116230, IMG submission 88678) | Host-associated microbial communities from peat moss isolated from Minnesota, USA - S1T2_Fd - Sphagnum fallax MG | ecosystem: Host-associated > Plants > Peat moss > Unclassified | place: USA...
TCACACTAGTCCCTATTGGTGGGCATGGTAGATGAAGTATGCATTTTTTGACCAGACTATATTGGTTGTAAAACTTTCTGACTAGACTTTACAAAACAGAATTTCCCTTCACTCCAAGCACGCAAGAGGGAGATTACTTTTTTTGACCACATCACTGCAGTTTGACGAAGTCAGTTCAACAAACCGACTATTTTCTTTAAAAAAATAAATCACAATCTCCACGAGTGTTTAGAATATTGCAATACTTCAAATTTACCCACAACCAATTAATTACCTTATGTTTGCATGCCAGTTTGAGCCCTCCTAGGGGTAAGTACTAGGAATGTGAATTTTTGGGGAAAGCCCTAGGACAGGGGCATTCCCCAAATAAAGGGACCTAGACAAGGCAATAGTCCAGCCTCAATTTTGGTAATGTCACCCACCCATGGGCTTTACTATCCTAAAGCACGAGGCAAAAATTATCATGAACAAAACCTATGTAAAGCACCTGGAGAAAAATCTGTAGTATATTTGGAGGGCACCTTACATCCATCAATTTCTCTCCCAGAAAATGGGAGGATATTATACATTCTTTTGCCAAAAAAACTTGGAATCTGGATTATGACACATAAATGGTTGATCTCTTATTCTATGTAGATAGTTCTTAGTTTTAAAATTTTGGTTGGTTACAATTACATCATTCAAAATTGTTGGGTCTGTCTTTATGAAATTTTGTTCAAAGATCAAAATACATTTAGATGAATGCTTTAGCGAAAAAGAATCTTAGATGAATATTTGATGGGATTTTGGCAAATGCACTTTGAATTTTTGTGGATCCGCCATTGATGACCATGTGCCAATAAAAAAGATAACTCATAGGGGCTTCTACTAGTGTCTATCACATCTGAAATAATGTGCAAGCTATTTCCCAAACCCCACCCAATAACATAAAAATGGAAAGAATGTGGCATGAGTTGAATGCCACCACCTGGGCTGATTATTGTGAAAATCCAATCAAATTGTTTAGCATTCTTTACCAGTGGGTTAAGAGAGCACTATATCATGTGCATATTCACAAGTCCAAAAAAAAGCACTATATCACCTTTAAATCCACCCAAAAAAAAGAAGAGAAAAGGTTCTGCATTCCCTCTACTATCAAGCAAGAGGATTTATTTTTGCAGTATAGTATAAATATGAACATACCTTATATTTGACTCAACAATGTCATTCTTCCTATTGTCGGGCCTTAGATCTACAACACACAATAACCTTGGAGTTTAACCTTGCCTTCAAATGGAGGCAGTACCTTTGGCATGAAGAGGAGGCAGTCACAAGTCATGCCAACCAGGGTAGAAGTTTGGTTTTCAATTTTCAGCTACACACTACATACCGTGTACATTTATACAACCTCCAACTTCTTATTCTGCTAAGCTGTAGTTTTGATTCAGATCCTCCCTCAGGTATATCCATCCACACGTAGAAAGAATTTTCAGCACAATAACCCAAGGCAAAATTTTCTGGCATTTTTTTTGTCATACACACATGGCATACTGCTCACTACTAGCTCTGTAATCAGCTTGGAGGTGTTGGGTAATTGTGTCGCTAGATGATGTGGGAGTGGTGATTATTGTTGGCATTGTGGAGGAAGCACATCTTCTTAAGCCACATGATGCCACAGATGTACTCAGTGGCACTACAGGCAGTTTCTCACAGTTGCAGACTTCAATCATAAACCCATCTGGATCATGGAAGAACAGCTGGTCCACCATGATACCACCCTCCTCCACTACCTGCCTTGTGCACTTGATGTTCCTCTCTTGCAAATCTTTTTCCACCTGCACAATATCTTCACACTGCACAACAAAACAGAATGTTGGATTCCAGCTCAAATACTCAGAAATTAGACTCAATCTAATAACATGATAACTTGAGGATGCTGTCAAAGCCAGATGTGACACAGACACTGGTACAATTCACCCTCTTGGATATTCATACCGTGTTCTCTTAGAGTTCCCTATGATCTTATTTCTCCTGCTTGAATCCCACTCTTTCCCTGAAGGAAATGGAAGCTCTTCAAGCTTCACTTGCAATTTGTCACACTTCCAAATACTTGAGTGACACCTTTGACCCCATAAAACTGGGTTGATACGACCAGAATTTCAGCCTGAATTTAGACCTATCAGATCTACTCTCCTCTGATTTGCCTAATTGAACTTCACAGAAGGAAGGCACCGAAGAAGTCAGGGTGAACCTGGCCGGCACCATCTAGAAATTCTGAAAGAGTAGCATCACAGCCTGCTGATCAGGTCACAAACAACTTACAAGGTGAACTTTCATGTACTGTCTTCTTGCAACAAGGCTAAAGCCCAACAAGTAATCCCAAAAAAAGATCGCAAACTTTTTCAAAGCAACAGCACCGTAAAGCAAAGCTTCAGGCTCAAAATAGCCAAATGCTGACCAAGAAAGCTGATCAGCACAAGGTTGTCATCAATGAAGCAAGTCTATGGAGCATGAGCAAATGGGGGACGGGGGGATCATGTATGATCATCAAGCTGTGCAGGATGGATCTCATGTACCTGAAAAGAAATGTGATCATCCCGGGGATTTATTTCCCTCTTCTTCCAAGTAAGGGTATGTTTGATATTCTCCTCCTTCTCTGCTTGCAGCAAATGGATACCCATCCCATAGGCAAACAGCCTGCAAATAGCCATCACAAAAAAATGCACCACACTATTGCTGAGAATGAAAGGAAAGGAAGTATCTACGATTTATGAATGGCAATCTACGACAGGTTTAAACCTAACAGCAAAACAGCAGCTAATTTCACAAACTCATTCATAAATTTCCTCTCGTTCATTCATTCATTCCCTCGAGGAATTCTTCAGAAAATAAGTCGTCAACTGCACCGGGGCCTCTGTGAATGGTCATGTGCACTGCAGAGCTCTGTTTTCCGATGGGGCAGTAGGGTTTACGATTTCTAAGAAGATCAGTATGCCCTCTTTCTCACAAACAACAACCGATCCGCTGGATGGCGTTCCTACCAAGCTCCACTGAAGTCGAACGAGCCGGGCCTCTTGATTGGCATGAACCCCAACACGTTCTCATAAAACTCTATCGACTCTGCCAAGTCCACGCAGTTTCGCGAAATGTGGTTCAGCGATTTCAGAGCCAGTGAACTCCTTTTCTTCGATGCCGCCATCGATAGAGAGATAGATAGATATCAGCACCGTGGTACGTCCGTCCGGCTATATAAAATTTCACCACCTGAATGGCTACTCGGCAAAATCTCTGTCTGGGCAGATGATGTTTAGCATGAAAACCGCCGCACCTCCCCGCTCACCACCAACACCACCACCTGGAACTTGTTCTTCTTCAGCAAATTTTCTCTCCGCTGCCAAACTCCCAAAATCAGAGCCTCGATATGAGCATTGAGACAAAGCTCAGGTTATCAACAAATCTATATATTTTTTAGAAGCTCTAGAGCAAAGCATGGAGCTTGAATGAGAGGAAAGGGAGAGAAATGGAGCAGCAGTTTGCGCATTTATGTCCTTGTGAGCCTGCCTAGACAGGAAGGAAGGAAGGAGAAGCGACAGCGCCGCACTCACAGCATGCGACGATGCGTAAGGCTGGTGGTAAGCACCTGGCGCCTCATGCCACGGCGGCCGGCCTGCCCCACGGTCTGGCCAACCTACAACTTACGACTCGGGCAGCACTACCGTACATCGCGCTCCTAACACTCAGTTTTTTTTTTTTCTTTTCAATTTTGCAGGGGGTTAGGTAAGTGGGTTGGCGATCATCCACAAGAGGATTTAACCAGATATGGCTACACGTCAGAGAGGAAACTTGTAGAGACAGTTACGATTCCTCCTATATTTTGGCGACATGTAGGAACCTATTGTTTAAATATGGCTACTTCAGAATTTTTTCTTCATAATGCGGTGATTTGGGCCCACTTTCTTTTGTATGATTTGCACCTCCGTCTTTTTTCTTTGGCCAAGATGTGAGAATTCGCCCAAACAAAATCAGACACTTTGTATCACTTAGAGTGATATTTGGGGGTGGGGACCCAAAAATTGGCCTTTTTTTTTGTTACCTGATTTTTTTTTTCCCAATCACCTATGAAAAAGTTTTTTCATTTAAAAAAACAGCCCAAATTCACCATATTTTAATGAAAACCCACCATATTTTTACAATAGGTTTGAGTAGGTATACAGAAAGATCCTTATATTTTTTCCACTCTCATATCTGGATTATAGCCAAAGACAGCTAAATTTTCTCTTGGGTGCTCTTGACTTTGTGGACATCACAAAATTGGAAAAAAAGAAAATTGTGTACTGATGACTTTTTTTGCAGCCAATTTTCGTTTTAAAAAAACAAGCCAGAAAACTAAAAAAAAACTGAAAGAAAAAACAGTGCCCAATGCCCGTACCTACAATCTACCACCAACTTAGTAGCTTTATTGGCCACTATCATGAGCTTACTAGTGGGTTACTTAAGTAGCTTGCCCACTTTTTATTGATGAAAACCTGCCAAGCTTATTGCAAGAAGGAGATGGAAAAAAGAAAGGGCATCAATCCTTGCTTGGTTGTGGACATCTTGTGGGTAATGTTATAACTGAACATTCAAAGATTAATGTTGGAAGTTAGAGCTTGAGTACCAATAGCACTCAACCCCTTAGACATCCATCTATTAAGATAGTTAGTTCATTAGTTTATCATGTTGAGATCTCTCAAACCTGGATGCCTCTTGCAATGCTCTTGGTACCATTTAAAGCCCTCTATTAAGATAGTTAATTAGTTAGTTTATCGTGTTGAGATCTCTCAAACCTGGATGCCTCTTGCAACGCTCTTGGTACCATTGAAAGCCCTCAATGAGGTGTAGGAGTTACTGAATATTGAACCATTTTGTCAAAAAGTTTCAGCAAAGTCAAAATCAAAACTTTTAGGGAAATTGAGGCAAGCTATTCTTATACTTGAAAAGCCCTTGATGAGTGGATTTCTTGGAAGCTGATTTTGTAATTTTTACATCTAAGTTGAAGGAGATATTGAATTTTGAGTAAACTTTGTCATTGAAAAATTCAACTAAATTATAAAAACTGATTTTGAAAGGAGAAATTTGAGTTACGAGCTCACATTTGGGCCAATGGTACAGGCCACGCCAGTGACAATGAAAAGTAGTCACACAAGGGGTGGAAATCAGGAGGTTGTCAATCCCACTCTTACCACTCAGCATGAAGGATGCTCACAACTTTTGAAGTGCGCTATACAACCATATCCTTCATTTCTAGCTTCTTCATTCTAGCTTATGGATGAAAGATAATTGAAACTTTAAAAAATGTAATACATGCCCACATCTCTTCATTCTACTTCATTCTACAATTTTTATTATAGCTTATGATGTCAAGTACTATTTCTTTTGTTCTTTGAGTTGGAGTCACTATTTTTTAGATTCTTCTAAACATTCAACCTTATCATAAATTGGATTCAACCACAGTTAATTTAAAAATTCTAACTTCATTATTTCCCCTTTCTATTTAATTATAATTGGGTGGTCGAATGGGAAATGTAAGTGCAGGAACTAAATTATTGGGTTAAGAGTAATAATATTCATGTAATTAAAAGCATTGATTTTTTTCAGGAAAAAAAAAATGGAAAAAGAAAATGTCAATTATAAGGTGCAAGAAGGTATCATGATTTCCACCCTTAAATTGCGCAAGCTTCTCATCACATTTGTGCAACATTCATTCAAATTTTGATTCAAGTGTTTTTCATGGCAATTTCTTTGTTTGTACAAAGTTTTGCCTGTAACTATTGACTAACTTGTGTTTTAAGTTTACTGCTCTAATGTATGTTTGTTTGTCCATGACAAAAACGTGCATGCTACTCTAAAAAAGAGTTAATTTAGGGTTTTTTATTCCTCCCCTTGTTTCTAAAGTTCCATAAACCATGTTGCATTAGTTGAAACTCAGGGGAGAGTACATTAGTTGTGCATCTGAGATATTCAGCCATGCTCACAGTTCTCAGAATTACTCTTCTTTGTTGGCCTTGCCTACCAAGGCAAGGATATTGTGTTTAGATTCATTAAAGAGTAGCTTATGGGATTTTGGGCCCTAGGTGATAATAGGGTCTATTATTATATGAGGATTTTGGAAAAATGATATTTTGGCTTGTGTGGAAACTCGAGAATAGTTATAGAGTTATAATATCTTGAAGGATTTGGTTTCTTTTAAAGGATTTTTTAAAGATTATATTTTTGCATGGTGAAATATTTGAGTTTCCATAATTCTTCTTTTGCCTTAAGATACCGTTTAATGTAAATGGCAAGGCCATAGTGTGAAACAACCCTTTGTTATATTTGTGTGCAATTGAAGGCATATTATGCATTTCTCGGCATTAGTTAAGCCTCCCTTCCAAGTGGAGTGGGCCCGACCTAGTTACAAGGCCAAAAGCCAGGGCCCACTGAGGAGGGAAGTGTGAACCAGGTCCATGGTGCCAAGTGCATGAAGCTCACTCACCCTTATCAGGTTGCAATGCAGCATGATTGATTGCGGGGTCGGGCAAGTATGTGGGTGGGTCCAGACGTGTACGGGAGAAAAAAAACACATAAAATGACAAATTTTAATACCGATGCGATGCAGCCGCCATGAACTTTGTGGGTGTCAGTGCGTACGACTGGTTGCACACCACCAAATACTGCAATGATACAGCAACACTGCTTTGTACATCTTCAAATTGAAACCTTTTCCACCCCAAGTTATATATTGGGCCATTGGAATTGTGAAAGCCTGCTGGAAAGTTGGAGACCCAACCACTAAAAAAGCTAAACAAACAGGAAAAGAAGAAAATTTCCAGTCATAATATTCCCATTTTTTTGGTGAAATAAACGCCAGATTTCGAATTTAAAATTGAAAATTTTTCATCACACTTGGACTCCGATTATAGTTTTGTAACATTTAAAAACTAGCTTCTTCACTATTTAGACAGGTTCTGAAAACATGTCACCATTTAATGCTACATCCCAAATCCCTCTGAGTGTGCTACCACTCACTGACCCAACATCAGAAAATTGAAAAAAAAAAAAAAACAAAAACAAATCACCAACTGGGCCATGTCCATTTTTATTCAAGTTTATCGAAACAATAACAACAACAACAACAACATGGCGAGTCTTTTGCCATGCCAATTTATTCATGTTTATCGAAGCAACATTGTACAATAATATTGTGAGTCTTTTGCCACGTCAGTTTTTATTCACGTTTATTGAAACAAAGATTGTCTACAATACTATTGTGAGTTTTTTTTTTTTGGTGTGCCGCGTCAATTTTATTCATGTTTATTGAAACAAGGATAACAACAATATTGCGCGATGTCAATGTTATTCAAGCTTATCAAAACAATGATATTGAGAGTCTTTTGCCATGCTCATTATATTCATGTTTATCGTATCGAATCGACATGTGGAATCCTTATACATCCAGCTGTTAGGAGTGAGCTAGCAGGAGTACGACAACGTGAAGACCACTAGCTCAAGCTGATCATGGGTCCACCTGTCTCTCCAGGTTTACACATGTTATGTCCAGCCAGCCATCTGTGACATGACCGAGTCTAGTATCTTTGTAGCTAACGTGTGGACAGGAAGGGCCGTGAACAAGTGGGTTTATGCAGACTAGTTGCCAACCTGGATTGCACTCTCAACCATGGGTAGGGACCATCCAATCATTTGGGCTGGCCCATTTCATCCCATCCTTTCAACTTCACTTGCTTTAAGGTGCATTCATACTTGGTGTTAGTGGTGGTGATTCTAGTATCGAGTCCCCTAACACCATGCTAGTCATTTAGGACTTAGACCTACTAACCATGAACACATAATGTTAATTTAACATTCACTTAACATTAAGCTATCACCCATTTAATATTGTGTCACCTAGATTTTCATTTAACACTGACTTAACATCAAGTGTGAATGCACCATTAGTCCTATTGCCCCCCTCTCCCCCAACCTGGCTCCCAACAACCACCCCCCCATGTTTTTTGGGACACCTATGAATAAATGACTCCTCCCCGGATTTACGAACACCAGGTAGTCCAAAGTTCATTTGCATTCATTATATTTGTGTGCCACATGCATTTTCATAGATGCTTTGCTTTGTTGAAATTTATTGTTAGGTTTCTAAGATGTTATATACCCAGTCTAGTGCAAAAAGTGGTTGATAATGTTTAAAATGTGGTTTTGATTGTTTTGATTCTATAATATATATTAATTGCTTAAAAAAATTGTCCCTTCCTTTCTAGGGTTTGAAAGTATGATATTGGTTGGTAGTTTTTTTTCTCATGGGAGACGTGCTAGGATTGAATTCAGCATTGTGTAACAAAACATGCAAAACATAGTACAACTTTTTGCAAAACACTCTAAACATGAAACACCATGCAATACGATTCAAGGCAAAATCATGAAAGGAACAAAAAAGGCAAGTTTTTAAAAAAGGTGTCGGACAAAAATTGATTGTTGTTTTTTTCTCCCACTTTGAACTGCATGGCCCTAGGGAGTTGAAGCTGGAATCTTGCACTATCCTGGTAGATATCAACATTGATGATTCTCAATGGCTCTTCACATTGGAGCATGGCACCTACCCCACATCATGAGAACCATGATTACCCAAATCTTTATAAAATTTTAGAAGTTCTTTAACTTTGAATATTTTTCATACTCGAAAGGATTTGGATGGTTTGTTGACATGTTGATTTTCCTAAATGATTACAAGATTTCATGTTTAGTAAATTTTTGGGTGTGTAAGGAAGATTGCTTATCAACAATTTCAAAACAATTTTGTGATGTGACAAATGTGGTGATCATCAATAAGCAAGTTTTGCCAAATTTGGTTATAAATGATGTATCAAAGGAAAAAGTATTTTCATATTTTAATATTTTTTTGCTACTTAGTGGTGATTGATTTGACTTAATATAAAAATCAAGTGATATGGCAACAAAAAAACCCCCCAAAAATCATTTAAAAAAATTTGTAATTTCACAAATTAAAATAATGCTGCCATTGGTATAAAATCTATATATATATTAGTTGTAATTTATTTAAATGGGTTTGGACATATTGCCACCTTAATTTGTTACAAAGAAAAACAAATAAATGCACTTTGAAATTGTTAAAAATTGTTGTTCATGTAGCACAAAAGATTGTCTGTTGTAAAAGGTTAACACTGTCTTGTGGTTCTTGGAACAAGCAATTTCAATATTTTTTTTTCTTGTTTAACCTAGTGATGTTAGCAATTTTCATATTGGAGAAGTAAAAAATGAATTTTGGAAATGGAAACATTTCAAGACAACTATAGACAAGGAGGGTATTGAAAAGCTCACAAGTACTAAATGGAAAATAGAATAAATAAAAATGTTAAACTAATATTACATATAATCAATGTGAAGTGAGAAAAATGTATGCAACAATTAAGTACAAATGACTAACTAACCAAATAAGTTGTTTGGCATTAAAAATCAACATACATAAGCAAATTGGATTGATATATGAAGGAAAGTGGAAGATAGTTGAGAATAGACATGATATCAAACAAGAAACAAATACAAAGCCTTTCAAGATTGCATAATATATGCAATTAATGGGATAATACAATTGAGACAACAGTGGAAAATGAAAATATTTATGTAAAGGTTGCAAATATTTGAACAGTAACAACTAGTGTTGTGTAATCTTTTGATTTTTTTTAAAAAATGTCTAGTTTTGATTTTTACATTTTCTTGGGAAGGTTCATTTAGGTGTAGGATTGAACCCAATTTTTTCAATTTTTATTTTAGCATATTTTTTCAAATTCAAGAACTTTAGGTCTAATGCCATGTAAATATTACATGCTCCCCAATCCGAAAGATTGTATGTGCGAACAAAGTTTTATAACAAATTAAAACAAGGATTTATATAGATACAAAGTTCAACAATTGACTAAAATAAATACATTATTATAAAGTTCAGTCTACTTACCAACTTTTCCAAAAAAATGAACTTGCTTATTTATAGAATGTGAACTTGTGTTTGGGATCATTTTTTCACAATTTTGGTCTTGGTTTTGAATCTAGCAAAAGGCTAGTTTCATAGTCCTTCTCTTTGTGTTGATTCCAACAAACGAAGGTAGGTTGGGTCTAAGTCACATGAACCCTCACCCTCAATTTAGCAATGCAAATCGGATAGCCTCACAATATTGATAGCAACCCACTTAACTTCTAAAACATATGCACTCATGGTTCTTCCATAATATGCATGAGAAAATGCAATAATGCATCAAGCTCGTGACCTAGAACATTATTTAGATTTCATGAAAGCACCATTATTGATAGTCAAACAAAATGGCAAAAGATGCAAAGTTTGCTTTCAAATGTGCATTCCATGAAAACATCTAAAGTTGGTAAAATGTTTTCATAAGGCATTGAATCAATAAGTCTTTTATAGTTCAAATTTATGTAAGGTTGAACATTTAAAAGGAAAAAATGGACATTTTTGGTTTGCCAACTATGAATAGTTGAATTGCTTATATACCATATGGCTACTACTTCCTTTCAAAAGGTGGTCAATTATTGACCAATAAAAGGAATACAAATGCCCATTTTTCTTGTAGTACTTGCATGGATTTAATGATTAATTAA
>Ga0116230_10007696_pt1 | contig 10640 bp, 6 predicted proteins | sample S1TSphfallax_3_FD_88678 | JGI IMG/M metagenome (GOLD analysis project Ga0116230, IMG submission 88678) | Host-associated microbial communities from peat moss isolated from Minnesota, USA - S1T2_Fd - Sphagnum fallax MG | ecosystem: Host-associated > Plants > Peat moss > Unclassified | place: USA...
CACTGGCGGGAGTTCTACCGCGGAGAGCCCGACGTTCCGCTCGAGGACTTCGACCTCTTCCAGAACTTCCTGGTGCTCTCCGAGCGCAAGCTGGGTCTGCCCACGCTGGCCGTCCGTCCCTTCGCAGCGGATGGATCGCTGGGCCAGTCCACCGAGATCGCCTTCCCAGAACCGGCATATTCAGCGTCCGCGAGCAACAACCGCGAGTTCGACACCAGGCTGTTTCGCTACAGCTATACCTCGCTGGTGTCGCCAGCGTCGGTCTACGACTTCGACACGCAGACCGGCGTCTCCACGCTGCTGAAGCAGCAGGAGGTTCCGGGAGGGTTCGACTCCGCCAACTACGCCTCGGAGCGCCTCTGGATCGCGGCCAAGGATGGCGTCAAGATTCCCGTTTCGCTGGTCTATCGACGCGACGCGTTCAAGCAGGACGGAGCCAACCCGCTCTACGTGTATGCCTACGGGTCGTACGGTTACGCTCTGCCGGTCGGCTTCTCACCAACCCGCCTGGTACTGCTCGATCGCGGCGTGGTGATGGCCTACGCGCATATCCGCGGCGGCGGCGAGCTCGGCGATGCGTGGCACGACGCAGGCAAGATGCGCGTGAAGAGGAACACCTTCACCGACTTCATCGCGGTCACCGAAGACCTGCTGGAGCAGGGTTACGGCGCGCGCGGGCGTGTTGCCATTGAGGGAGGCAGCGCGGGCGGACTGCTGATGGGCGCGGTGGTCAACCTGCGGCCGGACCTGTTCACGGTCGTGACCTCGCATGTTCCCTTTGTTGACGTGATGAACACCATGCTCGATGCATCGCTGCCGCTGACCGTGGCGGAGTACGAGGAGTGGGGCAATCCCGACCATCCGGACGACTTCGCCACCATGCTGGCGTATTCGCCCTATGACAACCTGCACGAGGGCGATTACCCGGCCATGCTGGTCAAGACCAGCCTCCACGATTCACAGGTGATGTACTGGGAGCCGGCGAAGTACGTGGCCAAGCTGCGGACGCTGAAGCGCAATCCAACGCCGCTCCTGCTGCACATCAACATGGAAGCCGGACACGGCGGCGCCTCCGGACGATACGATTACCTGAAGGAGATCGCTTTCGACTATGCTTTCCTGCTCACGACGCTGGGCCTGGAGACGTAGCCTTCAGCCATTTCGTTCGAGGATCACGTCGCACACGATGTTCGAGATGCCAAACCGGAACGGACGATACCCACAGAACCGGTGCGTCTCATGGAACCCGTTGGCTTCCCAGTAGTCGAGAATGCCGTGGCCAATATGTTGCCATGACGGGACGATTGGCAGCCACTGGTTCATGATGGTTTCGTCGCCGGAAACCAGGTCGGCGTCGACGATCACATCCGGCTTCTCCGCCGTCGCCTCGGTTCTGCGCCGATCCGTATTGGTGGAGGCGCTGAAAACCCGGAAGGAGTGCGGCTGATTCAGGAAAAGATTGTGAGATGCGTACGGCTGCACGTCCTCAGCCTCGAAAACGAACGAAGCCAGTCGGGCTCTTGGAAAGTGCTGCGAGAGGAAATCGTAGGTCTCTTTGCCGGGGTCATAGGCTTCTTCGGTATCTCGATGAACGGCATATGCGGTCCAGCCGATTTGCAGACTGATCACCAGCAGAGAGACGGCCGCGAAGGCTGGGGATATCCAACGAGGCCCGCGCGTCTGCGGGCGATCCGAGGCAATCCAGACTGCGGCCAGCAGCGCAAGCAACGAAAGTCCCGTGTGATGCACATAGACCCACACAACCGCAAAGAAGCACAGCAGGGCCGCATAGGGCAGAAGCAGCGATAAAGAACGCCGCGACCACAACCACAGCATCGCCAGGAGCAGGAAAGAGCAAGCCAGCAGATTGGACTCCGAGACCGGAAAGGTCGCGGCGGAGAGGATCAGCACAGCCTTGCCGAGAAGCTTCGCGGGCAAGCCGGCGGTTGGCAAATCGTTGTAAGCGGCCCACACCGTGCCGACGAGCGCTCCATGCGGTGGAGAGCTCGGGTCCGGACTGAACACCGAAGGGTCAAGTGCAGGAGCTCCAGGAGGCAATTGCTCAGGTGGAATGAACCGCAGCAGCAGGCGATGTAGCGGGCCCGATCCCACCTTGCTTTCCACCGCGAAGCCGACATCCGGAGCGGGTGCCGCAACGATCGCGGCAAAGCCTGCGAGCAAGGCAAAAAGTGCAGCCGCAATGCCGAGCCTCACGTACCAGCCTTTCGCTCCATCGTTCCGTTGTCGAACCGCCCGCTGGCATCCATAGAGCACAGCAAACACGATGGAGAGAACAAAAGCATGCGTCGTGAGGTTGGCGAAGAGACCTGCCACGAAGGCGAAGAGAGTCGGCTTGGGCTGCTTGGCAGCATAAAGTATGCACACCAGGAACAAGAGAAGAGGAAACAACACGTAATCGCGGGCGACCGCCGCGTATTGATAGGCGAGGAAGAACGTGAACGGAATCGTAATGCTGAAGATGCGAGGCAGTGGTGCGTACCGAACGAGGACGAAGACTCCAGTAAGCGCAAATCCTGCAGCCACCCAGGGGAACGCGGCGAAGGGGAGATGCAGTCTTACGAGCGCCCACAGAATGGTTTGCCACAGGACAGGCGTGCCCTCATAGTGCATCCTGCGAAACACCAGTTCCCGGAACGATGAATCGCGAGCCAGCAACCAGGCCTGAGACTCATCAGCCCACGGCTCATGGTGCCAAACAGTCCATGCCAGCAACAAGGCGTAGATCGCCAAGGTGGTGGCGTCGATCCAATCAAACTGAGGTGAACTGCGCTTCTTCAGGAGCATGAGGAGATGCGGGGTTTCCCCGGTTCTACTGAGATGCGGCGTGAGAAGGTTTTTGATTTCCTTGGACGCCTCGCCTGCGCTACTGCTGCTAAGCGCGACGGGGAGAACACAGCCAGAAAGCACGGATGAAAGTGCTCATGAGGGATTCTCTCACAGTTGACCTTTTTCTTCGTGGTGACATCTAATTCAGTCTGGCGGTGGTTGCTTTCGCTCCATCCCCTGAGCGCATCCGTTCAATCCAGGAGAATTTTCGAAGATGAGTAGAACCGCCATCATCATTGGCGCCGGCCCGGCGGGACTGACCGCCGCGTTGGAAATGCTGCGCCGAACCGATATCAAACCCATCATCCTGGAGGCTTCAGACGAGATCGGAGGCATCTCGCGCACGATCCGGTACAAGGGCAATCGGATGGATATCGGAGGGCATCGGTTTTTCTCCAAATCGGATCGCGTAATGCAATGGTGGATGGATCTGATGCCGCCCGAACTCGACCCCGGAGATACTGCCGTTGCCCCGCAGATCGCGTACCAAGGGCAGACACGGGCACTCCCTGCCGTAGAAAGCAAGCCCCGGCAAGCGAATGCTGCAGGGACAGGAGGAGGCACTGCCGTTGCGGTCGAAATTGACACCGACACGGACGAGACCGAAGCCGACGGAGCGATCATTCCCTCTGAGCACGGCCATACGGAGACGCTGGTCGATATCGACCCGGTGGAGCTTCAGAAGGATCCGGATCTTGTGATGCTGATCCGCCCGCGCAAGAGCCGGATCTACTACCTGCGCAAGTTCTTCGATTATCCGATCAAGCTGAACGGAACAACGCTTGGCAACCTGGGCGCGGTCCGCACCATGAAGGTGGGTATCAGCTACATCACTTCGCGGATCAGTCAGATCAAGCCGGAGAAAAGCTTGGAAGACTTCCTCATCAACCGCTTCGGCAAGCAGCTTTATCTCACATTTTTCAAGAGCTATACCGAGAAGGTTTGGGGCACGCCGTGCGACAAGATCTCCGCCGAGTGGGGAGCACAGCGCATCAAGGGACTCAGTCTCACCACGGCCGTCAAGCACTTCGTCCGCAAGTCGCTGGTGCGCAGCGATAAGAACTCTTCGGACGTCGCGCAGAAGCAGACCGACACCAGCTTGATCGAGCGCTTCATGTATCCGAAGTTCGGCCCCGGCCAGTTGTGGGAGCACGCCGCGGATGAGATTGTGCGCCTCGGAGGCGACATCCACTTCAACCTCAAGGTCAATGGCGTCGAGTGCGACGGCGACCGGGTGGTCCGCGTTCATGCCGTCGACGCGTTGGGCAAGACCAGCAGCTTTGCAGGAGACTACTTCTTTTCCACCATGCCCATGCGGGATCTGGTGCGCGCCATGGACGCGCCCGTGCCGGCAAATGTGCGCGAAGTGAGCGAGGGACTGGAGTACCGCGACTTCATCACGGTGGGCCTGCTCTGCGACCGCCTGAAGGTGAAGGAACCCGACGGCGGCCTGCTGAAAGACACCTGGATCTATGTCCAGGAACCGGATGTCCTTCTTGGTCGCCTGCAGATCTTCAACAACTGGAGTCCTCACCTGGTCAGCGATCCCACCAAGGTCTGGATCGGCTTAGAGTACTTCTGCTACGACATCGATGAATTATGGAAGAAGAGTGACGATGCGATGAAGCAGTTCGCCATCGCGGAAGTCGCCAAAATCGGCATCCTCGAAGCGAACGCGGTCTCGGATGCGCACGTCGTTCGCGTGCCGAAGACCTACCCCGCCTACTTCGGAACCTACGAGCGCTTTGACGAACTTCGCAACTGGACCGACCGCTTCAGCAACCTCTTCCTGATCGGGCGCAACGGCATGCACAAGTACAACAACCAGGACCACTCCATGCTGACCGCCATGACCGTCGTAGACGGCCTGTGCGCCGGACATGTGGATAAGGCCTCTCTCTGGAGCATCAATACCGAACAGGATTATCACGAAGAGAAAGACAAGAAGCCGCGAGCATAAGCTTTCTGCTCGCTGGATTCGCATAGCTTGCGCTGCAAGAAAAAGGGCCTTGGTGATCCAACCGAGGCCCTTTTCTTTGTCCTCTTGCCGTTCGTGAAACGAGCGCCTGATCACGAAGAGGCCTGCCGGCCTACGAGTGATCCTCTGGCTCGAAGATTACGTCGCAGGACTCGTAGGAAGAACTCATACGCGAGAAGCGATGGCCGCAGAACCGGTGTGTTTCGCGGTAGCCATGCTCGCGCAGGTCATTCACAATCGCATTATGAGTGAAGTCCCGCTCTTCTGCGGGCTTCATGAGCAGGAACAGTGGCGCCCACTCGTTATGCATGATGCCGACATCGGGCCGGTCGAAGCTAAAGACCACCATATCGGGGTGAGCGGCGATGATGCTGCGATGCTGGGGATCCGGGTTCCCGTCCAGCGACCAAATCCAGTATCCAGTGGGAATGTCAGAAAACGGACTGTGTGCGAAGTAGGGCTGTATCGCCTCGGTATAGAAGTCGAAGCCGACTAAATTGCGCACCGGATGTTGTTTGAGAAAGCTGGCCGTCTCAAAACCCGGATCGTAGTTGCCGCGCCGGTCCGCACGAATCGACACGATTGACCACAACACCTGCAGAGCGCACACCACCACAAGCAGCAGCACAAAGGATCGATCGAGCGCTGCGGAAGGTGCGCGATTGGCCGTGCTCAAGCTTGCAATCCACACAGCAGCCAAGAGCACGATCAGCAAGAGACCGATGTGGTGATCCGCCGCCCAAAGACGTTCACCGATGAAGATCAGTAGAACCCAGGGAAACATGCCACGCAGATAGCGATGCTGGCGCAACCATACCCCAAGGACGACCAGGAAGACGCAGGCAAAGATCTTGGAAGTCGAGATAGGCCAGGTCGCCTCCGCCGCACCTCCAAAGATTAGGTTGAATAGAGCCTTCAACGGCCGCCGCTTATCTGGGTGCTTTATGATATCGGCCTCTTCCGCGTGAACGTAGGAAGCAACCCACTGCAGTGGATGCCTCAACGCACTCGGCGCTGGCGGCAACGGATCTGGTTCAAGGGTCGGATCGGGCGGATTGGTTCGCACTTGCTGCGGCGGCTCGCCCGGGAATTTGATCAACAGGTCCTGCAAGTGGCCGGGATGTACCACGGGCTGTCCTGAGGCATACACCTGGTCGGGAGCAGGAAGCGCCACGACTCCGGCGAAAGCGAGAAACATTGCGTAAACCACGGCAGATCCCACGAACTGGCCGGTACCGGCAAATCGGGGACGGGCACCCTCCGTATGCGCTGGACGGTACCGATCGAACAAGTAGTACAACAGCAGCAGACCGGAGAAGATCACGCCCTGCAGTGATACGTTTGCCAGCAGCCCCGCCACGAGCCCGAACCACAGCGGGTTACGCCGGCTGCGATACAACGCACAAAGGATGAAGGTGAGCAGCGGGAATACCACGTAGCTGCGAGCCACAACCGCGTACTGGTATTGCAGGAAAAACGTAAACGGCAGCAGGATGCGCACAAGCAGTGGGAATGGCGACCACCGGAGCATGACAAAGATGCCGCAGGCCGCAAGAGCTCCCCCCAACCAGCCCATTGCCGAGTAGCTACCATGCAGAACGTACAGCGTGTGCAGCAGGATGTGCCAGAGCGCCGGCGCCCCTTCGTAATGCAAGCGATATCGCAGGATTTCCCAGAGAGAATTATCCCGTGCAATCATCCATGCCTGCGCTTCGTCGCTCCATGCCTCGTGGAAGGGAATGGCAAGAGCAAGCACGCCGCAGTAGGCGAGCAGGACAACAGCTTCTATCCAGCCGAAACTCGGCCGCGTCCGCCAGTTCAAGAGCTTTTCTGCAAGAGTAACGCCACTCATATTCCCTGCGTCGCCGCGATCGGAGGAGACATCCCCCACCGCCTCCGCCCGCCGCTGCGAGCTCTGCACTTCAGAGACGCTTGTACCGCTCAGATGAGGCATAGGTCCTTTGACGCCGGACGGGCGGCAACAGTGGCCAGTCCCCTTCAGACGTACTCCCAACAGAATCCTAATTCATAAGCAGCTGGTGGAAGCAGTCTGCGCATGGACACTGAACCGAGACGCTCACGCGCTGCGGTGCAAAGAGCCTCAAAGATCAGCGCACCGGCGCGGCCTGCTGCCCCTACGCTGAGGAGACCTTTGTTATCCTGTCAATGTAGTCCATCTGCGATGCTGCGGATGCACCTCGTGGCGCGTTTCGAAAAAGCTGACGAACCCTGAGGAGGGCTTTCAACGACCGCATGCTGTTCAACTCCTATGTCTTCCTGTTGTGCTTCCTCCCCGGAACACTGCTGATCTATCAACTGGTCAGCCGATTTCACCGGAAGGCGGTCGTTGTCTGGCTCGGCATCGCCTCGCTCATCTTCTACGGCTACTGGAGACCTCAGTTTCTCTTTGTCCTCGGGGCGTCCATCCTATTCAACTACCTGATCTCCTGCCTCATCAGCCGCAAGATTCCTAATGCCATCAGCACACACCTCCTGCTCTGGACGGCGATCGCCGGAAACCTCGGAGCTCTCTGCTGGTTCAAATACCTATTCCCCCTGCTTAATTTCTTCAACAACCATCTGCACCTGGGCCGTCATTGGACCGATGTTCTTCTGCCGCTCGGAATCTCGTTCTTCACGTTCACACAGATTGCGTACCTGGTAGACCTGCAGCAAGGGGTCGCGACACAGCAAGACTTCTTCAGCTACCTGCTCTTCGTCACCTTCTTCCCCCACCTGATCGCTGGCCCGATCCTGCATCACCAGGACATCATGCCGCAGTTCCAGCAGGATCGCGACTATGGCCTGCACTGGAACGATCTCGCCGTTGGCTTCAGCTGGTTCGCCATGGGAATGTTCAAGAAGGTCATCATCGCCGATAAGCTCGCCCCGACAGCGGACCTCATCTTCTCCATGCACGGACAAGTGCGACCGGTGGAAGCGTGGGTTGGCGTCATCAGCTACGTCTTCCAGCTCTACTTCGACTTCTCCGGCTACTGCGACATGGCATGCGGTCTGGCGCGGATGTTCTCCATCGATTTCCCGCTCAACTTCAGTTCGCCCTATAAGTCCGCAAGCATCATCGAGTTCTGGCAGCGCTGGCATATGACGCTCTCGCAGTACATCAACAGCTACCTCTATAGCCCGATGCAGTTCATGATCAGTGCAAGCCGGCAAAAGAACGGGAAAAAGGTCTCCCGGAAGGCGCAGGGTACGCCAGAAGGTTTCCTGCACATGGTGGCATTGCCCACCATGCTCACGATGTTCATTGCAGGTATATGGCATGGAGCAGGCTTGCAGTTCCTCATCTTCGGGCTCCTGCACGGAAGCTACTTGACTGTCAATCACGCGTGGCGGATTTATCGCAGTCAGCGCAAGACCGAGCCACTGCAGGGGATTGCCTCTCACTTCTTCCATGTTGGTTGGGTGGCGCTCACCTTTCTGTGCGTCACGGTCAGCCTCACCTTCTTCCGCTCCTCCGGACTTCATGAAGGAGTATGGCTGCTCGAACGGATGGCATTTGTGCACGCAGCACACGCCAACTACCTGTTTCCAGCGCGCCCTAAGGTGTTCCTTCTGATCGGAGTGGCCGCGATCGTCTGGTTCTTCCCGAACACTCAGCAGGTCCTTGCGCGCTACAAGCCCGCGCTGCAGTTGGCTCCCGCTGATCAAGAGCGCCGTTGGCTCCCCATCTTCTGGGCACCCAATCTTGCTTGGGGACTCGGGCTTGGAGCGGTGATCCTGGCCGCTCTGGTGAACCTGCAAAACCCCAGCAGCTTCCTCTACTTCCAGTTTTGACTCCGATCACGCAATCTACAGAAATGAACACAGCCACAGAACCCATACACGCCCCTCATGCCACCTCCCGCCTTGCTGAGCGAAAGGGGTTTCGCTTCATTTGCTATTACATGCTGCTCCCGATTGTGGGATACCTCTTTCCCTTCTTCGCGGAACGCTTCCCTCCCCTCCAGCCATATTGTGTGACCTACGGCGGCAGCATTCTCGATCACGCCCACGGTCTGGCTGGGCAAGACGCAGATGTTATATTTTTTGGCGATTCGACGGCCATGTTCGGGGTTGATACCGAACGGCTATCACGCAAGCTTGGGCTAAAGGTGCTGAATATACCAAACACTCTAGGGAGTCTCGCAAACACAGGCGACTGGACGCTTAGAGAGTACTTGGATGGCAACAAACCTCCGCGGCTTATCGTATTTCAAACCGCTCCATGGAACCTCGACTTCCACCAAACCGCAAACCCGGGACCGTACGAAGGTGACGAGGAGATTGTAAGACACGCGGACCCGCGAGAGTTCTTCAGGTTCACCGGCGCGCACCCTTTAGAGATTTTCTACTTCCCCTTCCGTTTCTACGCTTCACCAACTCCCCTTACAAACCTGCGCGCATGGGGAAAGCTAAACCTGGCTCCCGTCGTACAAGGGTTCTCGCCGAACTTGAATCCCGTGTCGCTTCAGCCCAGCTGTACGTTTCCGGACATTGAGTTACATCTACAAGCAACTGGATCTGTAAGAGAACTGTTGAGCAAATATAGAACGAGTAAGACAATGACAGTCTCGTACTTGTCTCCAATTCCAAATTGCACAAATGTAGATCAGATTTTGGCCCGCCATTATCCTGGACTGACGGTAGCACCACCCGTGGTGGTACCGCCGCAAGACATAGTCGCTGACTTCACCCACGCCCATCCCATGAGGGCTTACGTCCCCGTGACCACGGACATAGCGTATGACTTTGTCCGACGGCAACTCCTCCGCGGATCGGCGGCAGAGCCGTAGGCCGTCAAACCGCGGTTCCGGCTGTGACAGGGATATCAACTCCAGCTAGATAATCGCTGGCAGCTGACAACAGGAGATCGAAGACACCAAGCAGATCGCCCGGGGTGGCGTTGCGGCCTGCCGGGTTTGCGTTCGCGCTCATCTGTACTGCGTGCTCGGAGATCTCACTCAGGAATCGTGTTTCTACCATGCTCGGCGAAATCGCGTTGATTCGTACCTTCGTGCCCGCATACTCGGCGGCCAAAGAGCGCATCAATCCAAGCTGAGCGTACTTCACCAAGGTGTACATCGACATAAATTTGGGCGGAACGCCATGTACGACACTCGAAAGCAAAAACACCACACGGGCACCAGGCAATTTACCCATGTTCGGGAGAAAGCGCTGAAGCAAGATGGCAACGGAGCGAACCTGGATCGAGAGATCCGCCTCGAAGTGGTCCCAGTTGAACTTGGTGAAACGGTCATGCACAAGCTTCAGACCGGGCAGGTGGACGACAGCCGAAAGTTCACCCAGTGAACTCACTGCATCACCAAGCGCACGAACAGCGGCTAAGTCGGAGAGGTCGGCGTAAACCGGGAGAATACGGCCGCCGAATTCTCTTTCTAACTCTCCGATGCGATCGCTGGCACGAAATGCGTGCGCGACAATCGTTCGGTCGGTGGTCGTAAGCAGATGCCTCACGAGCGTCATGCCAATATCCGACGACGCGCCCGTGATCAAAGTCAGTTCTCTACTCATGAAATCCCACCCGAATAGTCGCCTTGGAGACCAACCTGCCATCCGTTTTGCGAATCTTGGCGCGAACTTCAAAGCGTCGATATGCTTCCGTCAGATAAGATACCTCGCCGTGGACGATCAGGCGATCTCCCGCAAACACGGCGTTGTTGAAGTCAATGTCGATTCCATGTAACAGCGCATACTTACCCGGGAGATACATCCCAGCAAGCCGTGAATACAGGGATGATGTCATCATCCCAAAGACGACAGGTCCCATGTAACCGTGCCCGAAGGCATATTC
>Ga0116230_10007697_pt1 | contig 10639 bp, 11 predicted proteins | sample S1TSphfallax_3_FD_88678 | JGI IMG/M metagenome (GOLD analysis project Ga0116230, IMG submission 88678) | Host-associated microbial communities from peat moss isolated from Minnesota, USA - S1T2_Fd - Sphagnum fallax MG | ecosystem: Host-associated > Plants > Peat moss > Unclassified | place...
CCGCGATATTGACGCCGAGGGCGGCCAGAACATCGGACGATCCGGATTTCGAGGAGACGGCCCGGGTTCCGTGCTTGGCCACCTTCAGTCCTCCGCCCGCCGCCACCATTGCTACGGCCGTGGAGATGTTGAGCGTATGGGCGCCGTCGCCCCCGGTGCCGCAGACGTCGATCACGTCATAGGGGTGATCGAGCCTCAGCGCCGCCTGACGCATGGCCCGGGCGCAAGCGGTGATTTCGCCGATGGTCTCGCCGCGCAGACGCATGGCGGTGACCGCCGCGGCGATCTGGGCGGGGCTCGGCTCCCCCCTTAGGCACGCGGCGAAGAAGATATCGGCGTCCTCGCCAGTGAGCGTGGCGCCGTCGGCTAGGCGCGAGAGCAGGGGTTTGAAAGCGGCGGACATTCGGCGGGCCTTCAGGCCGAGACCGGCGCGGCGAGGCCGGCGATCCGCAGGAAATTGCTTAGCAGGCCGTGACCATGCTGGGTGGCGATGGATTCTGGGTGAAACTGAACGCCGTGGATCGGACGTGAGACGTGGCGAAGCCCCATGATCTCACCATCGTCCGTCCAGGCCGTGATCTTGAGTACGTCGGGCAGACCGTCCCTGGCCACCGCGAGGCTGTGATAGCGCGTGGCGATGAATCTATCCTCAAGCCTGGCGAAGACGCCATCTCCGGTGTGGCGAATGGGGCAGGTCTTGCCATGCATTAGGGTCATGGCCGGGACGACCTTGCCGCCAAAGGCCTGACCGATCGCCTGATGGCCGAGGCACACGCCCAGGATGGGCAAGGCTTCCGACGCCTGGGCGATGAGGTCGAGGCAAATGCCCGCCTGATCCGGCGCGCGGGGCCCAGGCGAGAGGAGGATCGCCTTGGGTTTGAGGCCCAGGGCCGCCTTGGCGCTCATGGCGTCGTTGCGGATCACGCGCGTGGGGGCGCCCAGATCGTTCAGATAGTGCACGAGGTTAAAGGTAAAGCTGTCGTAATTATCGATGACGAGGATCATGTGGCGGGCCTAGGGAAGCATTATCGGGAAGGGGCAGACGACCAAAATCAGAATCGCCACGCCTCCGCCGCCGCCCGGGCCAGGGCGCGGGATTTGTGAAGGGTTTCCTCGTATTCCGCGTTCGGATCGCTATCCGCCACCACGCCACCCCCCGCCTGGACGTGCAGTACGCCGTCCTTGATCAGGCCTGTCCTTAGCACGATGCAGGTGTCGACAGAGCCATCGGCGCCAAAATAGCCCACGGCGCCGCCATAGACCACGCCGCGCTTGGCGCTTTCCAATTCATCGATGATCTCCATGGCCCGGAGTTTGGGGGCGCCAGAGAGGGTGCCGGCGGGGAGGGCGGCCATGAGCACGTCCACGGGATCAAGGCCCTCGGGGGCATCGCCTTCGACATTGGAGACAATATGCATGACGTGGCTGTAGCGCTCGATCTTGAAGCTCTCAGTGACCCGAACGCGCGGCGCGGCGGCCGGGCTGTTTCGCCCCTCGTCGCGGAGCATGGCCACGCGTCCGACGTCGTTGCGGCCGAGATCCAGGAGCATCAGGTGTTCGGCGCGCTCCTTCTCGTCGGCGAGCAGTTCGGCCTCCAAGGCCAGATCCTCCTCTGGCGTCGCGCCGCGCCGCCTTGTCCCGGCGATGGGGCGAATGGTTATCTTGCCATCCCGCAGGCGCACCAGAATCTCCGGTGAGGAGCCGACCAGGGTGAATTCCGGATAGGCCAGATAGAAGAGGAAGGGTGAGGGGTTGGTGCGACGCAGAGAGCGGTAGAGCGCGAAGGGGTCGCGGGCGAAGGGCGTGGCGAAGCGATGGCTGGGCACCACCTGGAAAATATCGCCCGCGCGAATATAGGCCTTAGCCTTATCGACCATCTCTCCATAAGCGCCCCGGTCCAGGGGAGAGGCCAGGTCCGCCGGGCTGGTGTTCTCGTGCGGCGCGGCCGAGCCCCGAAGCGGTTTGGCGAGGTCCGCGACGACCGCGTCCAGGCGCGACTGAGCCGCCGCAAAGGCTTGCGCTGGGGACTGCGAGCCCCGACGCACGGTGGTGATCAGAACGATCTCCTGGGCGATGGCGTCGAACACCGCGACAATCGATGGGCGGATCATAACGGCGTCGGGAAGCCCGAGGGGATCGGGGTTCACATTTGGAAGACGTTCCGCCAGACGCGCCATGTCATATCCGAGCACGCCGAAGATCCCGCCCGCCATGGGCGGGAGGCCCTCGGGGATCTCCATGCGCGAGCTGGCGACGAGACCCTTCAGGGATTTCAGGCTAGCGACCGCTTCCGGGTTGAAGTCGCCGAGGCCACGCTCGTCGCTCCGCGCGATCTCCGCCCGCTCGCCACGACAACGCCAGACGAGGTCGGGGTTCATGGCAATGATCGAATAGCGGCCGCGCCAGGCGCCGCCCTCCACGCTCTCGAAAAGGAAGGCGTAGGGCTTTCCATGCGCGATTTTCAAATAGGCCGAGACGGGCGTTTCCAGATCATCGATCAGCCGGCGCCACACGAGCTGCGGCCGCCCCGACTCATAGGCCGCCGCGAAGGCCGCGTCCGGCAGAGCCCCCGTCGCTTTATCGGTCACTGGGCCTTGCCGGGCGCCTTCGCCGGCGCGCCGGGCGACGTCGTGTCCTGAGCAACGCCTAGGGTCTGCCGCGCCAGCTTCAGATTGACCTTTACCGCCACGTCCTTTTCCGCCGCCCGCTTGGAGGTGTCCATGAGATCCCGCAGATAATCCTGGGAGAGCTTTCCACGCACGGCGTTCGCCACCGCCGCCGTCAGGGTGGGATCGCCGGGCCGGACGCTATCCAGCTTAGCGACAAAGGCCCCGCCCGGAGCGCCAACGGCGAAGGTCTCGCCCGCCTTTACGGTGAAGATCGCATTCAAAAAATCCCGGCCAAGGTTCTGATATTGCTGGGCCTTGATGAGCTGGATGTCGCTTAGGCGCACCACATGGGCGCCCACGCTGGCGGCGACCGCGTCGATGGGCTTGCCCGCGCGGATGTCGTTCTGCAGCGTTGCGGCCCGGGCGCGAAAGGCGGTCCGCACCGTGTCCGCCATATAGGCCTGGGTCAGTTTGGGCCGCGCCTGATCCAGAGGCGGCAGGGAAGGGGGCGAGATGCGATCAACGTGGAGGGCGAAATAGTCGCCGGGACTCGCATCCGCGATATCGGAGTCTTCCCCGGCACTGGTGGAAAAGGCCGCCTTGGTGATCTGGTCGTTAAGGAGTGGAATAGGCTTACCGTCTTCGCCGAGGCCTGTCGCGGTGAAGGGGCCGATTGTCACAGGCGCCGCTCCAGCCTTTTGCGTCGCCAAAGCTATATTGGCGCCACCCTGGCGGGCCTGATCAAAGGCTTCGCTCATAGCATAGGCCTTGTCTTGCGCCGCCTTCTGGCGAAGATCAGCCTCGATCTTGGCCCGTGCGTCCGCCAGACTTGCCGTCCGGGCGGGCGTGATCTTGGTCACCTCCAGGACCGCCATGCCGAGATCGCCTTGAACCGGCCCCTGGGGTTGATCCGGCTTTAGCGAGAAAGCGACAGTCCCCAGCTTACGGTCGGCGATCCCATCCTGGGTCTTATCGACATAGGTGATCGGATCCACCCCGAAGGACTTTGCGATGGCTGCGGCTGACTCGCCTTTGCCGAGACGCTGGACTGCCTGGGCGCCCTGCGCCGCTGTCTTCACGGGGATCTGGATCAAAGTCCGACTCTCGGGCGTGCTCAAGGACGCCTTACGGGCGTTGAATTCCTTTTCGATCTGGCCCTCATCGATTTTCACCGACGATGCGAGACTGGCCGCCGAGAAACGCGCCAGCGTGATGGTGCGCATTTCTGGCCGTGTCAGTTCCACGGCATGGGCCTTCATGAATGCGGTCAGCTGAGCGTCGGTCGGGGGCGAAGGCGGCGGAATGATGTGGGGATCAAGGAAGAAATAGCTGACATCGCGATTCTCGAGGGCGGCGATGGCGTTGATCGCTGAATAGGCGCGAGGCATCTGAAATCCCGCCGCCAGGGCCAGCCCGAAATGGCGTTCGGCCAACTCGTCAGTGAAGTCGTTTTGAACCTGGCGCAGGGTCAGGCCTTGGGAGGCCAGAAATTGCGTGAATTGCGCGGCGCTGAACTTGCCGGTTACCTTGTCGAAGGCGAAGGGGATCTTCTTGATCTGATCGTCGATGAGGCCCGGGGCGGGTTTTATACCCGCGCGGCGGAGCATTTCAGCGTCCCCCTGATCCATGGACATCTGGTTGATGATTTCCTGGTCGAAGCCGTTTTTCACGAGAAAGTCCGTGGCGTAGGTCTGGTTGGACTGCTGCTCCAGGCGCTTTTTCTGTTGATCGAAGATCGACTTATACTCCGTCGCGGAGATCACATGTTCCCCGGCAGAGACGACGGAGTCGGCTTTGGCGCCGCTCAGGATATCGGGCATCCGTTGGCCGCCGCCTACGCCCAGCAGCAAGAAGACGAGCGTCAGAGCGCCCATCAGCGCGATGCCGATGGGATTGCGGGCCGAGGAGCGCAGCGTGCCGGTCATGTTAGGTGAAGAGGCCTAAGCTTTAAGAATGCGCGCCGATGGCGTCGCGGAGTGGGGCGGTATAGTGGAGGGGGCGGCTTCCCCGCAAGCAAGGTGGAGGCCGCCTCCGGGCCAACATCGACATTCAGGGACCAAGTTTGGCCGCCACCGCTCCCTTCATCGCCGGCAATTGGAAGATGCATGGGCTCGCCGCGCAGCTCGACCAACTGCGCATTCTAGCGGACGGATTGGCGCGCCGCCCAAGCCCGGCCCGGGTGGCCATATGCCCCCCGGCGACCCTCCTCGCCCAAGCCGCTCACATGCTCATGGACAGTCGCGTGGAGTTGGGTGGGCAAGATTGCCACTGTGAGGCTTCCGGAGCGTTCACGGGAGATATTTCCGCGGAGATGCTGGCGGATACGGGCGCACGGCTGGTGATCCTCGGGCATTCGGAGCGGCGCACCCTGCATGGGGAAACTGATGCGATGGTGTCGGCCAAGGTGGTCGCCAGTCTTCGCGCGAAGCTTGAGCCCATCGTCTGCGTGGGCGAACACAGCGAGGACCGCAAGGCGGGCCTGGCGGTGCGTGTGGTCGAGGGCCAACTGGCGGCGTCCCTGCCTGATCGTCTGGCCGGCGCACGGTTTAGCGTGGCTTATGAGCCTGTCTGGGCCATTGGCTCAGGCGTCACCCCAAGCTCGGATGAAATAGCCGAGGTGCACGACGCCATAAGGCGTGTGCTTACAGCGCGTTTTGGCAAGCAGGGGACTCGGGTGCGCATCCTGTATGGCGGCTCCGTGAAGCCCGACAACGCCGCGGATATCCTAAGGATCGCCCAGGTGGGCGGTGCACTCGTCGGGGGGGCGTCCCTGGCGGCGGCGGATTTCCTGGAGATTATCGCGGCGGCCTGATGACGCCCTCCGAAGCGCCGCGGGTTCCTTGTGGATGGCGCCTCTTGGGGTTTATAGATCGCGCTTCCTTGCCGCCGCTCGTCCGTGAGACGCGAAAGACCCCATTTAAGTCATGCTTCTTGGCCTCCTTCTCAGCTTAAACATTGTGGTTTGCTTGGCGCTCATCGGCGTGGTGCTTCTTCAGCGCTCCGAGGGCGGCGCTCTCGGCGGCGGGGGTAACCCGACGGGCCTAATCACCACGCGGGGGGCGGGCGATCTCCTCACGCGTGTGACCTGGATTCTCTTCAGCATGTTTCTGGCCTTGAGCCTCGCCCTCACTCTGGTGGGCGGCCATCAGCGCTCGTCTGACCAGATCCTGAACCGGCTAAAGGGCGAGTCGATCAATCCCGATCAGCTGAAATCCGCCGCGCCGCCGGCCGCGACCACCCCGAAACCGGTTATCACACCTGCGCCGACCAATCCGGCAACACCGGCGTCCGGGGGTTTCCTCGCGCCGCCCAAGCCGGTCATCGAGCTGCCGCCCGCCGGGAATTCAGCGCCCAAATCCTGAAGCGCCGGCTCGCCGTTTCCGTAAACGCGAGACAGCAATCCGATTTCATCAAAGCCGCCGCGCTTCTGGCGTGGCGAATCAGTGCTAGTTTGAACGCCCATGGCCCGGTACATCTTCATCACCGGAGGCGTGGTCTCCTCTCTGGGTAAAGGTCTCGCCTCCGCCGCCCTCGGCGCGCTGCTTCAATCGCGCGGCTATGGGGTTCGCTTGCGGAAGCTCGACCCCTATCTGAACGTCGATCCCGGCACGATGAGCCCCTATCAGCACGGGGAGGTGTTCGTGACCGACGACGGGGCCGAGACCGATCTGGATCTTGGCCACTATGAGCGTTTCACCGGCGTGGCGGCCACACGCGGCGATAACATCACGACCGGTCAGATCTACCAGACCATTCTGGAGCGGGAGCGCCGGGGAGACTATCTGGGCGCCACGGTCCAGGTCATCCCGCACGTCACCGACGAGATTAAGCGGTTTGTGCTCTCCGATCCCGGCGAAGGTGTTGATTTCGTCCTCGTCGAAATTGGCGGCACGGTGGGTGACATTGAGGGGCTGCCCTTTTTCGAGGCGATCCGGCAGCTGGGTCAGGACCTACCGCGCGGCGATTCCTGCTTCGTGCATCTCACCCTCTTGCCTTTCATCAAGACGGCCGGGGAAATGAAAACCAAACCGACCCAGCACTCGGTTAAGGAGCTGCGCTCCATAGGCATTCAGCCGGACATTCTTCTCTGCCGCTGCGAACTGCCGATTCCCCCGGAGGAGCAGCGCAAGATCGGCCTCTTCTGTAATGTTCGCCCCTCGGCGGTGATCCAGGCCCTCGACGCCGAGACCATCTATCAGGTGCCGCTCGCCTATCATGAGCAGGGACTGGACGCTGAGGTGCTGGACGTTTTCGGCATCCGTGACGCGCCAGAGCCTGATCTCTCCCGATGGCGCCGAATCTCCGCAAATCTCATCCAGCCCGACGGTGAGGTGACGATCGCGGTGGTTGGCAAATATACGGTTTTGAAGGACGCCTATAAGTCGCTCATCGAAGCCCTGATCCATGGCGGTGTCGCCAATCGGGTGAAGGTTAATCTGGACTGGGTCGAGAGCGAGGCTTTCGAGGGTGACGAAGGCGCCGCGGCGACGCGACTTGAGGGCGTTCACGGCATATTGGTGCCCGGGGGTTTTGGGGAACGCGGGTCCGAGGGGAAGATCAGGGCGGCCAAATTCGCCCGCGAACGCCAGGTCCCATATTTTGGGGTCTGCTTTGGCATGCAGATGGCGGTAATCGAGGCGGTGCGGAATGTCGCGGGGCTGGCTTGCGCCTCATCATCTGAATTCGGCGCGACGTCGGAGCCTGTGGTGGGTCTGATGACAGAATGGGTCCAGGGCAACGAGCGCCAGGTCCGCGACGAGGGCGCTGATCTCGGGGGGACCATGAGGCTCGGGGCATATGACGCCGTGCTGACGCCGGGCTCGAAGGTGGCGGAGTTGTATGGCGCGACGACCATCAGCGAGCGCCACCGCCATCGCTATGAGGTCAATATCGCCTATCGCGGGGCTTTTGAGGCGGCGGGCCTGAAGATGACCGGCGTGTCCCCGGACGGTCTCCTGCCGGAGATCGTGGAGCGTCCCGATCACCCCTGGTTTATCGGGGTCCAGTTCCACCCTGAGCTCAAGAGCCGGCCCTTCGCGCCGCACCCGTTGTTCGCGGGCTTCGTCGCCGCCGCTGTTGAGCAGAGCCGTCTGGTCTGAGCATGGCGGGGCCCGTCAGCCTGGAGGATGTGCGGCGTTTGGCCCTCGCCCTCCCGGAGGTTGTGGAGATGGACCACCACGGGGCGCCGTCATTTCGGGTCGGCGGAAAGATCTTTTCCACGGTCCGGCCGGACGGATCCCGGCTCATGGTCAAACTAGGATCTGAGGATCAGGACAATCTCTGCGAGGCGCATCCCGAGGCGATCACACCCGTCCCGGGCTACTGGGGCCGCAAGGGCGCGACCTATGTCGCCCTCGATAACGTGGACGTCGATCTCGCCCAGATGCTTCTGGCGCTGGCCTGGCAGGGCGTTGCGCCCGCCAAGCGGGGGGTGAGATGAACAACCGACCGTCGCCTACCAATCGACATCGCGCCCCTGATAGTTGACGTAAGCGACCCCTTTGTCGCCCGTGCGCGCCGCGATCACGTCGGTCAAACGCGGGATGCTCTCTTCGATCGAGAGAAGGGCATTGGCGCCGCCCATATCGGTGCGCACCCAGCCAGGACATAGAGCCAAGTAGGTGCGGCCCTCGGCGCGCCGCCTTATGGAGAGGCTGCGCAACCCCATGTTGAGCGCGGCCTTGCTCATGCGGTAGGCCTCCCAAGTGGCGACCGTATTGCGGGAGACGCTGCCAAGATCCGAGCTCATGACCGCTATGGTTCCCTCGGAAGGAACGAGGTCTGCCAGTCGGTCAATAATGCGCAGGGGCGCCAAGGCATTGGTCATGATCACGCTGGCGAACACATCCGGATCGACCTCGCCGATGGGCAAGGTGATAGGTCCTGAAATCCCCGCATTGACCAGGAGCAGGTCGATCCGCCGGCCTTCAAGGTCCTTACCAAGCGCGTCGATGGCGGGCCAATCGGTCGCGTCGAGGGTTATAACCTCCAACTTATCGCCGTAGGTGGTTGAAAGCGCGTCCAGAGCGGGGCCTGATCGTACGCTGGCGATGACCCGCCATCCGCGTTTCAGGTGTTCTTCAGCTAGAGCCCGCCCTAATCCGCGGGACGCGCCAATGAGCAAAAGCGTGGAAATGATGCAGCCTCCATAGATCGAGGCCCTTACCATAGGGACGACCGGCGAGCTTCGTCCACACCCCTGCCCCCGCGCGAGTGGCCTTCCTTAAGGCCGGGGCGCAGACGTCGGGAATGGCCACGCGCTGGGTGTGTCCTCAAGGCTGTAGCTACGTACCGAATGCCCAATGATGATGGACGTCTGTGCGTCCGCCCCAGTGGGCGAGGGCGCGTAGGCCGCGGCGTAGGGGCCCTCCCAGCCTTCAGCGCGCCATGTGCGTTGCGCATCCTCGAGATCGAGGGGACCCGCCGCATAGAGAATTTCGGCGGCCCGGGTTTCTTTCAGGTCGTCCAGTTTGGCGGTGAGGAGGAAGTGGCCCCGGCGGAGCCCCTCTTCGTAGGCGTGCTTATCGTCATGGCCGTCGAACAGGCCTCCCAGCCATGCGACGAAGTCCCGGTGTTCGGGATGGGCGTTGGCGGCGGTCTGATCCACGATCTGGACGTCCGCACCGAGATTGGCGCCCTTCAGGGCGTCTGACACCTTCTGGGCCTCGGCGCGCGTCCGATATAATGCCGTGAGTGTCCGCTTCATCGGTGGTTTCCTTCTTATATTCGGGGACTGATTCTGAGCGTCGCAAATCGCGCCGCGACCGACAGTCCGTCGATGCAGGACCAACCCGTTAGTCACGCCCCCGTTCCAAGCGGGGCCTCGCAGAAGCATTTGGGCCTTGAAGCGGAGGGCGTTTTGCGGCAAGGGACGCGGCCCGTTCGGCGCTCCGCTGAATATCCACCCGTTTATCCTGATCTAAAGAAGCAGACCCTCGTCATGGCTGTCCCGAAGAGAAAAACCTCCCCCTCGCGGCGGAATATGCGGCGCTCGCACCATGCGCTGGCCGCGAACAGCTACATCGAGGACAAGGACACCGGCGAACTGCGCCGTCCGCACCACGTCGATCTGAAGACCGGCATCTATAAGGGCCGCCAGATTCTGACGCCTAAGGAAGACTAAGTTCCTTACTGTCCCCGACCGCGGGCTTGAACCGCGGCGCGGCGTTCTTCCACCATCCCCGGTGTCACCGCGCGATTGGCAGTCCCCGAAACCGCGTGTTCGAGGGCCAAGGCCGCACCGAAGGGGAGATCATAGCCCTCGTCGATCAACTTCTTATAGGCGCACAGGGTGTGCAGCGGGATGCTGGCCATATCCGCCGCCAGGCCCAGGGCGGTTGGCATGAGGTCCTCGGGGCTCACCACCCGATTGACCAGACCCCAGTCACAGGCCGTCCGCGCGTCGAGGAAGTTGCCGGTGAACGAAAGCTCTTTGGCGCGGGAGGGCCCGATGATCCGCGACAGGCGCTGAGACAGGCCCCAGCCGGGCAATATGCCGACCCTGGCGTGGGTGTCGGCGAAGCGGGCTTCTGTGGAGGCGATCAGAACATCGCAGGCCAGGGCCACCTCGAAGCCACCGGTAATCGCCACGCCATTGATCGCCCCGATCACAGGCTTGGGGCACGCCCGGATCGCCAGAACGGGATTTTCGCGGGCTCCGGTGGCGTTGGCGGCGCCTAAGCCCTCGGGATCCGAGCCAAGCTCCTTGAGGTCCAGGCCCGCGGTGAAAGCCCGGCCCGCGCCCGTGAGAATGACCACACCCACGCCGGGGTCCGACGCCAGGTCGGTCATGGCCTCATGCAGGGCGGCGCGGAGGGCCCGGGAGAGGGCGTTCATGGCCTCCGGCCGATTGAGGGTCACCACCGCGATGCGGTCGGAGCGGTCGATTTTGAGCATGGGCTTCAGGTTTCTTTTCGGGATCTTGAAACGTTTCCCAGGGTATTGGCGGCTTGCAACCCGGCGCCAAGCCCCGTTTTCTTCACCACGCGACTGAGCTAAGCCGCGCCCTTCACCTCCTAACGAGAGCCTAA
>Ga0116230_10007702_pt1 | contig 10636 bp, 10 predicted proteins | sample S1TSphfallax_3_FD_88678 | JGI IMG/M metagenome (GOLD analysis project Ga0116230, IMG submission 88678) | Host-associated microbial communities from peat moss isolated from Minnesota, USA - S1T2_Fd - Sphagnum fallax MG | ecosystem: Host-associated > Plants > Peat moss > Unclassified | place...
AAAAAAAAACTTTTCAAATAAGTATAAATAAAAGTAGTTCCATCTCCTTTCTTTATTTTTAGTTTGTTCAACACCTAAAGGAAATATTTTATATTAAAATTTGACACTATATGTGTCAACAAAATATTGTTTGGGGGATATATTATGTAAGGGAATATTAAATTTTCCCATTTTTCTCTTATATAATTATATATTAACATCCACATATTTAAGCCACCCCAAACATAATTTAAATTTGACATTTGCATTAGATTTTGGTACCATGTATTTGTTCCAATTTTAGTTTTAGTTGAGATAATGAGAAGTGATGAGAAACTCACTATATATTCACGTGTTCAGATGCTCCACAGGGAACGGGCAGTGACTGGAAGAATCTTCCAGGCACTGCCCAATTTTTGTCCACACAAACAGACATATAGACACATCCAAGAAGGCACGTTGAACATGAAAATCACACCCTGTTCACACGGATTCAAAATATACTGTCCCGGATAGACTGACAGACTTACTGAATTAATATATAAAATAAGGTAAACTACCATTGAACATAAAGACAACCTAATGTCAAGTTGTTGAAGTGAAATCTTAAAACAACATTCATTAACTTGTCTAGGTAATTTCCTTAGCCCTTGCATGACACTACTTTCCCCCCTTTTACCCAAATTTTGAAATCAAATTGAAAAACTTGCGAATTGTAAACCTTCCCAAACTTTTAAACACAAAAACTTAATAGAATATACTAACAATTGATTCCTAAGTCATTTGTTCATGTATGCCATTTTTTTTCTAATACATGGGATTAATGCATACCCTGTATTAATTACATTTTGATTTTGAGAATACACATGGTCTTATTGTAAAACCAATTGAACTATATTTTTTACCCAACAACCAATATATGGAACCCTATGTTTTAACTTCTATAACTTTCCAATTCCAAAAAGAGTGTTATCCCATAGGTTTAATGTTAATTTGAAATATGACTTACATTTGTGTTATGCCACCTTATACTTGTTCACCTTGTGTCATGTTTCAAACTTCATGTTATGAATAAAATTTTGTTCCAATACTTCTTTACATATCCCACGTCCTTGATCAAGTTCAAATTTTGTGTAACTTGGATTTAGGTTTACATTTGTATTGTTGTATTTTGTTGTGATTGATTTTGAACACCTAGAAAATCTTTTCTATTGGTGTGTTTGAGTCACTGATAACAATAATCATATAAAATCAAGAAATGCACCATTTTGATCTTTTTGAGATTTTCGTTCAAAAATTCATTGTGACTTCATACATTATCACAATTCAATTTTGTTTGCACCATTGGAGTTTGAGAGAAAGGGGCAACTTGTGAACATGGAACTAGTTGATTCCAAGATAAAAAGTTTATGAAGCTTATTCATAGGTGCAAAGGATATGTGAAGTGATCAAATGTGTCATAGGTTGTTGACATTTGTCTCATGTGTGACTAAACATCACATTAATTGAGCCCATAGGCTATGGAAAGTTCCACCATTTCAACAATCATAGATAATTGTATCAGTTACTTTTTTGTTGTTGTCATTGTCATAGTTTTTTATACCTAATGGGTCAAACTTGTTCACATAGGAAGGGGGAAAATAACGCATGATAGTTGAATCATTGTTTTGTGATATTCTTTTCATTGTTTTTCTTCAACTAAATGTTCCTTATCATTGTGTTGTTTGGGTAGTCATTTTTATTGTGTAGATAAACATTGTTCAATAAAGGGTGTGACATTAATCATGATCAGAAATGAACACATTTCCTAGGATTGATATTTGACAAAAATGTGTTTAGTATGTAATGAACAAACCAAGGTGAGAGGTTATTTACGAATCCTTTTGTACAAGATAATGGTTTACCTTGAAACCCTTTTGGGATTTGATACATTTGTTAGAAGGTCAACAAACAAAATACATGTTGTCAAAAATCACATAAAGAACAAAATAAAACCCCTACATCAAGAAATAAGAAATGGAAGAAAATTAAAAAAGATAAAAAAACAAAAGAAGCACCTTCCATAATTTGGAAGGTACTATGATGTGGGATCAAGGATCTTCCATGACTTAGAAACAATGTTTTTCTTATTGGCAAAAAAATTGCTAGATTAGTCCATAAATGGCCTTTTATTTCACCATGTTCATATTATAATTTGCATTTTTTGGAATTTTAAAGCCTTAAGATAGATTTGTTGGCACATGATTTTGGCCACATGTTGTGTCACAATGTTATCAATAAGGTGACTTGACAAAATCATTTAAAATTTTTGCTCAAAAAGTTTTGAACTAAAATTTGCTCAATAACACTACAAAAAAATTCCAATCTTCAAACATATGCTAAATACCACAATGAGTTTTTGATCATATTTAATGTGATAAACAACCAAGAATGAATAGGCTTCAATATTTTGTCAAATTACACATGCAAAAATAAATTCCACGTTTATCATATTAATTAACATTTCAATTAATTAATTAATTACTTAGCAAAGCATCTATGGATAAAATATTGGTTTTACATTCCTAGCAGTGATTTTTGTCAATTTTGTGATGTTGTTCAAATGGCAATCATGCACATGTATATTTAATTAAATTTCACAATATTCAAAATATGGAATCGTATAATCTCAAGCACCCTTTCGTATTGTAGGCAATTGTGGCAAAGTTTGACCATTCTTTAAGAAATAGTTTTTTGGTGAATTTTCTTAACAAGGAATTTGCAACATAATGTATATATATATTTCAAAATATTTGTTGTGACATGACAAAAATTCACTACAAAAGAAATCATTGATTCCCATTTAAAGTAATAGCAACTTAATGGAGTCTTTGATTTTGGATTCACTAGCAAAAATTGAATTAATTAATTAATTTCTATTTATTTTTCACATTTGGTCTTTAATTTTAGTTTGGTAGCATTTTGAAACTAGTTTCAAAAAACATATAAATAGTTTTAAATCCATGTTGTCATTTAATCCTTGGGATGCTAACTAATGATGCAACATTAAATTATTTTTTTAAAAAAATCACTAAAAAACACCATGGAAAAATATTTTGTTAACTTAACATTGATATAAAATCCCTTTTGATGGACTACTACCTAATTAACATTTATTCCCAAATTTATGTTTTTTTGGTTAATTTGATATTAAATTAATATTTACTCAACATAAACTTAACATTGTGTCTTACCTTGGATTCTACCAAAGATTTAATGTTAGCTAACATTCTAGATGTGAATACAAAAAAATGAAATTAAAAAAATCAAGAAAAAAGAACTTGTCTCTCTTCACTTCAACTTAACATTAGATGTGATTATAATAATTAAGGACTTAAAAAACTAGTTAATAATAATAATAATAATAATAAAACAACCAAACCAAAATCTGAGTAAAAAATGTGACAAAAAAATTTCAGCTATTTTTCTTAAAATTTGAGGAATATTTTTTAAAACATGGAATAATATATTTATCATTTTATTTTATTTTATTCGCATTTGTGTGAAAAAAAACTTACTTTTCATTGGGCAATTGACAACAGGTGGGATGGAATCGCGGGTGAGGGGGGGCCGGGCCGGGTGGGGTGGCCAAAATGGAGCGGGTGGTGGCCGCCACCAAGCAGACGTGCTTGTACGACGCCGGGACGTCTATCGTCGTGTTCGCTTCAGAGCTGGAGCGTTGCAGTAGCCATCGCCGCCACCATGAACAAGGAAAAGCTCATGAAGATGGCCAGTGCTGTTCGCACTGGTGGAAAGGGCAGCGTTAGAAGGTGATTTACGTTCGCTGCCTTTGTTTGCCGTTCTCTCTTTGTTTTTTTTTCCACCCATTGCCCCCACCTTTACCTGTTGCTGTTTCAGTAGCATTCTAGGGTTTAGAGTGATTTCAGTTCGCGGCAATGAGAAGCTTGGCTTTTCTTTGATAAGCTCGTGGTTTGCAGCCGCTTTCCTTATATTATTTTCTGAATGTACAGCAGGTGTTCTGCCTTTGCTTTTTGTTTGTTAGGTTTCGGTTCCGTGTGCCATGTTTTAGGGTTCCGAGCTTTTATTTTTTGGGTTTCTATGATGGTTTCGGTTTTATGTAACATGTTTTTGGGTTCGGAGCTTTTGTTGTTTGCTTCTATGTCGGTTTCGGTTTTGTGTAACATTTTTTAGGGTTTGGAGCTTTTGTTTATATTTTTTGGTGAATGCCTTCTCTTGGTAATTGAATTTATTATGACGGATTTAGTTGCAAAATTCATGGCAATTGTGTCCGGAATTAATTTTGTGTTGGAAGTCTGCTAGAAAACCAGTCTTTTTAAGGCATGCAGGTTTGTGATTCTATGAGTAAGAATTTTGTAGGCTTTGAAAAGACTGCGGTTATGGCTTCAGGAAGAAAAAAGCCGTGCATAAGACCACCACAACAGATGATAAGAGGTTGCAGAGCACACTGAAGAGGCTGGGGGTCAACACCATTCCCGGCATTGAAGAAGTCAATATCTTCAAGGATGAAACCGTTATCCACTTTGTAAATCCTAAGGGTAAAGCTTCTATCCTCAAGTCTCCAGACATCCTACACTTCCATCTCCAAATGCCTTTCTGATGCATACATGTGTCAGTAACCCTGCTGCTGCACATGAACCTTGTTGACAGTGTGGCCACATTGCACGTGAGGAACTACTACAACAGTATGTAGCACTTTTCAAACACAGCTTGTTTTCAGGATTCTATGTTCTTGTGCATTGTGTTCTTTTTCTAACCAAAATCCATCATGTTTTTTTTCTCATTCTGGGTACTGACTTAGCAGAAACTCAATCTGATTCTATTTGGGTCTTCTTTCTTCTGTTCTCTGCAGTGCAAGCTTCCATAGCTGCTAATACATGGGTTGTGAGTGGGCCTTCACAAACAAAGAGTACATTCTCTGCCATGATTTTATAGGGAGAATTGGATTGTTTTATATGATCTGCAATGTGCTATGATTTTGGTATTTGCAAAATGCAGATTTAGGTTTAGGACTTGGCAACTGACTTTTTCCTGGTGGGTCTTTTTTATTTGTAAAACAGAACTTCAGGAGCTTTTGCCAGGGACCATCAACCAGCTTGGTGAGTTGAACTCTGGTTTCTACCAGACACAGTGGTTACACCAACCAATTTTCTTGCAAGTGGATCTCTTTTCTGCGCTGGTGTAATTTAGACAACTACAAAGATGACTCTATGATCAGTAGTAGCATGTGCTAGGTTCTGGTACTCAAGCTTGTGGGAAGACAAGTTTCCAGCATTATGACTGTCTGCAGCTTCTTAGTTGGTTTTGACATTGGTTGAATGAATTTGCAGGCCCAGACAACTTGGTCAATTTGAAGAAGATAGCACAGCAGTTTCAGAGACAACAAAGTGCAGGTGCAGAAGACGAGGATGATGATGAAGTTCCTGATCTGGTAGAGGGGGAGAGCTTTGAGGAAGCTTCAAAGCAGGAGGTTGCTGCCTAGGCAGCAGTCTCTTGTGTCTGCCATGTCTTCCTCAAAATAATGTCTTAATTCAAAGCTTGAATAGTCAGTTTTGTTTTTGGTTTATATATTTCTTGGTGTTGCTGAAGAGCCTTTGATTTGAAGATAGTGGAAGAGGCAAAACTTGTACCCTTAATGCACTGGTGACTGGTGTATCTGCAGGCAATGAAGGTAAATAGCTTGCTGCATACTGAGATACTGTGGGACTGTGGGGAATACTTGCTTTATTTGTATTCTTGTTTTTGCTATTGTCTGCTCCATCCATGAACCTGCTGCTCATGACCAGATTCCATTTTCTTCAACAGATTGCTTTGACTTGGATGGATTGAATTGCTACCCTTCCCATCACTTGTTTTTGGATTGTAAGGACTGCAGAAACACTGCATGATGTTTGTCTCAGAAACTGCATACTCTATGAAAGTTTTGGAGCCATTCAAGCTCTCTATGACTGAGGATGATGCATCAGAGAACCCTTAATATTAGTCACTCTGCTGCACAAACTGTGTTTTATTACTGGTAGAACTTGCAGTTGTGCACTTGGCTTGGTTCCATAGAGCAACATATACAGTATACTAATTTGTCTATAGCATTTAAACTATGTGATTTGGCATGATGAAATGTCAGTATCCTGATGATTATGTGAAGGGTGGGCCAGGGGAGATGCTTGAGGAGTGTGGATTGTTTGTGCTATCACATTAATTCACATTGTTCATTTAGTAGTTTTGTGCTATGTATGAAGCTCATCATACCTTGAAGTATCATGTGTTTGTTATCCACAGATGACATTTTATATTGCAGCAGTATCAAAGTGGCATATTCCTCCACCAATATAATGTTGTTTCAAAAATGGGTTTGCAAATTTGGTGACATAGCTTGTTCTCAGTCTTGCATCTGAGGAAGAACCAGAGAGGTTTGTCAGATAGCATTCACAAATATTCTAGATTTCATGCATGATGTGGATGGTTGCATGTAACATGTAATGCAGGTTGTCCTCTTGGCATACAAAGGCAACACCTACATGTGCAAATATCATTCCCAAAATGGATTCTGCAACAAGCAATGTTGTTCCATAGTAGAATGCACCCACCAAGGGATGTTCAGACAATATGGTCTGGATGAGTGCAGACATGGTCAAATTAGAAGGCTGATGATTGTATTCAGTAATCCTTAGTAAAACCCACCTACCTACCTCATGCCTAACCTCCTCCCTATCTAAACATCCACATCCTTGTAATCAGATAAATGGGAAATCCATCAATAGATTCTTCTGAAGATTTTAGCTGATTTATTGAGTTGCAATTCCCAGTTTTTGGAAAGCTGCTCCTCCCCTGCCAATATCAAAGGGGAAAAATTCTCTAACCACCTGAGAGGTTGCTGCTGGACACATTCATATAACCCATAAAAGTTCTCTCTCTCTCTCTCTCTCTCTCTCTCCCCCCCTTTCAAGAAGACAATGACTATGAAGAATTCTAATTCTTCACCATCTTCCATCTCTCACAATGGGAAGTATCAAAAAGACTGTGCTTGTTTGGAAGTATAAAAAGGAAGGGAGTTCCTGAATCCTAATTTGAGAATCTATGCATAAAATTTTGCTTCAAGTGTGACTGATGTACCATAACTAAAATGACAAATTTTGGCTGAACAAAAGGTGAAGCTCACCCACTACTCCCTTTGGCAGCAGCCTAAGAAAAATGTGAAGCTCACCCACTGCCTTCAGCAGCCTGATCTGCAGCAGCAGCCTCTGCACTCTCATACCTTCCAAATTCCTCAATGAGCGATTGTTGGTGCTGATTGATACTGACAGGGATGACAACATTGATGTGCACATACTGATCACCGTAGTGTTTTGAGTTCAGCACTCTGATACCTTTGCCCCTTAGAACTTGCTTCTGACCAGGTTGTGTGCCAGCCCTCAGCTTCAGCACCACATCACCTGCCAAAGTGGGCACTTGCACTTGACCGCCAAGAATTGCCTGAACAACACTCACAGTTGCATCCACATGAACATCTGCTCCTTCCCTCCTGAACACGGGATGGTTCATCACCTGAATTTGAATGTGGAGATTTCCAGGTCGAATACCTCTGGAACCTTGTCCTCCTTCCCCTCTCATTTGCAGAACTGTACCAGTTTCTACCCCTGCAGGTATGGTGACATCCACTTCTCTTGTACCTTTCACTGTTCCTTGTCCCTTACAGGTGCGACAGCGATCCTTCACACTGTGGCCTGATCCTCCACATGATGAGCAGGTTGACTCAAAAGTGAAGAAGCCTTGTTGCATCACCTGTCTACCCTTGCCTCTGCAAGCTTTACAGGGTTGGGGTTCGACTCCAGGTGGTAAGCCAGTGCCATGGCAGGAATGACATCTCACAGAGGTAGGGAATGATACCTTTTTGCTACATCCTTGGGCTGACTCCATGAATGTCAATGAGAGTGTGACCTGGACATGGCGCCGTCCTCCTCCCTGCTGATCTCCTCCAAACGCTTGTCTGAACATCTCATCCACACCGCCGGAAAATATGTCCCCGAAAATGGTTTCAGAGAAGCCTTCAAAACCGCCAGAAGCAGGAGCACCCCCAGCAGCGGCTTGCTGATAGGCATCATGCCCTAACTGGTCATACATGGCTCGTTTCTCGTCATCTTTCAGAACCTCATACGCTTGTTGCACTTCCTGGAACTGCTTCTCCGCACTCGGATTCTCCTTGTTCACATCCGGGTGATACGCCTTCGCCAACGAGTAGTAAGCCGTCTTGATTTCCTTCTGTGTGGCACCAGACTGCAACCCTAAAATCTCGTAGAAATCCTTCTTCTGCTGCGCCATCCTCTGCACACCTGAGCCATGAAACCTTCTTCTCCTTTCTTCCAAAGACGACAGCCTACTACCCTGGTTCCCAAATCCTAATCCAATTACACGCGCACGAGTACTACAAGCGAATTCCGCATCGGAGACTCTCAAATTCCCACCGGCTGCCGTCCATAAATTCCTACTAGGAGAGTACACATCAGACCCCACCGCAGCAGGATACACCCAGGACGAGGAGGACGCAGCTCCACGCAAATCCTCCGCAGCAAGGAGAGCAGACGAATTCAGAGGCCGACCCAACGAGAACCGATGCAGGAGATGGAGAGAGCGACGCCAAGCTAAACCACCCATGTCTGAAATCGATCGAGCGAGCGAGAGCGCGCGCGCCCCTCTCTCTCTCTCTCGCTCTTGTCTGCGACGGCTTTCGCGTTCGCTGTTTCGCGCTTCGGACCTAACGAAGCACCGCCACATACGACGACGTTCTGCCGGCTACGTACAAATACGAGTCGACTATTACTCGTAGTTTCGTATTTCTACCTACAATTTTGTTTTTTTTAATATTTTTTTCTGTAGGGTAAGCACGCTCATCACCAAACAGAGGCCGGTGATCAAACGCCCGTATAGTGCAAGGGGCCTGTTTACTATAAATCTTGCAAACCCGCATGAGCAACATATAGTGTAGTAGCTTGGTGGCTTCCGCATAAATTAAATTATTTTTAATTTTGTCAAACTTTCCACAAAAAAAAGACTTATTATGCCAAATAATTCAAAACTTATTGTTAGATTCAAACCTTGGCCCTTTTCAAATTCATAAAAGTTCATGAGGACAATCCAACTAAAAAGACAACTAAAAACTTTTGGTAGTGAATGCAATATTATTATATCTATTTTTTACTTGTCAAAATATTCCAATCAAAACTAAGTTGTTAATTAAAATTCTCTAAATATATTAATTATTTGGCAAGTTATTGCCAAAGCTGCCAAGGTATTTAGGTATGATGGTAAAACCCTAGCAAATTCCATAAAAATTAAAATAACTTATATATATATATATATATCACCTATGACCAACCCTTCAGTTGTGAGCATTTGTGTTCTGAAATTTTCAAACGTTTGACTAATGAGAACATTTTTTAAAATTTGATCATAAGAATAAACTTGTTTGTGTGCAAGAGGAGTGGTCCACCTAAGAGTGTGATAGTGTTTGGCAATGGGTATAGGGTGGGCTGGATTTACATCACTCCAAGTTTCAGGTGAAAAATGAAAGTATGGTGATGGGCATAGAGTTGGACACAATCAAGGGTTCAAATAAGTGGGATCACACAAGGTCCCCACAATGGAGGTTGTTTTTCCTGTTTGGGGAGGAGTTGGGACTATGTGACATATAATTGTTCATAAACGTGGCAACCCTAACAACATTCCATTACACAACATTGGATCTTCAAATCAACATATCAATTTAGGGGGAAGGGGGGTGGGTGTTCCAAGTTCCCATTCATTTTGAGCACAATGCAATTTCGCTAAACCAATAAAACACAATTTACATTGTTTTTTACATAGAAACAAATGAGTCGTTTCAATTCTAGAGCTCTTAATATCTTAGCATGTCAAAACTCCCAAGTAGTTAGGAAGAGAGTTTACAATCTCTTTTAAACATTTTATTACCTCGTCAGCTATTGTGGTACAAATTTGAACTTGGGGTCATAGAGCACCAAGATGGGTTGGGGCAACAAGGATCAAGTTGCAAAGTGAAGGTAGAACATCACAATTCAAACTTTCTAGAGCACTCAAATTAGAGCAAGATCAACATAGATTAGATCTAATAATAGTTATGGAAGAGTTACAAGAAAGTGAAGCGTAGATTAGATTTGATACTAGTCAAAGAAAAACACTACAATGGATATCAACATGGATCAAATTTGATAGTAGCCAAGGAACAATTACATGAGGAAAATTAAAATTGTTTAAATTTGACAATAGTCAAAAAAGATTTACAAGAAAAAAGATTTAAGGTTGCAAGCAAAACAATAGGATAGGGATTTAATAGATGAACTTAATAATAAAAATTTTAGAAAGTTCCTTTGTTACCAATGGGTGAAAAGATTTTAAGTTTTCAAATATTTCAAAAGAGGTAGGTTTTGACAAGTTTCCAAACATCACAATTTATGTACACATTCAACATCTTACACAAAACAACGAACCACAACTAAAATTAGGATCACTCCAAGAATCTGTTTGTTTTCATTGAATCTTCTAATGAGCTAGAGGCATATGCAATTGAAACATACCCTAACCATGCATATTTTGTTGAGTCTTGGGCCAAATTCAAAAGATTCCA
>Ga0116230_10007703_pt1 | contig 10636 bp, 8 predicted proteins | sample S1TSphfallax_3_FD_88678 | JGI IMG/M metagenome (GOLD analysis project Ga0116230, IMG submission 88678) | Host-associated microbial communities from peat moss isolated from Minnesota, USA - S1T2_Fd - Sphagnum fallax MG | ecosystem: Host-associated > Plants > Peat moss > Unclassified | place: USA...
ACTGGCTGTCAAGTATTGACCAAATGGAAACGCACTAGCTCTCACAGTTCTGAATCAAACTATGGCTCATCACAAAGTGACATCTGTTTTCTTTTCATGGGAATTTGTTCCCAAAGTTACTATGGTGGGTTTTAACTACATATTTTCAAAGGAGTGGCGCTTTGTTAATGGAGCAAGAAAGAATGTCCTATGTTAATGGCTTTCCATTGGTGCTCTGATCACAAAAAGCTAATGGAAAGAGAACCTTAGTCAACACATTGCTGATCCGTGTTTGTGAATCGTGCTCTGCAGGTGAGAATGGATTTGCCATTAAGTTATTCTTCACTTGGTTGTTGAAATCTATGTATGCAGCACAGGAACTCAATTTTCAACTTTTGTATGACACAGGTGGTGCGGTAACATGTTGACGTATTTGGCCTACTTTACAGTAAGGCCAAGGAATCATATGGCAGGAGCACTGGAAAATTGGTACTGGCTGATGATTAGAAGTTCTCAGCCCAGTGGGATTTGTGTTAGGGCCTGGGCATAACTACAATACTTAATAATGAAGTGGTTATTCTTCACTTCATTGTTGAAGTCTATGTACAGAGCACATGAACTCAATTTTCAACATTTGCATGACAGAGTTGGAGGTGGAAGGTTTTGACATATTAGAGATATATCCCTAAAGTCATCCTGTCTTCACCCTGTCTTTGGGCCTCCTTTTCACCCTGTAACCCCTCGTTTAGTGGTGGTATCTGTAAAGTAAGGAAATTGTAATAAATCTCAGTATAAAATGCTGAATATCCAGTAAAAAATGGACTCTTGGGATTTGCATTAGGGCCCAAGTCTAACTACAGTACTCAAGAATGATGCAACTGTGAAACTTTTTAGTGTTGCTATGTCCTTGATTTCTTGAAAGAACCCCCTGAAAAAAAGAAAAAAAACATAAATATGCATAAATATGAAGGTCCTACTGAGGTTTGGCTGTTCTATTCTCATTATTTCTTTAAATATTTATGTCAACATTTTACTGTGTTGCATGGAAACTATTGCTCATAGGTAATGCAGAAGCAAGGAGGTTGATTAGGGGAGATGTCTTCCTGGGCAATGGGTTCAGAGTACTTTCCATTCGACCATCAAAATTTATTTTGACATGGGTGCCAGGTAGCCAAAAATCGCTCTGTTTGGGGTATGTGAAATTTGCATTAATTAGTGAACCGGGTACCTCCCAAGTTGTAGTGTTGTTGTTATGGCTCTCAATTCTTGAAACAGCCCTAGGAAAAAGAATAGTCATACAAATGAAGTCCCTGTTCCAGTGTTTTTTTTTCCAATTTTGTGATGTTGGCACATTGGTGATGATCCACAAGGAGATTCAGCCAAATTTGGCTATAGATTGGCTATGAAAATAGGATATGTTCACCAGATTTTATTTGAAAAATTATTTCACCATTTGCTCGCCACCGAAACAAAACGTTCAAGTTTGGTTTTTACATTATCGGGAGATCATACAATTTTTTTTGTTTATTGATTTGTGTGAATTTTTACCATGCTGCAGGAAATTGTAGTTTAAAATGTGGAAGGAAGGGTGTTCAGTAGGGGAGTTGCATTTTGGGGCACTGGCATCAGATGTGTTTCCATTGGACCACCCAAACATACTTTGATATGTGGCTCAAGTTTGCCCCAGAAGTTGCTCTGATTGGGGTACATAGTGTGATTTGTAATTAATGCGGGGTGACTCCCAAGTGCACTTTCTTTGTTTTCCTTGCAATGAGCCAATTTAATTGACCCATCACCATAAAAAAACTGAAACTATGGAGGCTCCCAAAAATAAGAGGTTTTAATTTTAAAGTATGGAGTTCCTTCCTTTTGGCCCACCTATATAGTTGAAAGGAGGACAACATTTGCCAAAGCATATGCGATAAAAGTCTGGTGCTATTGGGAATGATTTGGGGAACACATTGGGAACTCAGGGAAGATATTGGAAATTTGATGAGAATTTATCGGGAAAATAGTTAGGACACATTGGGAACAAAGTGAAAAATGAAAATCTCACCCCCTCCCCCTTTCACCTCAAAAGACAAAAAATTTGGGACCCAATTGAGTGAATATGCAACCCCTAAGAAGGCACCATATTCAGAATTCGTGATCACATGAGACATTGGGTGCCACCTAGACTTTCATTTAAGACTGACTTAACATCAAGTGTGAATGCAGCATAAGCTCACCCAGGACAATAAGGAAGAGAAGAAGAATTTACACACAGAGGCAGTACTGATGATGATAAACAAAGAAAGAAAAATTTATGTTACATCATCATGGAGGCGTGGTTGCAACTTTCAAAAGGTTAGATAGCACCTTTTGTGATGTTGTAGGTGTGGACAAAAAGGAGGGGAAAAAAAAAAAAGAGCCAATGAGCTGGTGGTAACTAACTCAATTGCAACACCTTGCACTCCAAGAAAAAGTCAAGGCAAAAATGAAAAAGAGTATCCTACCTCTGAGTGTGGCCTGACCTTAACATTGGCTTTAAGTACATATTTTGAAAGCAGTTGTACTGGTGCAGCTTTCCAATGGAAACCCATTGTCAATGGAGCAAGAAACAGGGTCCCATGTTAATGGATGTTAATGGCTTTCCTGATCAGGCCCATGGCTTAAATGGGTATCTGTCCCTATTTCTAAGAATGGCCCAACAATGGTATTAGCTATTTTTCAATGCACGTGCAATGTGAATGCAACAAGAAACAAATGTCTCAAGTTAAAGGCTTTCCTTCAGTGCTTTCTTTAAGCAGGTTAGTAGAAAAAGAGCCTTCTAGTCAACACATTGCTGGTCCCTGTTCCTGGATCCTGCTCTGATGATGCTCAGAATCAGTTTGCCATTGAGTTGTTCTTTTTTGAAGTCTATGTAATAGAAGAACTAATTTTTCGGCCAGGGCGGATTGACCCCCACATTGGGATCGTGGTAAAAACCCCAAAACCCACTTATATGGCAATATTGGCCCCCAAAATTATAGATTTGAACTCAGGGACCCTGCTTGATATGTGTAAATATTTAGAGCATTTAGAAGCAATTTAGATGGGTTCTGGGGTTTTCACCATGATCCAATGTTGGGGTCAATTTGCCATGGCCTAAATTTTCAACTTCTGTATGACACAATTGCTGATGAAACATTTTGACATATTAATACAGTTATTTGTAGAGTGCTGAAAAGGGGGAGAGAAGTGAGAACCTCCAGTTTGGAGGAAAGGATAGGTGCAAGGAAAAAGTCAGGGCGAATATGGTTTAAAAAATTAAAATCTTAGGGTCAAAGTGGAAAATGCACTGGTCATGGCTGATAACTTAATGTTAAGCGAATTAACATAAAATCTTCATGGTAAGTTGGATTATGTCCTAAACGACTAGCAGGGTGTTAGGAGACATAACACTAGAGTCCCAAGTCCTAACACCAAGTGTGAATGCACTTTTAGTGGATGTACTTATTCTCTCCGTCATTGTCCTAGGTGAGCTTGGTGCTCCTTCCAACTTCTTTTTGTTTCGTCCTTGCCACATTCTATTGTTTTGTTGGTTTCATTTGATGGAGTTGATTCTTGCAAAATATTGAACATTGTTGAGTATTACCTACACAAAATATTTTTAGAATATTCATCATTTGAACATTGTTTTCGTTGCTCCGTTGTTTTTTAGGTGTGGACATGTGGTTTGGCTTTAAGTAATTGTGTTTTACTTCTATATGTGGCCCTACCTTAAGGAAATTTGGGAACAAGTTCCCATGAAAAGACAAATGTCACATTGTGGTGAGTCATAATTTCATCAATTGTCAAAGCTATTGCATTTGAATTTGGTCAATATTTGACAAGTAGAGTTGTGACATGAATGGTGACTAGCCACATATAGTTTGAAAAATGCAATGGAAAGTTGATGTGAACATACAACATGTGGCTACATGATCAACCAAATGAAAAGGTGTTATAACTATGCACATGTGTTGACTATGTGTTAAACCCTAAACCCTACACACATCCTTTGTACGTCATCAAATGATTAAATAAGTAAATAGATAACAAATTTCAAAACAAGTTGGTGCCAATCAACAAACTTGACATTATAAATTATTGCACCTATTTGCTTGAACTTATACTAGAATTGAACCCAGTGTACTTCTCAGAATACATTGGATCCATTGAACAAATATAGGTTCAATCAAAATTACAAGACCTATATGTGGGTATTGCATATTTGAAATGGCCTTATGCAAAGGACGAGGTATTGCACAATGTTCATTTTGATCTTTGTAAACCCTAGACAAATTAATGTTACTTATTCATATGGCCCTATTTAAGTTTTGATTCTTACATCTAAAGTATTAAGAAAGATTATGAAAAAAAACATATATAATTAACCATATATCCATTAAACAAATGTGACTAGAGGAAAATATTATGTTGATAAAAGATGTACAAATATGGATGGATAAAAAAATGCTAAAAAACACAATGAAAATAAAATAAAATTATAGTATATCAAAGGACCAAAATTCAAAAATTGGGTAATCCAAAAAATTAAAAGGCTGAAAAAACCTAACTAATTATATAAAATGGAAATCATAAACCATATCATTATTTTGAATCTTGTGTTTAGCTCTGTAAGAATTTGTTGCATTTGTAACCCTTGTTGTATGACGAGTAATGTCACAACCCTAGCTTTGGGTTCGCAAACAAGGCAAGGGCTTGCAAGGTTACGGGCCAAGAGAGAAGCCCGAAAGTCTCACCGCATGTTTTCGGGAGTGTAAGAAAGTGTGAGAAAATGAACCTTCACATTTCCAAGGGAACTTCCACTTTGGGAATTGGAGTCCCAATCGACTCCCAAAGTTTCAAAGAGCAATTGTAAAGGTCAAAACTCAATGGATTGAAAAAAAATTTATATCAATGAAAAGATCTTGAAACATAAATGGGCTCGCATGACCCATTTAGTCATTTGAAACACAAGTTATAGCCAAAAGAAGGCTCGGGAGTCAAATTGGCAATTTGACTCCTAACCACTAAAAGTCGGGAATCACTCGAATTTCCTCACGTGCAGGTCACGTGTGATATACCGTTGGAAAGCTCTCTACGAGGGCTACAACTTTGCTTTAAACCTCATTTTAATCGAAGGTCTACATGCAAATTTATGGGCTCGCAAAGTTGCAAGAATCCCATTTGTGAAAATTTTGGGACAAAATGCCATTTGGATGTGAGGTTTGTGGAGAGGCGCATAGTATACTATAAGGGGGGAAGGTGGTGGCGTCCCCCAAGTCCGGGCCATGGTGAGTCATGTGGGTCTAAGTTTGTCCGTGGCTTGTCCTAGCACCAAAAGTGTTCCAACTATGCAGTAACCAACTTGTTATTTGGTTTTGTGTAGGTCCATGTGAATGATCAAGTGCTTGTCATTCACCTTAATCCCATCTTGGAACTCTAACACGCCCCTTTACCCCACCCAAAGTGCTACAAGCTAAGGGGCATGGCCCCAATTCTTTGCTCTTTCATTGTTTCATTTTAGACTCACATTTGAGTCTATCAAGGAGCTTGGGAGCGTGTCAAGCAATGTATAGATGACAATGTTGCATTTTATTTTGAACTAAATTTATAACAAACTCTTCTTTTGTTATGCTTTAAACCTTATAAACATCCAAAAACCATCAAATTAAACCTTAACACTACCAAAGAAGAAGGCGATGGCAACACGTTACCATCGCTTTCTTCGATAGAACAACACCATAAAAGAAGACAACAACGTGTTGCCATGTCATTTTCTTATTCTTCCTCTTTTTAGACACAAAGAATAAAGTGACGATAGCTTGTTGCCGTTGCCTTATTTATTCCAATAGCACCACATAAGAAGACAATGGCGCATTGTCGTTGTATTTTTTTTTTCTAACACAAAAGAAGGCAATGACAACAAGTTGTCGTTGCCTTTTTCACTTGAACACGACTAAAAAAGAAAATAATGGCAACAAGTTGCCATCGCCTTCTTCATTGCAACAACACTATAAAAGAAGATGATGGCACATTGCCATTGTCTTCTTTTTCTTTACAACACCACCATAGAAGAAGATGACATTGTTGTTGTTTTTTTTTTCTCAAACACAAAGAAATGAAAACACACAATAAAACAATTAAAAAAAACCAAGGGAGTGAGCTTACCTTCAAGCTCGCACTTTGCCTTTTCACTTTTGGCTCCTGTTTTTACCCTTATGTTTCAAACGCTTTTTCATGGCAGTTTTTTTCTTCTCAAGCAAAAGAAAAGAAAAACCATAGAGAATAAAAGAAATGCAAAGAAGGGAAGGAGTTTTCCTTCAAGTTCCCATTTTGCCCTCTCACTTTTGGTTCCCGCTTTTGCCGTCCCATTTCTACCCTTTTGTTTCAAACACTTTTTCTTGGCATCTTCTTCTTCTCAAGCAGAAGAAGAAAATAAAAGAAAAAAAATGCAAAGAAGGGAGGGAGTTTTCTTTCAAGTTCCCATTTTGCCCTCTCACTTTTAGTTCGTGCTTTTGCCCTCTCGCTTATGCCCTTCTGTGTCAAACGCTTTCTCCTAGCATCTTCTTCTTCTCAAGCAAAAGAAGAAAATAGAAAAAATACCATAGAAAACAATTAAAATGCAGAGAAGGTAAGGAGCTTTTTTTTTAAGTTCCCACTATGCCCTCTCACTTTTAACTCATGCTTTTGCCCTTTCGCTTCTGCCCTTCTGTTTCAAACACTTTCTCCTAGCATCTTCTTCTTCTCAAGCAAAAGAAGAAAAGGAAAAAAAAAACCATAGAAAAGAAAAAAATGCAAAGAAAGGAAGGAGCTTACCTTCAAGCTCTCAATCTGCCCTCTCATTTTTGGTTCTCGCTTTTGGCCTCATGTTTTTGTCCTTTCGTTTCAAGCGCTTTTTCCTTGGCATCTTCTTCTTCTCAAACATAAAAAAGGAGAAAAACACAAAGAGAAAAATGCAAAGAAAGGAGGGAGCTTATCTTTCTTCTTTTGCTTTTGCATTTGTGATAAGCGCTCTTCTTGCTTTCTCCTCTCCACATTCCTTCAACGTTGAGCTCTCCATCTTTCACAAGCCTTGTGTCTCATGTCTCCTTGAAGTTCTGTGCTACTCAAGCTCGGGAGCTCTCCGAGTGCAGTGAGTGGGAAATGAGGTGAAGGAGGTAGGAGGGGGGAGGTAGGTAGGGTGGCGGGGGGGAGGAAGTAAGTAGGAGGGGAAAATTTTGAGGCAGAGAAGGGGGCTGAAAAATCCCTGGGCAGGGGAAGAGGATGTGTTTTTGGTTCATCCCCAAAACGGTTTGAACGGCGTCAGCCTGACCTGGTGGCTGCTGGTTCACTCCAGCCCCCAGTCCTCACCCTGTCTTTGGGCCTCCTTTCACCCCCTAACCTCTCTTTTAGTGGTATCAGTAAAGTCAGGAAATTTTATCAAATCTCAGGATGAAATGCTGAATCTCAGCATTTAATGCACACGGCTCGAGAAGAATTATAGTAGTTGTACAGGTAGGAACAGTGAAATTCTATGTAGAAGCAGTGGAGGCCTTCGGGAAAAAGAAAGACAGGGTGAAACTCAGGAACCATGAAAATTGATGGTTTTCTGAGTTTCACTCCCCCCCTCCCTTGAATGCTAATGTACTTTGGCCCTTTTTTGCACGTCTTTTTTTAATCTCACCCTGTATATGACCAAACTCGGGGTACTGGTGCTGTCTTTTCCTCACTTTACGGATATCTCTCTTGTGATGTAGACTCCATCCAAATAGTAACTTAGGCCTGTGTTACTATTTATTTAATTATTTATGTCAACATTTTGCCGTGTTGCATGGAAACTATTGCTCATAGATAATGCGGAAGCAGGGAGGTTCATAAGGGGAGCTGTCTTCCTGGGCAATGGCTTTAGAAAACTTTCCATTGGACAATCAAAATTTATTTTGATATGGGTGCCAGTTGGCGTAAGAAGTTGCTCTGTTTGGGATATGTGAGATTTGCATTATTTAGTAGCCCAGGTGCCTCCCAAGTTGTAATGTTGTTATGGCTTTGAATTCTTGAAACGGCCCTTGGAAAAAGAAGTCATAAAAATGAAGACCCTGTTCCAGTGTTTTTTTTCCCAATTTTGTGATGTTGCCACATTGGTGATGATGCACAGGGAGATTTAGCCAAATTTGGCTATAGATTGGCTATGAAAAAAGGACATATTCAGCAGATTTTATTTGAAAAAATATTTCGCCATTTACTCGCCACCAAAAACAAAAACGTTGTCCTGTTCAAGTTTGGCTTTTCCATTATCATAAGATCATACCAGTTTTTTTGTTTATTGATTTATGTGAATTTTTACCACTCTTCAGGAAATTGTAGCTTAAAATGTGGAAGGAAGGGTGTTCAGTAGGGGAGTTGCATTTTCGGGCACTGCCTTCAGGCGTGTTTCCATTGGACCACCCAAACATATTTTGATATGCGGCTCAAGTTTGCCCCAGAAGTTGCTCTGGTTGGTATTGTTTTTTTTATTTATTGTATTGAGGTATTGAGAAAGAAGAGGTGGAGATTGGTTAAATTGAAGAGTTTATTCTTAGGGTTCGAGGTACCATTCATCTTCCATGTAATGTCTATTTTAAAAATAAAATAAAATAAATTTAATATATATCTAACATGTACATGTACAAAGATTGTATTTTAAAAAAATATTAAAGATACACTTATATTTTACATCATACAAAGATAAATTCAAGATAGTTAAACAAAAAATCAATTCAAAAACAACTTTAATATGTACACATACACAAAGAATAAAAATCAAAGAGAAAAATCCAAAAATTGATGAAAATAATTTTAATCTTAAATACAGACGAATGTATGAAGAGTTGCTGGAGTCCAAGTGTTGAAAAACAAAAATAAGTTTACCCTCTAGTAAGTCTGAATTACTATCCTACATAGTTGGTAAAAAAAATTTTGCTGTGGTAAAATTTTATAATAAAACCTTGTTTATACCCTGTTGTTGTACTTTTTTAATTTGGGGGGCAGCAGCGACTGCTGCAGCCTAGGCTCTCAACCACAACCGTGAGGTTCCACATCCACGCCCAGGTGCTTCAACAAGGGCAAACGCGGAGGTTGCTGCTCTAGCCCCCCATTTGCCCTTTTAAGCTGTGCATGTGCCCAACCTATATGAGACAAATCTCTTAACATTATTGTAGACACAAAAGGAGCTAAATTGCACCATCTTTTTGTGACGAAATTATGCAATTTTTTTCTCAAAATAATAATATTTAATTTGATATTATCTTTTTTCAAATGTTTTTGAAAAATTGGAAAAACTTTCTTTAAAATCGCCTTGTTTATATACATTTTCAAGCAAATCACCACAACATAAAAAGATTTTAATACTTTTTTCCTTGTGGATGATGGCCAATGTAACAACATCACAAAATCGAAAATAGTAATAATAATAATAACTTGTAGGTTGTGTATACATTGGTGTAACAATTATGATTAATAATTTGTTCCTTGAATAATATTTGAGATGTATGTTTGCATTTTTGACATGCTCCATCACCTTTGTACAAGCAAACATATAACTTTTACAAAACATATTTCTAAACATGAAAAGAGATATTTTATTGTAATGTATGGTTTGAATTATGCATATTAAATTACTATTGTTTGATCTTATGTAAATGTAAGGTGTTGGGAAAAAATAACTCAAAAAAAGAATACCAAAAAGGATTTCGAAATTTGATCTTCTGTTTTGGAGTTAAATTTTGTACTATCAAAGTTTGGGAAGAAATGTTCACCTATGTACAAAATGTTCCCTTCTCAGATGGAAAACTTTACCTTCCATCCATAGATTTGCACAAATCAAGAGGATTGTCCTTTGTTGACAATGGCATAATGGATGGACAAGAAATGTCATGTCATATGATGTGAGGCATAATACTTCAAAAGAAATTCAAAATGTGGACCTAGTTGGCATGAACAACATCATCAAGCAACATATGATTTTATCTCACCACCCAATTGCTTTGTACAATTATTGACCAATAAGGTTCCACCCACCAAAATGCAAGACATATAAAGTTGTTTTATGGCATATATTCCTAAATTGACATGATTTGGTCTATCCTTCATCTACACTAGTGTGACCTGTGCTGTTGGCTCAAGTGTTACCTTGTCCTCAACTGATTTTTCCGTCCAAAACCTGGATATTTGGAATTTATTTGAATTTTCAGTGGCAGAAATCACTTAAAAATCAATATCTCCCACATTCTGAATCCAAATCTTACCAAATAAATTCTATCAAATTTTACTCATCAAGATCTTTCTAAAAACACCAAAGGCACATTCCAATTCCTCTGAAATTTCCAGCTACTATTTTAATTTTAATTTTAGTAAAGAAATCATTCAATATTCAAGAACTTTTGCACTCCAAGTCCAAACACCATGGAACAAAGCACACGTACCTTTTGTTCTCAAGAACTTTCCAAAGACACCAAAAACAGGGTCTCAAACATCTAGGTTTGTAACTTGATGTGTAACTTGATCACACAATTACTTAGGTAATTGTTTAATGGGGTGTAGGATTCCATAATTGTGGAATCACATGCGAAACCATGTGATGTTGTTTCCTTGTGATTAATTGTGGAATCACATGCGAAACCATGTGATGTTG
>Ga0116230_10007704_pt1 | contig 10635 bp, 4 predicted proteins | sample S1TSphfallax_3_FD_88678 | JGI IMG/M metagenome (GOLD analysis project Ga0116230, IMG submission 88678) | Host-associated microbial communities from peat moss isolated from Minnesota, USA - S1T2_Fd - Sphagnum fallax MG | ecosystem: Host-associated > Plants > Peat moss > Unclassified | place: USA...
TTTTCTTCAATTTTGGTCAAATTATTTATGGCTACTGAAAATCTCAAAAAAGCACTTGATTTTTTAGCACTTTCCATTTTTAATATATAGCCTTTTTGTAATGTGCAAATTTACAGCCACAAAACCAGTTTTTATACTGTTTGAAGGCTCTATTTCTTCAAAGAACAATATAGAGGCCATTTTTACTTCCGCAAACCCATTTTCACACTATTTGAAGGCTATAATCTAGTGTAGTAATGTAAAGTGAAAATAGACTTTGTTGAGGAGTCAACATATGATAACAAAGCCCAAAAAAAGCTAATATTTATTTAAATTCTGATTTTTTAACTTGATATTTTAAGTTTATTTTTCTTACTATTGGTTTAGGGTTCTTTTTCTTTTTAAAAATTAATCACTTTCCTTCCATTTCTTCTTTCTTCATTTTCTTTCATTTTCTTCATTTCAACAAGTACAATCACCATGGATCATAGAAGAGGAAAATGTATGTTAAATAAATTAGACCAATCATCACTTTTTTTTGCCTGCCTTTTTATTTATTTTATCATTAAATTTTTTGAGAAAAAAGTGTAAAAATTTCAACCAATTATAGTTTTTTTTTCTAGACCATGGGCATTAAAGCTTTGTGCCCATCTTCAATAATTCTATTACATTTTTTTGAGAAATTTTTATGACAAAAAATTTGTAGATTAATCTAGGCTTTTTGGGCTCTTGGTCTAACAAATGTTTGACCCACCACTAAAAAAAGTTATTAACAAAATATGAGTTTGCATTGATCAAAATTTGACCAATCATGGTCCTTTGAGCTCATGATCTAATGAACTTGGTGCCAATCCCACTTATTTGAGGTGGGCCTAACACCAAGTCCATTGTACCATGAATCATTATCCATATGCACATAATGTTCAATTTTTCATCCATTTCATTGGTCCCTTCAACCTTTGCATTCAAACTTTGGCTTTTCCTAATATTATAATTTTTTAAATTTTAATGACCATAGGCTTTCAAGTTCCAATGTAGAGGGAGCCTTGGCAATGATCAATAATAATTGAATCAAATTTTCAAACAATCAATTGAAAATGGTACCTCCTAGGCATTGTTTTGGCAAACACTAAATGAGCACAACAAATTCAATGCAACACCAGGTTTGACACAGTTATAAAACAATGCCCATTAGGAAATATATTTTCAATTTTGTTTTAATGGTACTTGAATTATGATTAACAAGTTAATTATTCTTCTTGCACAATGTTCTCCAGGAAAAAAATGTGATGCAATGATTAGAATCCTCTTTTCAACCCAAAGGTTGATGGTTTAATTATTTTCCCAAATTTTTCTTTTCCTCCATAAACAAAACCAAAAAACAAAAAAACTCTTGAACAACTTCTTCAAGCTAGATTCCCCCAAAAGTTGCAACTTTTGTGAGAAAGGGATTAAATGATAGCCCCAACCAAGTTGCCCAAGGGAGAACTCACCCAAATTGCAACTTCCCCAAGGAAACATGGTTGTAAAGGATTTTTTTAAATCATATAAAATAAAACCTAATATACATGTAATATTTAGAAAGAGCCTTTTAAAAGTTTCCTACAACTTTCAAAAGACATAAACTTTAATATGTGCTTATTCATAAAAACTTATAAGTCTTACAGATCACCTATGAATGTTTTATGGGATGTCTATAAATGTTTGTGACTTCTAAACATGGTCCAAGGAATGTAAAGGGCCTCTAAGCTTGATGATTAACTATTGCATTAATTTGTGTTCATAGGAAGATCCTAGTGCACCTTCCTACAAGATAGTATATTAAAAGGTTTCAAAACATTTTGTTTTTCCACTTTTGGGAACTCTAATCGAAGATGCAATTATTGTTTTACCTTGCAAATTTGTTTGATGTCAAGTTCATTGTTAATTTTTTTCCTAATTGTGTCATTGATAATGATCACTTAAGATAATGGGCCCAAATAATTGAATAACCATGTGTTTCCTAGGGCATTTTTGGCTTGGAAAATTTATTTAATGAAAATAATTGGTCTAAAAAGCAAACAACAACCAAATGTTGGAGAAAAATTTGAACAAGGAAGATGCTTGAACAAAATGAAACAAAGGTAAGTGGTGGTTAATGGTGTTGGTTTTCAAGTTGAACATGATGGTTTCACAAAAGTGATTAAATTGAAGCAATAAAATCCAAAGAAATGCTTGTAATAAATGGAGTCCATCATCATGAAGAAAGTTACAAGGAAATTGAAGTTAGGAAAATATTTTGTACTCTTATAAGTTCAAGCTTACAAAAGAGTATTTGCAAAATAGGGTGGTTCACTTTTCGCATCACATTCACTAGAAGAAAAATTATGTTTTGTAACTTGTTTTATGCAATTAAAGATGTTGTGTGCAATTAAGAACTAGTTGCATATAATAATTTTTAATTGCATATGACACTTTTAATTGCATAAGACATGTTGCAAAAAATTGTTTTTCTACTAATGATTAGATTTTACACATAATCTACTTTATTCAAATCTCACGAAAACATGGTAAAAACATCAATGTGACAAAAACATTTGTGGATTATAATTGTCAACTTGAATAAAAATGTGTACATAGTGATAAAAACTAAATAAATATACACCAAACATATAATGATGCATTTTTAAATATCATTTCACTTTTAAATGTTTTACAAGGATTCAATGTGTGATACATGTTAAAAAAACAAACATGAATTCCAAAATAATTGTAAAAATTTAAAACAACAAATAATTATAGACTTTTGACCAAATTTAAACCTTATTTTTAAAAGTCCTTATTTCAATCATTTTTTGTTGAATTGATGTTTTTTCCTAACATTATGTCAAAGAATTGTTTCATTGAGCTCTTTTTCATTTACATTTTATTAATTCGTACAACAACACATTATGGTTTTTTTATTAGCTAAACAAACAACTACTATCCTTTTTTACTACAATTGTAACTACTTAGTCACAAAAATCACTATGTAATTGCAAAGGTCATTGAGATGTCATTTGATGTCATGGTTTTGCAATTGTAATTAATATGACAATTAGTGGGTTTTTTGGGATAGATATGTTATTATTCTTGAAATTGTAATAATATGTTTTAAATTAATTAAAAATAGTTAATTAAAAATACCTTAACTTTTGTGAATAGAATAACGATTTTTAGTCTCACAACATGATGATGTGGCATTCCACATGCCAAAACATGTCTTTTATGATTTGTCCTATTTGACTACGATGGGAGAAACAATTAGAAAATGGCATAAACAACTTAAAAAATGACTATAGTCAAATAGGAGTGGTCCTTAAAGAAATGTTTTCGCATTGTGATGGTAATAAAATATTTGACCATTAATCAACATGATGACTCACTTTGGATAGAATGAAGCATTTACTAGTCAATCGCTATGTTAAAAATGATGTCTAATCCATTAATGTAACTTTTTGCATCAAAATGCAAGTCCAAAAACTTTAGCTTCACTACAATAAATATTGTCTTTTGAACTTGACACAAAAATGACTATTGTTTTTTTCAACTACATTTATAACTTTTTAGTCAAAACAATCACTAAGTAATGGCAAAAGACATCAACATGTCGCATGGCATCATGGTTTTGCAACTATAATCAATATACATGACCACTTATTGATTTTTTTGGTAAATTATCATATTATTTTTCAATTTTTGCTCATTAATTAATTAATTGCAAAAACCATCCACCTTTATGACTAATAACAACTCAATCTCCCATGATGATGACATGGCATGTTATATGCCAACAAGATGATGTAATCCTATTTCTTGACATCATGATTAATGTCATTAATTTGATGAATTAATCTCATTTATTAACTAGTTGAAAATATTGTTGTCCTTTGGGATTAATAAAGACTCAATTTTCCATCACTACTAGAAATCATATTATTTGCAACCCGTTTCTATGCAATTACATGTAACCAAATGTTGCCTACAACTACTTTTCAAATTTTGATGAAGTTTGCTTTTCTTTTCAATTAGGTTGTGACTATGACCTAAATCATCCTTAAATTATGTTATTTTTTATAATGTATTTATATTTTTTACAACATTGTATATACATTTAGTTGCAAATGTAACCAAGATAGTCACATGTTAGTTGTATAAGGTATCTAGCCTACCTAACTAACAAATATGTACCTAGATATATATACCTACCTACCTATAAGCCACATGGTACCTAGGCTAGGCTTGGTGATATGTGGCATTGCTTACATCTACATACATGCTTGAACATGACATGTGGAACATAGGTTAAGCTTAAGCCATGTGACATGGCGCTTATGTTAGGCCTAAACCATGCCACATGGCATCTATGTTAAGTTCAAGCCATGCCATGTGAGACCTAACCAAGGTTAAGACATGCAACATGGCACATATGTTAGGTCTAGGCCATGCCATGTAGTATTTAAGCAAGGCATAAGACATGTCACATATGTTAGGCCTAGGCCATGTCATGTGGCACCTAGACTAGGTCTAAACCATCCCACATGGCATTTAAGCACAACATAAAACATGTCGAATTACACATATACTAAGCCTAAGCCATGTCACATGGAACGTATAACATGGCACATGGCACCTAGCCTAACCTAGGCCATGCCATGTGGCACCTAAATTAGGTTAGGATAAGACATGCAACATGGTACATATGTTAAGCCCAGGCCATGCCACATGGCACATGGGTTAGACCTATGCCATGCCACATGGCATCGAAGCTAAACTTAGCCATGCCACATGGCATCGAAGCTAAACTTAGCCATACCACGTGGCACCTAGGCTAAGCCTACGCCATGCCATGCATCACCTAAGTTAAGTTATGCCATGCCACATGGCACATATGTTAGGCCTAGCAATGCCATATGGCATTTAAACTAAACTAACCATGCCAAATTACACATATGTTAGGTTTAAGACATGCCATATGGCAATTAGGCAAGGTTTAGGTCATGCCATGTGGCAACTATATATGACATGCCACATGGCACCTAGGTTATGTTAGGACATGCCACATGCCACATAGGCTAAACTTAAGCCATGGAGGGTGGCATTTAATTAACCCTTTTTTCCACACCACATGTCAACATGATTAAATCAAATGCCACATCATAAAATGTCTTAATTAATAGGTTAGGTTAATAAGTTGTTAGTTATGTTAAAAATAATAAGTTAATCTAAGTAGTCACTAATAGCCCAAGTAGTTGTAACAACTACTAGCAACTAGGTTGTAATTACAAAATTAATCCCATATGTTTTGCCTCCCATTTTAACTTTGTTAACTACAAAATGAAATGCCTTAGAAGCACAATGTACAAATTAAAATGAAATTGCATTTTGAGATGAACCAATCAAAATGGTTCAACCTTAATTAAACCCAAAAAAAATATGATGTTTTTAATAAATGTCATGTGGCTTAAGTCTAAGCGCAGGTCTAGACCTAACTTAGGTGCCACATAGCTTAAGTATAAGTTTAGTCTATGTGATCACCTAGGTTAGGCTTAAAAATGGCACGTGGCATATGTGTAGATTTAAATAACTTAAGTGCCACATGGCATATGTTTACACCTATGTGTCATGTAAATTATATAAATGCCATGTGGCATGCATGCCTATTAAATAAACCTATGTATGTAGGCTATTTAATAAAAACCTACTTTGTAATATAGGCTACTTTATAAGTTACTTAATTAGACCTAAATTTTTTTACCACATCTAATATGTTTAAATATACCTAAAATAAATTATCCTACTAATAAATTAACCTAGGTAGATTTGCCTAGGTTCCTAGCTTTAGGTTTTTTGTTAAGTCAACATGGGTACCTTCATTTAAAAGACATTTTATCAAGTTTGTGATCATTTCAAATTTATTCAATTAGATGTGACTAGATATGACATAATTATCTTAGGTTAATTTTTTTTTTAAATTTAAGAATGCCAAAGTTAAGTTAAGTTAAGTTAAGTTAATAAGTAATATATGTTAACAAACTAATTCATTTTAAGTCAACCTAAGGAGGTATAGGTTTAAGCTAGGTTGGTAGGTAGTAGGTAGGTTGACCTAGGTCAACTTAGTTAATTCAAGGTTAAAAATTTTGAACTTTATAATTTTGTGTTAAATAAATTAATATATAAAAAATGGTAGTGCAATGGATGAAGACTTGAACCCCAAATTGAAAATGAGGGGTTCAAATTTTCGCTCTTACAACCTATGATACCTATGCCAGTTGGCTTAGGTTAAGTGACCTAGTTTAGGCTTCTTGGCCTAGTAGTTCGATGTTTAAAATTAATCTAAACCACCTAGCCTAGGTTGTGTAACATATGTAACTAGCTTAACTAAATTAAATTAGGTCGACTTTTGGGTAAGTGACCTAGGCTAGGTTGCCTAGCCTAAGTAGGTTAAGTTAAGTTGACTTTTGGTCATGTGTAATAATTCATAATGTGTTTATAAACTTTTGACACATGTTAACCATCCATCAAGGCATCTTTTGTATCACATAGTTGAATAAAATGCCTAAGTTGAAATGGCATGCACTTTACAGGTCATACCAAGATTAATGATGACATGGAATTTCATTATTCTAAGAATTTTTTAAAATCATAATCATTGAAACGATTGGGTTTTGAATAATGTCCGTTGCGACTAAATGGCTAAAACAATATGGGTCTACCAATTCACTAGTCACTAGTTACCTATGTTTTTCTTAACTAGTATGTAGTGTAAAGGCTAATTACAAAATCCAAAATGTGTTGTAGTATCATTAATCATCACATAATTCACATTTAACATTGGGTTTTTAGGGTTTTTTTAATTTTGATTTCAAATATGGACTTTTTGGAATGTTGCATTCATTGAAAATGAACCACCCTAACTTCCAACCACCCAAAGGTCCTGCTCATGGCATGAGTTCATAGTAAACACAAAAAATGCATTAAAAACTTGAATTTGCAACCAACTTTGATTATAGAAACAATAAACACATCTTTTAAGTACTTGAAAAATACCCCATGATTGCTTCAAAATTAAACCATTTTGCTTAACCCACATCAACCCCATAGTAATTAATGTCTAAAAACTAGCTTTTTACACAACAAATATGGGGGTTTCCACCAAATCAAATGCCTCAAATCAGAGTTACTAGGATTAACTTGAACCTAGGAATTCCTATAACAAAACACCTTAGGTGAATGTAACAATGACATTTCCATTTTGCATGAAATTGGATTAAATAATGAGGAGGCATCACATTTTGAAGATGCTTAAGCTACCACACAACTATTCCCAACTCATCAAAAGAGATTTAAAAACATGTTACATCTTAAAGTACCAAGGTGGGCAAACCTCGTATGCTAAAAAACCTAAATTGGAAATTGAATTCCTAAGGTTAAAACTTGCAAAAGCTAGGTAGCACTATTACAAATGTGGGTGCGGTTCATTAATCCCTATTCACTAAACTAGTGAATTCATTGCATCCCCATTAGGTCTCGTTCATTACAACTAGTGATTTCACTCAAAATCTAATGAAATCATTTGGCTTGTAGGGACATCTTTTGTTGTAACTATCAATGTCCATGTAATATAATATAATCAAATTCATGAAAATGATTGCAAGGGGCAACAAATATTCAATTCCATTGAGAATAAATAATGCATCTAGCCCTTAGTAATTTTATGTATGGGGTTTTCAAAAGTTTAAAAAAATTGCACAACTAAATTGGGAGCTTGGGACCCAATATGGTAGTAACAAAAAAAAAATCCATTTGACACCATGAACATGGACAAGATCATCCTTATCATATCAAACTTGAGTTCTCCTATTCAACCATTCCTCTTGTTGCTCTACCCTCTTCACAAATTCAGTTGCAAAAATTCAAATTGGTGCTGATATCTGTTCAGTTTGACCACTAAATGCATAGCAGTCTTTCCAATATGGATGGTTATCTATCAAGGTATCTTTGATGTCTAAGGTATAGGTTCTTCTTCAAGTGGGAGGAACGTCATGTGTCCATGTTTGGACCACATAAAAGGCATGCCATGTAGCCCTTTCACTTAACATCCCACAAACAAGCCATATGCGGGGTAATCATGTATGTTCCACATACATATGGCCCTTAGCAAAAATGTTTGAAACCCATCTACCCTAGTCACACCAATGGTCCAAACTCCATAAGGTCTCTAACTCTTCAACCAATGATTCTAGGTACACATCTATGTTATCATTTGTCATTGATTCTTTCTTTGGAATCAACAAGGATAACATCACAAATAACCATTTGGTTGTCAACCATGGTGGTAAGTTATAGTTGAGGAGAAGTGTTGGCCATGTAGAATGGTTTGTTGACAAGTTTGCATAAGGGATCACCCTATCAAGGGGTAAACGTAATCTAATGTTGCAAAGATCCATTATAAAGTCAGGCCAAGTGCTATCAATGTGCTTCCAAGCTTTTGAATCACACACCAAACAAACCGACCCATCACTACTTATGTTTGCACTATGTCAAAACATTAACTCCCCCAATTTTGACCATTTATACATTCTCTCTCAAGGTGTGGAATCAAAGGAAAATGGCAAATAACCTTACAAGGGACCTTGTTGGGCCTTTCAAAAAAACAAGGCATTTGACATTTTAGACATGTGATGGTTATGCTTAGTTCCCCCTAAATAGGACATGGGTAAAAACGTAGTCAAAGGAGCCAAAAAAGGCATCGAATGTTAGAAAAGCCACAAAATTTGAATGAATATGTTTATGTTTGGCAATTGGAAAGTCATTGTAATTGTGAGGAGTGTTGTTATTATACAAATATGAATATTGGTAAATCCAAATTGATAAGCCATTTATTCAAAATTTAAGTTTTTGTTTGCACAAAAACTTTTGAATTAGAGTTGTAATCCTACAAAATAATGATTTTTTTTAAATGACTACCTAAATGGCATGCATATTTATTTTTTTAAGTTTCATTTTTTGAGGGTTTGGATGAGTGTAGAGTATCATGAAGCACACATTGACAAAACTACCTACTGATTACAAATTCATGATGAACTTGTCTTATAAGTGGACAAACAAGTTTTGAAGGAAATTACAAGTATGTTTCACTACTATATGGAAGGAACTAACACTTTTAAAATTATTAACAATCAATTTCATAGAAGTTAAGCTTAGTGCATCCCACACTTGAATTTTGTAATGCTGATTTCACTGGCCTTGCAGGGTGCACAAAGCCCCTTTTAAAACTTATATTTGTCAATTTGCCATTGGAAGATTTATACCTTATATTTTGCACCAAAAATTTATACAAGTAAAATATTGGTACTAATGAAATTTTGTCCATATATAGTTGTACAATAATGAGATCTAGCAACCTAATTACTAACAAGGAAAGGGCTACCAGAAAATAAATAACAATAAAAATGGAAAGACTTGAAGGTGGGATTTTTTTTATCTACTTACCATTATGCAATATCTATTGTCTTTCAATGACTACCATCTTTTATAGACTTGAAAAAGACCCATAATAACATGCATACCTCCTATTGTTGTTACCTATTATTTATAATGCATGTAGACTTTTTGTGGTTGCTACCTACTATTTGCAATGTTTATAGACCCTATGTGACTATTGGGTTAGGATTTTAAAAGGAAAGAAAGCAAGAAATCTCAAACTTGTATTGAATCAAATTCAAGTAGTGTGATTTTAAGAAATTGTTATTTGTTTTGCTTCAACACACGAGAAGGAAAAACTTGATTTGCAATTGGCGTCTACAACTATTTTTTAGTCGAAAGAGACATTTTACAATTAAATATCTAATAGTCGCCTAAAACAAGTCGTAGATGACAAATAGTTGCATGAAACATGATATTAGGATGACGTCATCAGATGGTAGATGAAGATTAAATTTAATATATTTTGTTTCATCCAATGGGGCTTGTATATACATAATGTATATGGGGCATCATTTTGCGACTATAAGTTGCAACTATTTTGATGGATCCAAACTCCAACCATTTGGATACACATGTTAACTATTGAAATACTTAAATTATGTTTTTAAAATCCTTCCATATTTATCCAAGTCATTGGATTCAACACGTTGGGATTGTCACATGTGGTAAGACAATGTAAGATCAAGTTTTTCTTGATCTTGTGGGTAAGGAGTGGCCATTTTTTTTTTTTGATTAATTAATGGGTTATTGCCACATGACATGGTTTCTAATATTTGGGTAACTAATTGATGTATAAACCAAAAACATATTTGGACCATCCAATCCTATGTTTCGTATTTACAAACGTGGCATTTGATTAAAAGGTTTAATTTTCCCAAATCGTGATGATCTAAAATTTTCTAAATCTTATGGCCAAGAAATGGCCACATCTTTTATGTTTGGCTAAATGTGCCACGTGTTTCATTATGGGCATCATGACATTTAAATATTTATTTAAAAAATCTAAATATATCCTAATCATTAGATGTTAAGAATGAGGATCTTGACACGTGTTGCATTATTATTTGAATGGAAATTTCAAATATGCCACATATTATAAAGATCAGGGAATAGAAACATGCCACATGGCAATGTTAAATCACAAAAAAA
>Ga0116230_10007706_pt1 | contig 10632 bp, 4 predicted proteins | sample S1TSphfallax_3_FD_88678 | JGI IMG/M metagenome (GOLD analysis project Ga0116230, IMG submission 88678) | Host-associated microbial communities from peat moss isolated from Minnesota, USA - S1T2_Fd - Sphagnum fallax MG | ecosystem: Host-associated > Plants > Peat moss > Unclassified | place: USA...
AAAAAACTTCAACAAACTCCTTGCATAACAAGAACACAACAAAACACAACAAGCTACAATGTGCTTCAAAATCTAGAAAATTGGATTATGATCACACACTATCCCACTTATCATGAACACCAAAAGTTGGAATCACGTTCACACTAAAATTCGTTTAAAACTTACTTACCCCAAATTACCTACAATAACTAGGATAAAAATCTATAATTACATTAAAACTCATGACATACTTTTAGGAGCCATCAACATAACAAGGAACATAAAAAAGCTCACTATGTATGTAATGCCTTGGTTGAATACGTTAAAACTGTTGGAATGGACAAAATTATATAAATTTGTACAAACAATGTTTCAAACAATAAAATAAATTTGAAAATCAACAATTGGATTTACAACTCATTTTTAGTTATAATGGACAGATGCAACTAAAAATAGCCTAGTTGCTTAAAACAAGTGTCATAAAACAATAAGTCACAAAAAACATGACATGGCCATGAAGTTGAAATGTAGTTGCAAACCTTACGACTACACCATAATTTTGAATCCATTGCCATGGATGCTCCTTAGTATGACATGCAACCCCAATTTGCAACTGCATTTGCAACTACATTTGGGATAGTCACGTGCTACCAAATGTGCCATTGATGGGTGGTTAGGATTTAACCACATGGTTATTTAAATAACCAATGGCCATAAAATCACATGGCAATTTTCCATTTGTTCAAATAAGATATATTATAATTACCATAATTAATTATTATAAATATATTAATTAAATACTTAAATCAAATAAAATATTATAATTATAGTTATTAAACATTATAATTAATTCATTATCTACAAACTAGGCTAAACTATAATAGGTAACCTATTTTAGGCTAGGCTAGGTTAGGCTAGAATAGGCTACTTAACATAGGCTAAGTAGGTAGGTAGGATCCTATTTATTTTGTTGGGGACATGCCTTTTGATTGGTTCATCCCATATGGCACATGCACTATGTTTATAATGCATACCATGAATCTAGTCCATTATTTCACCTACTTATATACTTTACAAGTTTGAAGTTGTAAACAATAAATATGGGATAAATTATAATGAAAAGGAAACACTACAAACACTACAATATTATCACATCCTTTGTCCCAAACAAAAACATTATCATATATCAACACAATAAAATATTTACTATTTTCCCTAACTATTTACCACCTATCATACTTACTACCTACTACCTATCCTACTTACTAATATTACCTAGGCTACATACCTTCTATCTATTACCTAACCTACCTAATATATATATATATATATCCACACAATAAAATATTTACAATTTAACCTACCTACTACTCATTATTACCTATCCTATTATCACATACTACTTAATTAGCTACATATTTACTATCTACTATCTAGCCTACCTAATAAATTCATTACTTAGCCTATATTTAATAAATTACTTGTTTAACATAGCTAATTAATTAAACAATTAATACAAAAACACTACGACATATTCACAAAATAAAATACCTTTTGCTTAACTTATAACCTACCTACCTACTAGCTACTAGTGCCTATCCTACTTATTACAATATTATTTAGGTTACATACCTACTATTTATTACCTAGCCTACCTAATAAATTAATTACCTAGCCTACATATAATAAATTAATTATTTAACATAGTTAATTAACTAATCGATTAATAGAAAAATATTATGACATATCCATAACATAAAATACCTCTTGTTTAGCTTACCCACTTACCTACTACCTACTAGTACCTATCCTACTCATTACATATTACCTAGCCTATCTAATAAATTGATAATTAAGTGCCTAATCTTTTTCTTTTTAAAAAAAATTTAACTACCACAAAAACAAAAATAAACAAAAAATTTAACCATATTGGTGAAAAAAACAATGTTATGGTGATATATTGCCAAAATTAAAATGGTTAATTTATATTAATGCATTGAAATAAAATTATATTTATGTTGAAATTTTATGGAAATGCCATGTGCGCCATATAGGCTAATTTGAAATAGCTAGCAACTTATATTGTCCATAGTTGTAAAAAAACTACAATTGTTATCACCATGCAACTTAGTTATCATCCATAAGTGGACCAACAAGAGAAAATGAACAAAATATGTCAAAACTTAATTTACATTTTGACCTAAAATTTTTGTAGTCTTATCATGCAACTACATATTTGACTAATAGTTGGTTGGACCCATCATTTAGACACACACATGTAATGGTATATACTTGCAACTACATGGACACATAGGATTACAAATATCACAATTGCAAATGTAGTAGGTTTGGATATTAGTCGCATTGTAGTTGCAAAATGATGGTCCAAATGGACAATATTTCTTATAGTGAAACATGTGGGAATGCAACTAACCTTTTGATCCATCATTTTCCAACCCTTTATTTTCAAGGTTATGCAACTCACTAATTGGACCTATTATTGGAAGATTGGGGGGACAAAACATGGGTGAAATGAATTGTGAAAAAGGTGAAACCTATTTTTATTTCATACAACAACACCATGCACAATTTGCAATTTTTTGTTGTTACAAAACCAACCTAATGCTTCAAAACACCATTGAAATGTGATTTGCAACCAATTTTTTTATGATTTAACACTTGTTGAAAGTGAGACATGTTGAGCAAACTGTCATGTACCCTGAATGGATGACTTTTGTCAACATGTTGCATAAAACCCATCAACAAAAATTCTTCACTAAGGCAAGATGTGTTCAAACCAACATAAAGAAGGACAAGTTTTGGGATACGTGTGCCAACTTTGTGCACATGGTGGAATCGATTCTAGTGGCATTGAGGGCATTTGATAGCATGGGAAGGCATGGTTTTTCATGAAAACATTGGAACAATATGTTTTAACATTATGAGATCAAACTTTATAAATGTAGTGAAACATCAATTTTACCATCGATGGAGGATATTGATGACCAACCTACATTATGTAAAAACCTTTTTCAATCCATACTTATTGGTTGAAGCTCACCTTCATGTTGATGTAAATGCCAAGAAAGCACTCAATTGAATGTGCTACAAAAAACCACTAGTAATCCAATGACCTATGCCAAAGCTTTAAAGGACTTGTTAACTTTGTTGAAAGTTGAGGGCCTTTTCTAACACCTCCCAATTGATGGCCTGAATTTGCTCCCATGTGAATGGTGGGATTTGATTAAAATTAATGCACACGCACTTACACCCATTACCCTTTACATCTTGTTGCAAATTTGTTCTATGTCATTGTGTGAGCGAAATTGGAGTTCATATTCATTTATCCATAACAAAGTGCGAAACCGACTCACATGAAAATGAATTGAAAACTTCATGTACATGTACATTAATAGTAAGCTCATGTAAGAACCCCATTGTTTGGTACAAAAAAAAATATGTTGTTTAAATACTCTTTGTTTGAGGTTGATAGAAATGAAGATGATAGCAACACATTAGATGAGGAACTTTTAGTGTCAAATGAAGATGAAGACCAACATCCTATTAAGGGCAAAATTGTGTTGTCACTACTAGGGCAAAATGGGGTTGGAATGATTAGGATAGTAAAAAGCAGTTCAAAATTGATTTATGGTGGGAAACTCATAAAGTTTTTTTGAAGGATTTTGATTTTGAATCATTGGTGTATGTGGTAGTTATTTTGGGAAAGAGCCCAAACTAGAGCTAGGAGAATAACTACTTTGATTTTGAGAAACATATGTTGTTGTATTTTTTTATTATGTTTTCAATTCCACATTGTTTTGAATTATTTTTCAATCAATTGCAAAAATGATTATGATGCAATATTGGAGTTTTGAACATTATATTATATTTGATTTTTTAAAATATATATATTATTTACAAAAAATTTGAAAATATGTTAGTATAGAAATCCAAATTAGAATAACAAAATTAAATTAACATTTACCATATAGCAACCATCCCTTAAACGAATTTTGGGTAGGAAATCAAGATTATATGGATTACTTTGGAATTTTATTGTTTTTGTTGAAGTACAAAGAGGTTGTGTGGAGAAGTTTTTTTCTAATTCTACATATTCATAATTAAATAAGAGGTTGTCAAGATTGAAACCTAAGAAAAATAACTATCACAAGGATTTGAATAAATAACAATCTATTGATTTAAAAAATAGTGGAACAAGGATGAACATGAATTGCATTGTGACCCAAGCCTATAAACACAATTAGACCATGTGCTATAATTTGGCTAAATGAAACAAAAGACATAATAGATGTTGAACTACAATTGTTGAATGATACAACACAACTTCACACTCTAAAACAATATAGTATATCATGCCAAAGATATTTGAGATAGAGGAATGGCCTACAAGGTGTAGGACACCATCTACAATAGTTATGGAACCTCATGAAACATTTACTAATAGACTAATGAAGTGACATAATATTCAAAAAAAAATGTCATTAAAATCCAAAAGTTGAACTAGAAACATGGGAAGACAATGCAAAATTGGGGCTACCCTTGCAAATCTACAACAATGAAGACATGGAAGAACATAGATGAATATGTTATCTCAAAGACATGGTAATATATATAGATCCAAAAAGGTATAACATGTTCACAAGGAAGTACATAAGAGGTTGGAGATGAAGTTAGTGCACAGAGGTTCTTCTTGGCAATCTACTTTGCCTTAATACAACCAACAACCTAACGAATGGGAAAAAAACTTGGACAACAAAGAAGTTAAACAAGCAATACCACAATGTGGTGAAACCATACCTCAAATAAAATATCTAAAGGAACATGTTTTTGCAACTAAATAAGTGTATCAATTAAGGATGGAAATAAAATCATAACATAACACTCCACCAATAATGGTATCCAATGCAAAAATAAATACAACAAGTTCCAATTTATTATAAAATATTTAGTTCAAGGTTAAGCAAAGTCAACAAACATACTTTTATGTAGAGAATGGGTATGGCATAGAGGTGTCAAAAGGGCAGAATAAGAAATCTAACCTACACCCAAGCACTATGGTTATTGTCAACACAAAGGCCATGTTTTTACATGTTGTCCTTTCATTGAAGAAATTTTTAAAAATGCAATACACATCATTTCCAAATTGAAATACAAACTGGGTGGGATGTGGAAGAAGTATAAAACCCCAAGAGTTGTTCTTCATAGTACTATAAACCAAATATACCCACAAAATTCCAAAAAAATAATTTACCTTATGGAAAGGTGAGATATGTGAAGGAGTCCCTTTGAATTTTAGATACTTCAACTAATGAGAAAATTGTATTATACTCCAAAGATAATTAGGTTGATTACATTTCATCTTAGACTTAGATGTGCAAGAACCTCAACTACCAAATGGAATGAACCTATGCCAAGAAGATGGAAGAGACAAGCGGTGGTTATTGTTGTTAAAAAACATGGGGATGTACCTTTTCACACCAAAATTTTGCACAACAATAGAAAATGTGGTGTATGGGACAACCATGAACGTTACAAATTAGAACATGTATGTATACATTAATGAAGAAGGATATTTAGTATCAGTAGGAAACCATACAATCTTAGTTGTACCAACAAAGAATTTTCCTTCATAGCATATTGTGTAGAACCCATTGTGATTATGCAAGGTACTTATTCACAAGCTACAAGAGTATATCAACTAGCTTTGTACCAATGAGATTTGTAGTGGTGGAACTTCATGTAGATGTACTTGTGTGAGGTACAATTTGAACTTTCATCTTTTGTTTTGGTTCCAGGGTTGAACTTACAAAGTTGCTACAGTGGGGGGGGAGGTTTGGATGTTGATAACAAAAAATGTAGCTTTTGTAATCTAATGAATCCAATAACAAGTTAAGGAACATGCAAATTTTCAATGAAATGAGCTTAAAGATCCAACAAACATTCAATCACTTGAGATCAAGGAAAATGTTCACCATTTTATGCAAACTTTTGGAAAAGGAATAGCTTGAACCTTTTTACTTCAAATGAACATTAGTGTTCATTCACCCATCCAAACCTAGCAAGCATAAACTTGTTGGAAAACTAATGAGTAGGCATTTCCTTTCACAAATTTTCACACTCTAGATTGTAGTATTGATCAAACTTTTGACTCCCAAAGTTATTAGATTGAAATTGGATTGATCTAACAAACCTTTAATCACCTAAACCTCCATTACAACCAATCTACTTGTCCAAATCTAGCAAGTTTAGGCTTGTTGGAAAGCTAATTAGTAGGTAATTTTTGTCCAAATATTTCACATTTTTCACTACAATATTGATTGAGATATTATAAGAAAGCATAGACATCACAAAAAGGCTACAACTATTTAAACATGACACTTTATTCATAACTTGAAGCATGATTTATCAAATATATTAATGCAAAGTTCTTATGACTTCATGATTAATCAATCTCATCACCATGCTCTCGAAGAAGACCCCAAGATCATCTCCTTTTCTCAAGAATGTTCATTAAGCTCTAATGCCAACCCTCACCACACATCATGAAACAACATACATCCCGTCTCACCCAAAGAAAAAATCCACGTTAAGAGAGGGGAGGCCCAAAGTTTAGTGGGCTTTGGAAGGAGAATGGGAAAGAACCCACAACTTGGTGGCCATCCTTATGTGTTATGTACAACCAACCATGTCAAGTAATAAAGATGAAGGCATGAGACAAAACCAAGTTGAATCAAACATCACACCTTTCATAATCACAATTGGGATGACAACACCATGATTACATGGGATTAAAAAGAAAAAATCTCATGTATTTCCCAAACCAAGATGAGGGAAAATATCACGTGAATATGGTTCAATTACTAGAGGACTTGTTGTACAAGGAGGTCCCATTTACATTGTATGTTAGGAGTGAGCAAGTTGTGAAGGGGGAGTAAGTGTTTATAGCTTGGGATTGATTACAAGGTTGCGGATGTCAAATATTTACCATGTGCATTTGAAGGTGTATATGCTTTGGATTTCATCAATATGCTAGAAGATTTGTTATACAAAGACATCCCCAAGGAACTTCATGTTTATGACACACATGACTACTTCAACATAATACAACCATAGAAGGAACAATGTCCATGATAGAAGTGCATAATTTTGTTAAGAATGTAAAAATGCACATTTTTGTAAATAAAGGATAATGGTATTCCCCCACAAGTTGATGTAAAAAGTTGAACACATTACCCATGATTTTATCTCTTTTTTTTTTTTCCTACTTGAACCTCTAGACATTATTGTGGGTGATTTTCACATACTTAAGCCACTTTCCAAAATTTGAAAAATGATCCCCCCTTCAAAAAGAAGGAAAAATAAGAAGGGAAAAAAAAACATCCATGGCAATCAAAGCCAAATATATTGATTAAGTCACCATTGGACAACTATGGTGAACTTTAATTCACCATTGGATGGATGTCATGTCATTTCAATTGTTGAACCTTTAAAATTTTGGTTTGAGGCCCGGCTTTTCACTTTTGATTGTTGGCCTTTTCATTTTCAATCGCTAGCCCTTTCCATTTTTAGTTGCACACCCTTTCATTTTCAATTGCGATCAAATGGATGACCACAATAGTTTTCAATCATGTGATGGCGACCGAATTAACATCTAGCCATTTGATGGTGACCAAATTAGGTTGAGACTATGTGAGGTTTTTGAAATGAATCTTGGCTTCATTTTTTTGCCACCTCTTTTCCCCTTTGGATTTTGTGTCTTTGGTTGCACCCTTAGAACCATTATGTGGAACTTTGAAAGGGTTGAAACTTGGATATGTGGGGGGCTTTTTTGGGGCTTTTCCCAAAGATTTGGAAAAACTTAAACCTTGGCCTTTCAAGATTCTAGTTGATGATAATAGTTAGTTCTTGGAAAGTTTTAAAGTTTTTTGGACATCCCATGTTAAAACAATGTCATCCAACTAACTTCAAGGGAACAATTTCACCTAAACCACAAGACCTTTTATCCTAGACATTGAACGATTCAAATGGAAGGTTCTAATGTGCCATTGCAAACCATGTGGAAGTGAAGGGCACAAGAAATGTTTGGGGGTGAAAACACTTCATCCACCCATACTCAAAAGGGACAAAGCTTGCAATGGACGACCCTAAACAAATTGCCATGCAACAATTCTATGAAAATATCTCATAGTTTTTCAAGGAACATACAATGGTTTACCTTGATTCCACTTTTGTTAACAAACAAACATCCAACCTAGAAAAATACAAATAGGTAATGGAGTTGAAGTTTTTAATGGAATTAAACATTCCCCGAAGTACATTGAGTTGTAAAATTTTCCAAGGCTTTTGGAGTGGCTTGAATGTAAGGTTTGTGACATGACATCAAATTTGATGCAATGGTTTGACACTTTTTATCCACCAAATGACAAGGCAAACTGGATTGTGGAGGTGGTGGAATTGTGGGATAAAGTGACATGGTGGGCCAAATTTAACAAGAATTTTTTGGAAGCATGATTGGTACCATGGTTGGAAGAAAAGGCTTTAAATCTTTTTTTCCCACATAGAAAGTCATGGCATCCTATGGACAATCATGGTGATTATGTTGTGACGTGTAAGGTGTGGATTGAAATATTTGATCACATCCCAATCACCATTGAGTTGATAGGGAAGACACCCAAAACATATGATAAACAAAAAACATGTAAGCAGCATTCCGTAAAAGCATCGGTTTGCCAATGTGAACATCCAAGTGTCATCAAGTTCCCTGACATCCATTTTAAAACTATTGAAGCTTGCACATTGTGGTGGAATGAGGGCACACTTTGAAAATTGTTGGATTACAACACCAAATACTCACCCCTTATGGATAATCAAGTTTATTGTGGGAAGGGGCGTCCAATATGGAAGGGTGAAGACAATTTGTTACCTTTAAGTGAAATTGTGTGAAGTTGGAATGGGCATTCATGAACATCATGAATGTAGTATGACACAATGGGATTTTGCACAATGATTTGTCAAAGGATAACATCAACATGTTGCATTTTTCACCTAATAACTTTGATGTTATGTACATTGGCATGTGTGATTGGGGTGAAACAAGATGCTTGCAAGAAGCAATTCCACTTTTGTATGGATTTCCCAAGGAATTACAAGATGCCATTAACATGAGGAAAATGCATTAGTGGGTGGCCTTAAAGCTATTTTTTGTTCATGACAAATTAGGAACTACAAATTCCCCTTAGTGTATAGCAAAATGACACTAGCAGTTTTAAGGTAAGAGTCATATTTGGTGGGCAAGCTTGCCAATGTGATAAGGGGTGAAGATTGGGATGTATAGTACTTCTTCAACAATTTAACCAATATGTCATTTGCCAAGGTGATTCGTGATATGTACAAGGTGAATCCAAATGCAAGAAAAATTGTTTAGCATGCCATGTGCATGTTGATGGGACCTCCATACAATTGAACTCCACCTAAGGAATGTTACTAAATGTAGCCATAAATTGTTTATAGTTGGTGCATACAAAAATCGTCAAAAATGTTGTGTAATAAAATGAAGTTGTCAAGGAATCATGATGGCATGTGTGATTATTTTTGAAATTTGAAAAATATCGGGATTTTCATTGAAAACCATTATAATTTCACAAGTTTTGGTTCACTTGCATTGATATTGTGATTTTCCTTGTGCACATGTTAAAGGCATAAATAATAGCATACATCCCATCATTTCATGTCCCCAAACTATTTCCTTGTCAATATTTTAACATGAACTAGAAGATCCATGTGTCCATGTCTAGATACAAAATGCTCCAATAAAAGGTCATACACATCAAATAATGGAATAAAATCAATAAATATTCATTTGAAGCAATATTTTTGATGCAAATGGAAACCTTCCACATTTAAAAAAGAAATTGGTGCTGAAATTTAGCCAAAATATAGGAAGTTTGATTGAATTTACACTTGAAACCAAAAAAACTCTTCAATCTCCCCAATTTTGTTATTTAAAAAACCAAAAGTTCACCCACAAAACATTAAAATTTTAAATTTCTAGTTGTCTTAGTTCGATGGTTGATTCTTGAGCAATGATTAAATTTTTTGATGATCGAAATAGGTTCAATTGTTGGTTGCTTGTGGCGACTGAAATAGTTTCAGTCATGAAGCACTTGTGGTGATTGAAATAATTTTGGTTGATGGCACTTATGGTGAGTAAAACAATTTTGGTCGCCATGTGCTTATGACAACCAAATGCCATTTTGATCGTCATAATGTTTAGGGTTACCAAATGGTGCAAGTTTTGGTTGCCTTAAACCTTGTTAGGGGCAACTCGACATAAGCGTTGACCTATGTTGACCTTACCTTTACATTTGTTGACATTATTTTAACTTGACGTCGAACAATGTCAATGTCCAAATGAATGCCTAAATGTTGTGACAACCCTGTTTAGGTCCCTATCTACACAAGCATATGCCTTTAGGCATGTAAATATAGGATGGCACAAGTGAAAGTTCAACCTTTCACTTCAACATCCACAAGTTTTTAATTAAACGTTAACTAACTCACTGCATTGTCATGTTGTGATATAATTTGTCAACACCTTGTTATAAACATAAATATTTCAAATCTTATTTACAA
>Ga0116230_10007707_pt1 | contig 10631 bp, 8 predicted proteins | sample S1TSphfallax_3_FD_88678 | JGI IMG/M metagenome (GOLD analysis project Ga0116230, IMG submission 88678) | Host-associated microbial communities from peat moss isolated from Minnesota, USA - S1T2_Fd - Sphagnum fallax MG | ecosystem: Host-associated > Plants > Peat moss > Unclassified | place: USA...
CCACCTTTTTAAACGCCCGCATTTCCGCCAACGCCGCGTGCCAGCGCAGCGATAACCCATAATTGCCGACCGGCGGGAGGAAGTCGGCTGCCTTGCAGGTCTCGGGAAATTCGTCCCGGCCAAAATAGGCGTCCAGCCCGGCCGGCAATCTGCCCTGCTGCAGGCGCTCGGCGATGGCGGCCGGCAGCAGCAGCGCCCCGGCGAAAGGCGGGCCGGTGAAAAATTTCGATCCGGTGATCAAGACGACCGCATCCAGCTCTAAATAGGCCCTGATCGCGCTGGCCGAGAGCCTAGCCTGGCAGGCATCCACCACGATATCGAAGGCGGCGCCGTAACGGGCGCGCAGGCTTTTGAGAAAAGCCGGGCTTGGCGCCAGCAATCCGGTCTTCGATAGATCGAGCGCGTGCAAAATCACTTGCCGGCCGGCGGCAAGGCTGGCGGCGACGAGAGTACTGATTTCGGTTTCAACCGCGGCCGCGGCGCGCGGCGCGCCATCGGGATCGCGCAGAAATACGTTGGCGATTTCGGTGTCCGGACGGAAGCCGGCGATCGGCGCCTCGAACGCGACGTCATGGCCAAGTGCGGTATCGACCGCAAAATGCACGCCGCGCGCCGCCATCGGCACGCCGCGGCCGGTTTCCTCCGGGGCGATGAGAATGTTTAGAATCGGCGCATCGGCGTTTGCCAGATGCGTCAGCGCCAAGGCCAGCAATTCGGTATCGGTGCCGGAGGCGGCCAATATAATTTGGGTCGCGGCATCCAGATCGAAAACCTGGGCAATGCCCTGGCGGACCGCCGCCAGCGAGGCTCTGACCGGCAATGCCCCTTCTGAGACCAACAGCCTTGCCGTGGTTTTTAACCGCTCCAGATCAGCCGCCAGATAACCGCGTTCGGAGGAGGAGGAGGCCGTCGAAGACGCGAAGGTCACCGCCCAGGGCCGGGGCCGATGGCTGCAGCCATAGCCGTTCAGCGCCGAGCGCGGGTCGCATTGCAGTCTTATATCGCCCCCGGTTTCCATCAGCGCGTCAGCGGTGCCGAGCCGGCTCCAGATGCCGCGAATGCGCGCCAGGGTCACCGCGTCCGCCGGTCCGCCCGGCAGCTGACCTGCGACCGCTTTCAGCGCCGCGGCGGAGGGTGCGACCTCGCTTGCCATCAGCGGAACCCATTTGGGCAAGGCAGCCCGCGCTTGCGCGGTCAGGCCATCCGTCTCCGCCTGGATGAATAATGCGGCGGCGCGCGCCGCCGCGATGCCTGCCGCCGCGGGCGAGACGCCGGGCCGCTTTTGCAGCCATGCCCACTCCAATGCGAGGCGCAGGTAAAACGCCAATAATCCCGGCTGGACGAAAGCCGCTTCGCCCAAAAGGGCTTTGCCGCCACAAGATGCCAATTCTTCGTTGCCATCACCGATCGCGACGGCAACTCGCCGAAACGCCGCGAATTCCGGCTGCGTGCGGATGGCGTCCACCTCGATCTGACGCTCAATCCGGAGCAAGCTCACAAAATTCACCTATTTGCAGGTCAAGCGGTAAGAGATTCTACCATAGATAATATCCACAAGCTAATATTTAACTGTTGCGCATGTTACGGTTTTGGCTATGCGGTGGCCGATTGGCAGGGACGAAAACCGGCATCTCCGGTTGACATGATGCACGGCGCAAGTTTTAGAAATCGGGATCACGCTGGCATCCCGCCAAGCCCGCAGGAGCAGAAATTTGGCTGCCTTCAATACTGAAACTGTGCTCTCCGTCCGGCATTGGACGGACACCTTGTTCAGTTTCACCGCGACCCGCGATCCTGGCTTCCGCTTCATCAGCGGCCAGTTCGCGATGATCGGGCTGGAAGTCGAGGGCCGCCCCTTGGTGCGCGCCTATAGCATGTGCAGTGCGCATCATGAGGAAAACCTGGAATTTTTCTCGATCAAGGTCGCCTCCGGCGCGCTCACCTCCCGACTGCAGCATTTGCAGGTGGGCGACACCATCCTGGTCGGCCGCAAGCCCACCGGCACCTTGATCCAGGATAACCTGCTGCCCGGCAAAACCCTGTACATGCTGGGCACCGGCACCGGACTTGCGCCGTTTGTCAGTATCATCAAGGATCCCGACACCTATGATCGCTACGACCGGCTGGTTCTGGTCCATGGCTGCCGGGCAATCGCGGAGCTGGGCTACGGCGAGTTGATCGTGAACCGGCTGCAAGACGATGAATTTTTCGGCGAACTGGTGCGCCAGAAGCTGCTCTACTATCCAACGGTCACCCGCGAGCCGTTCCGCAATATGGGCCGGGTGACCACGCTGCTGGAAAGCGGCAAGCTGGAAACCGATCTTGGCCTGCCGCTGCTGGACCGGGAAACTGACCGCGTGATGCTATGCGGCAGCCCGGATATGCTGAACGATCTGACGGCATTTTTGAAAGGCCGGGAATTTGTGGAAGGCAACCATTCCGAGCCAGGACATTTCGTGATCGAAAAGGCATTTGTCGAAAAGTAACGCGTTCAGCGCGAGATCATCAAACAGGCGTTGCAGCTAACGTTTTTTTTATTTAACGGATGCGATTGGCTGGGCCAAGATGCCGCCGGTGCAGCAAACTGCCGGCGGCAGCGCCGGGCCACCCAAAAAATGCCATATTTTACCATCATCTTCTTGACGTTACATCTTTAAATTGTATTCAGCTTGGCGTAGTGTTTCAGTTGAACACGGCGAAATCCGCAATAACATAAGTGTTGAGAGTTAGGAGCAAGGGATGACGACCAGTGCCGTGACGCAGAATTTCCCGCCCGGGGCCAGCCTATCGCCTGCCGACACCGAAATTCGGAAAATGCGGGCAGAGGATATTTGGGAAGTTTTGAAGCTGGGCTTTCAAGATTTGCGCGCGGCACGGACCGATGCGCTGGCGATTGCCGTGATTTACCCCATCTCCGGCGTGTTTCTGGCCAGCGTGATCGTTATTCACGCGTTTCTGCCCTTCGTATTCCCGATTTGCGCGGGATTTGCGCTGATCGGCCCGATGGCCACCTTGTGGTTTGCCGCGGTCAGCCGTCAGCGTGAACGCAAGGATGCCAGCGCGCTGGCAGTTTTCACGCCAGCCCGTCTGGTCGCCATTCAACGCCTTTGCGTCATCGCCATCATGCTGTTTGTGGTCTGGAACGTTACCGCGGGGATCATCTACGGGCTGACGCTCGGCAGCTCCAATGCAGACGTGAACGCGCCGTTTTTCCAGCGCGTGTTTGATACGCAATCGGGCTGGACGTTGATCGCCGTCGGTTGCGCCACCGGCGCGGTCTTTGCGGTCTTATCGCTCGCCGTATTTTTTATCTCTTTTCCGCTGGTACTCGACCGCGATATCACGGCAACGCAGGCGATCAGCATTTCGATAAAGGCCATGCTGCATAACCCGATTTTCGTACTGGGATGGGGCGCCGTCGTGGTTGCCGGGCTGCTGCTCGGCGCCTTACCTGTGCTGCTGGGCATCGTTATCGTGCTACCCGTATTGGGTCATGCCAGTTGGCACCTCTACCGCCGCATCATCGTCTAAGCGCGTCTGCGGCGGTAGTGTTATGGCGCGGTGTGGCGGCGCCCGTGACCCAGTTGAAAAGTCTTTTTGGTTCTTTTTCTTCAGAAAAAGAGCTGCTTGCTTTTACTGAAGCATGGTCGGCTGCATGGTCATTCCGGGCATGATGTTGGCGCCGGGGATCATGGTGTTGATCGCGAGCTGCTGGAACATCCAGGCGGTTAAGCCGATCGTCAGAATAAAGAGCGGGATGGTGAGAACCAGCGAGACGCTTTTCCAGATGTTGTGGCGGGTGATATCCAGGCCGAAGGAGAGAAAGGTCTGGCAAAACAGCGCGATCATCGCGAGACCAGAGATGCTGCCCAATAGATAGATCGACGGCATCGGGTGGAATTCGGTGAGCAACAGGGCGGCGCCCAGCAAGACCAAGGTGAGCAGGAAGCCGGCCGTGTAGCCCAGGAGGCTGGCTTGCTGGACTTCCCCGTGCAGGATGGGGTTCAGCTCAGGTTCGGACATCAGATGGCCCCTTTTAGATAGACGAAGACATAGACGCAGACCCAAATAGCGGCCTGGAATTGCCAGAACAGCCGCAAATTCAACAGCTGCGCGACAACCGGGGTGGTCAAACCGAACCGGATCACCTGAATCAGCATGACAAAGAGCCAGAGCATCCCGAACGCCATATGCAGGCCGTGGGTGGCGATCAACAAAAAATAGGCCGAAAGGAAGCCGCTGACCTGCGGCGTGGCGCCATGTGCGAAGAGATCGGCGAAATCGAGCATTTCCAGCGCCAGAAAGATGGCGCCGAACAGCATTGCCGCCAGGATGCCGAGTACGACAAGCTGTCGATAATTATGCTTCAGCGCCACTGTGGCGACACTATAGGCGAAGACGCTGGTGAGAACGGCGATGGTTTGCCAGAACGCCGCGATGGGGTGCACGATTTGGGCCTCGCCAGGGCCGCCGGCGGTGTTCATGCTATGGTCCAGCACGCCATAGGCCGCGAAAATACCCGCGAAGATCAGCGCGTCGCTGAGCATGTAGAGCCAGAAGCCCAAGGTCTTCGCAGCGATGACATCATGCGCCTCGGCGCCGTAATGCCAGAGCTCCGGGGGCTTTCCAGGTTCGAGCGTCTGCGTCGTCATCAATGCGCTCCTGCGCCGCCGAGCGGCCGCTTGGAAAGGAATTGCGATTCCGCGATGACGCCAAGCGGCGGTTCATGCTCCAGCTGGCTCATCACCTCCGCGGATAGATGGTAGCCGGTATCGCGGGCGAAGGAGCGGTAGATCACCACCGCGATGATGCCGAGCAGGGACAAACCGGTCATCCACCAGATGCGCCAGGTAATACCGAAACCGAAACCAAATGCCAGGGCGCCGATGATGATCGGGATCGGGGTATTGCGCGGCATGTGGATGGCTTCGAAATGGTCCGGCTCGGTGCTCAAGTGATTGAGGTAGCGGAAAGTGAGTTCGTCGCGAGTATTGACATGCGGGGTGACGGCAAAATTATAGAAGGGCACCGGCGAACGGGTGAGCCATTCCAGCGTCCGCGCCTTGCCCCAGGGATCGTTGACCGGCTTCAGCTTTGCCCGATCGCGGATGCTGACAAACAGCATCCAGCCGAACAGCAAGCAGGACAGGCTGTAGAAACCGATACCGATTTCCTCGATCTCCAGTGCCGGGAACCAGTCGGTGTCGTAGAGGTAGTCCAGCCGTCGTGTCTCACCCATGAATCCGAGCCCGAACATGGCCGTGAAGACCAGCAAAGTCCCCAGGGTGAAGCACCAGAAAAACCATTTGCCGCTGCGTTCGTCGAGCTTGAAACCGAAGACTTTTGGGAACCAGAAGATGACCGCGGCGAAGATGGCATAGACGATCACCAAAACCATGCAATGGAAATGGGCGACCACGAAGACGCTGTTATGCACCATGTAGTTGATCGCCGGGATGGCGAGCATCATGCCGGTCAGGCCGCCGGCGAGCAGCAGAAACAAGGCGCCGGCGGCCCAGAGCATCGGCGTGTCGAAGGTGATGCGCCCGCGATACAAGGTGAACAGCCAGTTGAAGACCTTGACCCCGGTGGGGATGCCGACCGCCATGGTGGCAACCGAGAAGAAGCTGTTCACTTTCGGGCCGGCGCCCATGGTGAAGAAATGGTGCAGCCAGACCAGCCAGGAGACGCCGGCGATGGCGAACGTGGCGGCGACCATGGTGATGTAGCCAAAAAGCGGCTTTTCCGCAAAAACCGGCACCACTTCAGAGAGGATCCCGAAAGCCGGCAGCACCAGGAAGTAGACTTCCGGATGGCCCCAGATCCAGAAAAGATTGGTGTAGAGCATCAGATTGCCGCCGAGGCCGGCGGTGTAGAAATGTGTGCCGAGATAGCGGTCGGCGCCCAGCAGCGCCAAAGCGACGCCTAGAATGGGAAAGGAGGTGAGGCCGATGATGCTGGTGGAAAGCGTGGTCCAGGTGAAGATCGGCAACCGGTCCCAGCGCATGCCGGGAGCCCGCATGGTGATGATGGTGGCGATGACGTTGATGGCGTTCAACGTCGTGCCGACCGAGGAAATCTGGATCGCCCACATCCAGTAATCGACGCCGGCGGAGGGCGAAAAATCCAGCTCGGTGAGCGGGATCAGGCCGACCCAGCCGGCGGTCGAGAAATCGCCGATGAACAGCGAGGCCATGATCAGAGCGGCGCCGACCGTGGTAAGCCAGAGGCTGATGGCGTTCATGGTGGGAAACGCCATGTCGCGCGCGCCGATCTGCAGCGGGACGATGATATTGCCGAGTCCGGTGAGAATCGGGGTTGCGGCGAAGATGATCATTATCGTGCCGTGCGAACTATATATCTGGTCGAAATGCGACGGCGGCAAATAGCCATGGGCGGCTTCAAGATGGCCGGCCGAATGCGGACCATCGGCCATGACCTGCTGGGTGCGGATCATCAGCCCGTCGAAAAAGCCGCGGAACATCATCACCAGGCCAACGATGATGTACATCACGCCGATCTTTTTGTGGTCGACCGTGGTGAGCCATTCGCGGAATAGATAGGGAATTTTGCGGTAATAGAGGACCGGCGCGACGACCAGCAAAGCCGCGATCGCCGCGAAGACGAAGGCGAATTGAATGATCGCGTTGTTATACGGAATGGCGGCCAAAGTGAGGCGGCCGAACAAAAATGAATACGGGCCTTGCAGATGGACGAACATGCTCAGGCCTCGCGCCGGGGTGTACCCTGCCCTTGAACTGCGCGGCATTCAGCGATGCGGTTCAAGGATGAGCGGGCCAGGCGTAAATATGCGACTTCAGTTGGTGCCATTTTTACCCTGCGTGTAATCGACCGAGGATGTCTCGATTTTGAGCTGTTCGGGAACTGCGTAGACGGTACCGGCCCGCGCTGCGTTATAGGCCTCCAACAGCAGATTGGGGTCGGCATGCGAGAAGTAGGACGGTTTGGCGCCGACATTGACCGTCGGCTCCGCCAGTTTTGTGAAGGCCGCATAGGATAGCTGGTCCGGGGCGCTCTGCGTCGCGGCAACCCATTTGGCGAAATCCGGCGCGGCAAGGACGCGGGTGGAAAATTCCATCCAGGAGAAGCCGGCGCCGCTGAAATCAGCCGAAAAGCCTTCAAAACTCGCCGGCTTATTGACTTGGAACGCATCCGCGGTCCGCATGCCGGGCATCACATCAATCATCGGCGCGACTTGCGGGATGAAGAAATCATTGGTGACGCTGGTGGAGGTCAGGTAGAGCTTGACGGGGCGGCCGGCGACGACCGGCAGATCGTCAATCGTGGCAATCCCGTATTGCGGATAGACGAAAATCCATTGCCAATCGGTGGTAATGACATCGACCTCCAAAGGCGGGTTGGCGGGATCGTTCATGTTCAACGCCGTCGGGTTGAACGGGTTAACCAGCAACGTGCTTCGATAGGATTCATAGCCGAGGAAGGCGACGATGACGATCGGGATCCCCCACATCATCAGCTCCAAGCCCATGGAGTGCGACCAGCTGGGGTCATATTCGGCATTGCGCGATTTGCGGTAGCGCCAGAAAAACACGATCGCCAGCAAGGTGACCGGCAGAATGATCAGCAACATGGTGCCGACATCGATTAGGGTAAAACGCCACTCAACGGCGCTGACCGGACTGTCAGGGTGGAACAGCCGGAACCTATCTGTGGAACAGCCGGATAATAGCGGGAGAATCGCGATTGAGAACAGGCCGCGAAGCTTCATGCCAGAAATCCGGACGGATAAGTCTGACGGTAAAACAGCATCTTCACCCTTTTTAGCAATCGGTCATCTGAAGTAAGGCAATAGAGCAAAGCACGGGAAGTAGAAAGCAGGGGCCGTTCATTTTGAATAAAAGAACCAAAGCCTTGCCATGTTGGAACATCAATTGGAGACGTGCAATGCCTCACGGGATTGTGCGGTTGGCGCGGGCCATGACCGCTTCGAAAAGCACCTGCGCGCCGGCTTCGGCTTCTTCCGGCAGGATGGATTCGGCCTCGTTATGAGAGAGGCCATCCTTGCAAGGGGTGAAAATCATCGCGGTGGGCACGCGCGTTGCGGCATGGACGGCATCGTGGCCAGCGCCCGAGACAATGTCGCGATGGCCGAGCCCAAGTTTTTCGGCGGCGGCGCGAACCAGCGCGACACACTCCGTATCGAAAGGCTGGGCTTTAATGCGCAGCACGGTTTTAAGTTCCAGCACGCAGCCATTGGCGGCGGCGATGGCTTGCGCCTTTGCCGGGAAGCTGGCGGCGATTTCGGCAACGCGGCTCTCAGCGGGATGCCGGAAGTCGACCGTGAAGCGGACTTCCCCCGGGATCACATTCGGGGAGTTGGGCTGCACATAAAGCCGGCCGACGGTGCCGCGGCCAAGATCGGCGATGCTGGAATCGCCAGTCTCGCGCATGGTGGTGTTGACCAATTCAATAATGCGGGAAGCGGTGAGCAGGGCATCGCGGCGGGCGACGGGCGGGGTAGTGCCGGCATGGGAATCCTGCCCCGTAACAATCGCCTCATACCAGATTTGCGCCTGGGCGCCGGTGACGACGCCGATCTTTTTGTCTTCAGCCTCGAGGATCGGGCCCTGTTCGATATGCAGCTCGAACAATGCATCGACTGGGAATACGGCAGCCGGTTCAGGCCCGACGAACCCGATGGCGGCTAGCGCCTCGCCGACGCTGGTCCCTTCTTCATCCTTCAGCGCTTTGACCGCCGCCTCATCGAACAGGCCGGCCCAGACGCCGCTGCCCATCATGGCGCGGCCAAAGCGGGTGCCTTCCTCATCGGTCCAGTTGACCAGTTCGAGCGGGGCTTCGGTCGTGATGTTGAGGTCGGCCAAGGTGCGCATCACCTCCAGCCCGGCAATGACCCCAAGCGCGCCGTCGAATTTGCCGCCCGTGGGCTGGCTGTCGAGATGCGAGCCGAAGAGGACCGGTAGGCGGGCTGGGTCGCGGCCCTCGCGGCGGGCGAACATGTTGCCCATCGAATCGACGCGCAATTTGAGGCCGATGGCCTCGCACCAGGTGGTGAACTGCGCCCGGCCGGCTTTATCGGTCTCGGTAAGGGAAATGCGCTTGACGCCACCTTTTGGGGTGGCCCCGACCTGCGCGATCTCCATCAACGTGTCCCAGAGGCGGGGCCCGGAGATGCGCTGATTGGTAGCGGCAGATGACGGCACAGACATGGCATGTTCTCCGGATTTGAGCGGGCGATCACAATCCATGCTTACGCCATCTGGCGCCAGCATGGAACGATCGCGCTGCGCGGGTTGCCGCTGAGGGCCGGGGGCCGTATGGAGGCGCCGAAGCATATGGCGATCAATCGATTGGCTTTGTTGATCGCGCTTGGCGGCGCGGTGTCAAACCATCTCGATCTAGACTGGAAAAACATCCATGGCGAGTTTGGCGGGTATTGCGGGTAACGAGGCGGCGCTGGCCCGCCAGGCACTGCTCTTAGCACAGCCAAACACAACCGAGCGAGGCTTGGCCAACGCGATCAGGGCGTTGACCATTGATGCCGTGGAAGCGGCCAAATGCGGTCATCCGGGCATGCCGATGGGCATGGCGGACGTCGCGACGGTTCTTTGGACCAAATATCTCAAATTCGACGCGGCGGACCCGAAATGGGCGGATCGCGACCGGTTTGTGCTCTCGGCCGGGCATGGCAGCATATTGCTCTATTCCCTGCTGCACCTGACCGGCCATGAGGGCATGGATATCGAGGTGCTGAAGCGGTTCCGGCAGCTGCATTCGGCGGCGGCGGGACATCCTGAATACCATGAGCACCCGGCGATCGAGATGACGACCGGGCCGCTTGGCCAGGGCCTGGCCACCGCAGTAGGCATGGCGATTGCCGAACGGCTGCTGGCGGCGAAATTCGGCAAAAGCCTGGTCGACCACCGGACCTGGGTGATCGCCGGGGATGGCTGCCTGATGGAAGGGATCAGCCACGAGGCCGGCGCGCTGGCCGGGCATTTGAAGCTCAGCAAGCTGACCGTTTTGTTCGATGACAACAATATATCAATCGATGGCGGGACCGAGCTCTCGACCTCGGAAGATCCTCTGAAGCGGTTTGCCGGCTATGGCTGGGCAATCCGGCGGATCGACGGGCATGATTTCGGACAGATTCAGGCGGCTTTGGCCTTCGCGGTAAAATCTTCGAAGCCGACGATCATTGCCTGCAAGACCATCATCGGCTTCGGGGCGCCGAGCAAGGCCGGAACCGCGGGTAGCCACGGCGCGGCTTTGGGCGGCGCCGAAGCGGAAGCGGCGAAGCGGGCGCTGGGCTGGGCGCATCTGCCCTTTACCGTTCCGGAAGATGTGGCCGCGCCCTGGCGGGCGGCGGGTAGCCGGGGGGTGGGACCGCGACGGGCCTGGCTGAAGCGGCTGGCGAAACACCCGCATAAGGCGGAATTCGAGCGGGTGACCGCCGGCAAGCTGCCGGAGGGGTGGGTCGAGGCGATGAGCAGCTTCAAGGCAGGGCTCGCCGAACAGAAGCCAAAGCTGGCGACGCGCCAATCCAGCCAGAAGGCGCTGGAGGTGCTGGTCGCGGCTTTGCCGGAGCTGGTTGGCGGATCGGCGGACCTGACCGGATCCAACCTCACCCA
>Ga0116230_10007709_pt1 | contig 10629 bp, 10 predicted proteins | sample S1TSphfallax_3_FD_88678 | JGI IMG/M metagenome (GOLD analysis project Ga0116230, IMG submission 88678) | Host-associated microbial communities from peat moss isolated from Minnesota, USA - S1T2_Fd - Sphagnum fallax MG | ecosystem: Host-associated > Plants > Peat moss > Unclassified | place...
AATGGGACTAGCTCATTTTATCAAATGTTTTTTGCACTTGAATTTCTATCCTAGTTTTCCAACCTCAAAGGTTGATCTTTGTGTAGAAAGTTGAGAAATTGAAAGAATTACATAAATCAATCCTCAAAGAATATATACAAGCAGTGAGTTCCCACCTATCTTCTGTGTATCATTTGGTTTCAATGATTCTGAAGCTAACCTCCAGATTTTGGAAATCAGGAAGTTGGCGCATATTACATGTCTTGCTTTTACACCACCACACCCATTGCCACATTCAAGCTCAACACAACACTGCTCTTTCAGATGGAGGTGGTGCTGAGAAATTGGTGAAGTCATTGTGCAGAACGTAGCCTTTTGGAAACACCCATTAACATCAATGCACTTATTGATTCTGTAGGCAAATGAAATCCATGGCATAACCACATTAGTTTCAAGAGAAAACAAGTCATTTTGCATATCACATCCTTTTGCAAACATCCATTACATCAACACACTAATTGATTTTGAATGCAAATAACAAAACTACTTTAGTTTCAAGAGAAAAGAAGTCATTGGGCAGAACAAAGCCTTTTGCAAACACCTATTACATTGATGCATGGTATATCATTGAGGTTATGCAATCCTCCATAGAGAATCTTCTTGCAAAGAGATTTGGAAATGGAACTTACATACTGAGTGCACAAGTTCAGCTGGAAGACACTATATCACATTCATGTCTCCACTTGAAATTGGTGCCTCTGTCCTAGAAATCAGAGTAACCTTGGAATTTGGTTTCTGGGCATAATCAATATTTCTAGAACAGTGCACTGAAATCCCTTGTGTTGACAAAAAAGACATTTTCAGGGGTGTTTTTGTGGGCACTTGAAACATAGGGACCTTATGGTGGCAGTTTTCTTAAGAAGAGTGGCGTAAGGAGAGTTGGAAGGAGAATGTGAGGACAAAATCTCGGATAGGTTACTACTGTTGGTTGGGACTCTGGTAGAAGGGAGAAACTGTGGTGTGTAGGGGGAGTCACTGTTGTCAATCGCACTAGAAGTCTGTGCACATAATCTCACATGATGGGATTCCTCTGCTGATACTTTAATTAGTGTCTTCAGAAGTGGAAAGGAATGGCTGTCAATGCTCATTGGATTGTTCATGCTATTATGGTGGACCATGCTTCTGTTAATGGCAAATCTGGCTGAGAAATGAGGTTTGAATGACTCAAAGAAGTGAGAAAGCCTTGTTGTGAAGCCCAATCCACAACTCTTAGAAGAGTTGCTAGATCGCAATCCTGCAGAGTTCACCATCACCACCTCCAGAGGCTTTTTTGAAAAAAATTAAAGGTGAAACAATTGTGGAAAATGGGTGGTAGAGGTCAAGACCTTGGACTCCGAAATAAAATATCTGTGAGGAGTTGTATTAATCTCCAGAGGAATACATGTCATGGCAGGAGGCAATTCGACCTCTATGTCATCAAACTCAGAGGATCCAATAGCTTTCATTGAACCCAACTGCCGTGAGCTTTGTGAGATTGGCAACCCTTTGGAATTGCCTCTTCCATTCAATGTACCACCAGCCTTGAATGATCATTCTGGCAATGGACCTTCTGGAACATCATCTTCCTGCAAAGCAAGCAAGTTTGGATCTTACCTTTTTACTTTGAACAAATCCCATCACCTAACAAAAAATCAACACAACATCAGAAGCATCAAAAAGCAGTAATTAGAGTTGATGCTCTCCCTTGTACCTCCATATGTGTGCTTGCAAATTCCAGTAGTCTAGTATGGAATGCTCGCTGTTGTTCTACAGTCTCTATATGTGAGTTTCCTTGTTTAGGGTAGAGCAATTTTGAGCTTTCAAGAAGGTATCCCTGAAGAAGCTCACTTTCATCACCATCACCATCAACAGCAGCTGCTCCAGCAGCATGCATTGGCAACAAAGAGATGTAGAGATCCCACTTGTTCCTTTACAAGTCTGAATCCCAACACTTGATGTACTCGAGTTTCACTACTTTTGGCAGAATTTGCTTAATCTGAGCTAAGTGCTGGAGATGAAACCGTCAAGAACACACCCAAGATACAACATTGCATTAGTTTTGCTTTGCAACAGCTTTGTGGAACCAAGAAAAGAAATTGCATGCAATGGAGTTCAGGGTCTCAAACTGTTGCTACCTTTGTGTGCTAGCTTCCACAATGTTGCAAATGGATTCGAAAGTAGAGCGTTGGCGGTGTAGAGAAAGCAAACTCACCGCTGCCTCCAACCCATCATAGAATGCCTGCAAGACAACACATCCCATTCTTTTATGTCATTTCAGGAATTTATGCAGACAAAGCTCGACTGAAGACAAGTTTGTGGGTTTCCGCAAGACCCATTTCTTCTCAAAAATGTTTGTGGGTTTTAAGCCAGAACCCATTTGTCAAGAGAGAGTTTGCAATGCACAGAGAAAGAAAAATGTAGAGAAAAAACGCACAGACAATGGGCTTCCTTACTTGGGAGGAAGCTGCTTAGGAGGAGGAGTACATCTCTTCAGCGGCAATGGTTTCACGCAGTCGTCGTCATTATTCTCTTCCTCAACAACTTTGGAACCCTGTCATTCTTGCTTCCGCTTCAAAGCAATGGATACAGACAAACCTCCTCCTTTGGAAATAAAGGCTTTTTTTTTCTTCGTCTCCAGCTTTCGACTCCCGAAGCTCAGCAACCCTCGCCTTGCTTTCTTTGGGTCAACTACCTAGTGACTTGCCTGCAACAATGCGCGCCTCACTACTCGCTTGTGAATGTCAGACATCGCTTTGCAAAACTTCTACAAACCAGCTTCACTATCTTTTCCCCCAAATGATGCAGCCTTGATGAAAATGCATGTGGCATTCAGGTGTTTTTGGGTATTTGATTGAAAATCAATATAAACTTGAACACCTCAAATCTATTAGTGTTTAATGACAAATAGTCACTTAAAAATATGTGGAAGAAAGTTAGGCAAATAACCTACCACTTTATTTTAAGGAAAATAAATTAATAATAATAAACAATTTTACAACATTTCCAAAGCTTGTAGTCATAACAACAAGTGGGAATAACCACTTTAACACACTTTGCAAAGCCAAAACTTGAACAAAATCATAACTCACTTCATAGAAAAAACTCCAAAGTGCCAAAATACATTATAGTTGCATTAACAATGATTGGGGAAAAAAATCCCTTTAACTTCCCAAGAGAAGACTTTAAGTTCGTAAAAAAATGGTGAAAGATTTTTATAAGGACTTAGGGGAAGCCAACACCTTCCCCCTTATAGTATTTTCAATGATTAACCATGACAATTACATCCAAATGTCATTTTGCCTCAGAACTCCTAACTTGGGAGTCCCAAAATTCCCAAAATTGGGACTCATGCAACTTTGGAAGCCCATAACTTCTTGTGCAAACCTCCAATTGAGGTGAGGTCTGAAGCAAAGTTTTAACCCTCGTCAAGAGATTTTCAATGATATGTGGCACACCACATGAACTTTTGGCTTGCACCTTTGCAAACCTTTGTTTTGGTCGCAAGCCCAAGGCTAAGGTTGTGACAAAAGTCATAACAATTTTCATCCTTTCGATAGCTAACAAATGCATCATGTAGGATTTCGGTAATTTGTGCTTTGTAGAACTCTCACTATTCAACCCAAGTCTTTCTAACCTTCTGCTAATAGATGAGGAGCTTCACCTCCATGAACATGTTTTCAATTCTAATCACCTCCAACTTAGTAATCCAATGGAAGGAATAATCTGCCTCTTCAACTTTCTAAGTAAGGAACCAAATTTGTGTCTACAGGTCCTCCAACTATTCCTATGTAATGGGAGCATGGCAAGATACCTTTTGGACATTCTATTGTAGACATTTAATGGTTTTGATAGATTTTTTCAAATCGGCTACTTGGGAGCACAACCTCATGTCAAAATTTGTATTTTCTTTCTCAAGTCACTTGGCCCATTATGTTACAATTATGATCTCACGCACATCCATTGTAACTATGAATTCTAAAGATTTTTGGTTGGCCTCCACTTTTTGGTACTCCACCTCCAACTCTATTCATTCCACCTATAGATAGTCTAGATTAGCATGAATGATTATTAGTCGATCTTGGAGGGTAAGGAGTTGAGTTCGGTATTCCTTGTTTTTGGCAAAAAAATTGTCCAATTTGGTTTGCATACCCATGAAGTTGGACTTGGTTGTCTCTAGTGCCTAGATCATCGAAACATCATGCTAAGCTTACGTTTGAGCTTGGCACAACTGATTCTTCAAATGCAGGACCTCGACCTTTACATTCAAGGCTTCTTTGATTATAGCTTCATTTTAGGTAGTGATTACTTCGAAAGCATGGCTCAAGGTCCCTATTGTCTACACATAGGTATTGGAAAGATGCGAGTGGTCTTTTAGCCCTTATAGAGAGGACTGCCAAGGAAGCGATTCCGATTGAAGTTTGGTCCCAACTAAATCGGGGGTGTGAAAGAGGCGTATGAAAAGTGAAGTTTCTACATCCTTGGGAGGGGACCTTGCATGAGTCCCATTGGAATTGAAATTTAGTGGAATGTCTAGGAAAAGTGAAATTTAAATTCTTACAAAATATTTCACAGTACTAACTACTCTCTTTTCTTGGTTGTGCAGGTTGATCTCATCTTGAACTCTTGCTTGTGAGTTCATCCTAATCCCATCTCGAAGCTTTAATGCCCTCCTACCCCCAAAGTGCTATGAATTAATGAATGTGCCCCAACTTTATTCTTTTTTCGATGTTTCATTTTGGGACCTACTTATGGGTCTCTCGAGGAGTTTGGGAGTGCGTCATATTTTCAAATCAATTTTGATATTCATATCAATTTCCACATCAATACCAATTTTTACATCAATACTAGTTTTTTCATTTATATTGATTTTTGCATTAGTACCATTTTTTGCATCGATATCAGTTTTTACATCATTATCGATTTTTGCATGAGTATTGGTTTTTGCACTACACATCACTATAAAGCCTTTTGGTTTTGGTAAAATGATTGTGTCAATTACAAACAAATCTAGTTCTGCTGCCAACAACACATCTTCCTCCTGTGATTATGTTGACAAAGTTGTAGCAAAGTAAGACTTTTGGGTGGTTGGTGTTGCTATCCAAATGTTTTGTTATTGTTACGGTGGAGACAATGCCATTAACCTCCATGTTTATGAGGTTATTCCCCTAGAATTATATGACCTTGGCATTTCATAACCATGGACAACCCAATAACATGGAGTAATTGGCATCTAGTACATTGTTTTTCATCACTATGAAAGTGATGGCATATTAGGTGCCATGGATATGGATTTTGAAGTGTTGGATCAACCCTATTGGTTTGGTTAAGGTTTGGTTTGCCATTCTAAATGTATAGGGTGCAAGTTTCAAGATAGGTAATCCTAATTTCTTCTTCAAATCCTTGGTGATAATGTTAACACCTAACCCCCCATCCAATAGAACATCCTCCACTATGTTTTTCCCTACATGCATTGAAATTACTACCATGTGAAGATCTATGGCAACTAACCTTACATCAGAGGGTGGAGCTTGAAGTTGGATTGGTTGGCTACTTGGTGACACTTTAGAAACCACGTATTGTTCTAAATCAGGTGCCAAATGCATAAGTTGACCAAGGGTCAAAGTATGTTTATTATTCAATAGTTGATAATTGATTTCTTGGAGCACGTCTTATTTTTTGGTAATTGTTCCATCGTTGCTAAAATCGGTTTCGGTTTTCGATAATCCAAATGTTTCCTCCGTTAGCGGTTGGCTCCCTAAGATATTTTCCATTATGGATTTTGATGTTTGCATTTGTTGGATCATTGATTCGAAGGTCTTTTGCAACTTTTCCTCCTTTTCCCAATCATTTTTAATCTTGGGTCTCTCATGGTTCCTTCCCTTATTGTAGCACCAATATTGGGTTTTGACTCCTTGTTTCGACAACTAATACCATGTTCATGGCAACCTCATTTCTTTTTAGTATGCATGGGTGACTTTGTCTTGGAACCTCTCTTGTGCAACTAATTTATGTGGGTAGGCATAAATTTTATGCTCCAATGAATTGCATACGAAGCAATGGTAGATGTGGGAACTTTTTTGATTTCGGTTTGTTTATTTCCCATGGTTTCCATTTGTTGCTCTCCTTACATGGGGAGAAACTTTATTCATTGATTTTTTTTTTGTCTTTCAATTTGTTGTTTGTATTTTTTGGGTTCCAATGACAAAGCTCTTTCAAACAGACTCCCACTTTGGGAATTGGGGTCCCTATGAAGTCTTGAATGTTTAAAGAGTGATTTCAAAGGTCAAAATTCATTATATTTGGTTTAGTTCCTTATACCATTGGAAAGCTCTTGAGACATAAATGTTTAAAATGAGCTTACATGATCCATTTGAGTACTTATAACACAAGTTATGGTTGAATGAAGGGTCGGGAGTCAAAGTGGCAATTTGATTCCCAACTATTAAAAGTCAAGGATCGCCTTGAATTACGTGCGTGTAGGTGGCATGCCACATATTGTTGAAAAGCTCTTGACCAGGGCTATAACTTTGCTTTAGACCTCGTTTCAATCAGAGGTCTATGCAAGAAATTATGGGCCTCCATAGTGGTAGAAGTCCCAGTTTTAGGAATCTTGGGACTCCCGACTTGGGAGTCATGGGAAAAATGACATTTGGATGAAGCCCCCATGGCTAATCATATAAAATAATATAAGGGGGAAGGTAGTGGCTTCCCCCAAGTTTAGGATGTGGCAAGTCTTGTGCGTTCGTGTATGCTCGTGACTAGTCTATGCATTGAAAATTCTCTAATTATGCATTAACCAACTTGTTTTTGGTTTATGCAAATCCATATGAATAATTGACCCACTTGTCACTCATCTTAGTCCCCATTTTGGAGCTCCAACATGCCCTTCTTACCCCCAAAGTGTTGCAAATTAGGGAACATACCCCAACTCCTTCTTTCGATGTCTTCACTTTCAGATTCGCATTTGAATATTTCAAGGAGTTTGGGGGTGTGTCACCTTTGCATCCACCATGGTCTCCTCGCAGTGATTGCAGATTCCTTATGTTCAAATAAAGTGTCTCATTTCATTCTTGTAGTCTTGATTCACAATTAAAGGACCAACCCAGCTCGAAAGAAGGTTATCAACAAGTTGTTGTCCACCTTACAATGAAGATGATTAGAAAGTTTAAGGACCCATTCATATTAAACCTCAACCTTTTTGTTGCTCCCTTGTTTCATGATTCTAAGAGCCATGTAAACTTGCTCATCATTTTGAATGGTACAATAGTGCTTATAGAATGCAACTTCCAACTCTAGAAAAGTGCAACCCGAATGACATTGCATAAATGTTTTGCACCATAATGAAATTGCATCTCTTAAGGTGAAACAAAACATGTTCACTATCTCAACATTTTTCTTTTCACCATTAGCCTAAATTACTTATTGAAACACTTGAACATGAGCATCTAGATCTATCCTAATAGAATAAATTGGGTATGGCAATCCTTTCCTTGATGAAGGAACCATAAGGGTAGTGGGTGTTGGTGGTGGATACCACAATGGGTACCACGGGTTCCAGGGGAACTAGGCTAAGGAGCATTGAAAGGCATCCTTACGCTTCCTACAATCAGAAATCCACCTCCACCACCTCTTAGAGGTCTTTTGCCATTTGGGAATCCACCTCCACCTGGGGGTTTGCCTTTGCCAAAAAGGTCCACCACCTTTTCTTGAAGGTCCACTTCCCCTTCCTAGTGGTCCTCCACTCCCATGAAGAGGACTATAACCACGTCCCATAAGTATCCCACTACTGGAATTACTGAATCTTAATGGGGGATTGATAATAAAATAGGCATTAGCAAACTCGTCTAACATGAGTCTGTTCCCCACAAAGATTCATCATTGATGAATGGTCACTATCGTTAGTTTTGGAATCGGCTTTCTTTGAAAACTCCATTAGATCCTTGATTATCCTTTGAAGTTAAAAATTGTCAATGTCTAAAGCTCATGTACTAGGTGCAACAATCTCTTGGTACTACAAAACATCATTTTTGGTAGGGGTCCAAATAGGGCCATGTGAAGGTTTTGTGTCCTAGTCATAACCAACTGCTCCATTGAGCGAATTTCAATGTCAGTTTGTATTTTCCTTTTTCCTTTTTCCATGTTGATTTCAACCTCCTGCTACTTTGTCACTTGCAGGGTAACAATTATTCCTCCCTTGGAAAGTCCAAGTTGTTCATGAATAAGTACCTAATCAATGAGAATTTCTTGACCATGTACTTGCCTTACGATTCCTTGATCTTTAGTTGCTTCCTAGGTTTGTAAGAAGTCTCGTAATAGGTCTTCTCTTAACATTGTCCACTCTAGGTTGAATAAGCCCTCCAAACCAGCTTGTTGAGCCCATTTGAGTTCATTGGAGTCCATCTTCGTCTATTACAACATCTTCTAGCTCTCCTTTGCTTTGGACACTAGTTTATTTTTAACAAGTTTCTCAACTTGTTTTTTTATAGGCACTTTACCCTTTCACTTCATCATTGTTCTTGTTTCTAATCTTGGGTGCCAAGGAATAATGCTAGAAATAGGTCCCTCTTCAAAAAGTTTTTAGATAAATGCTTTTCCACTACTCATAGGTTGCTACAACTCTTTCTCCTCCATAGGTCTTGGTATAGGAACTAGTTGTGGTTGTTCCTCAACTTGTTTAATTTCCACTTTTTCCTTTGAATCTGAAATAACAATGACATGTGGTACTAGTTTTGTTGTAGATGTAATGGTTTTTCTTTAAAAAATTAGTGTTGCTTTTAATTCCTTTTCCAACTCCCTACTTATTTGTTTTTGCTCAAAAAAATTAATTTCTTTTATTGTAGGTGCACGTGAAATAAGAAATGTTAACAAATAGGAGATCTACTCAAGTGCAAACATAGAACTTTATTGAAAAAAAACTATAATGCAATGTTCACAACACAAAACATAACATCAAGAACTCCTCAAGGTTCTTGTCACATGAAATACACAAACTTGTGCAATGAAGAAAAGAGAGAAACAAACCATCAACACCAAGGTATTTAACTACAAGACCAAACCACAAATAACCAAACTAGTATAAGTAAAGAAAGTAACTCAACCTTGTGAAAGTAACCTAGTTACTTTCCTACTCCAGTAACTAATGAAACCTAACTAGTTGAGCTTGAATTCTCAACAATAGATTCTACATAAATCACTCTAGCTAATTGAACCTATTATGTTTTTTCTTTCTTAATATGTTCCCTCCTAAAACTTCAACTTTTCTTTCAACCTCCTTTTTTTTTTCTTAGCCTCTCTAAAGCACTCTCACTCATGGCCCCTATTAATATGAAGAATAAAATGAAAATGAATAAACATAATGAAAAACGCGACGATTTTTTATAATGTTTCGTATAAAAATGACTCAAGGTTATGAATGGACACAACCTTTAGGGTTAGAAACACCTAAAAGGTAGAAATCGATAAATGCCTTTCCAAACATGTTGTTTGGATCATTATTCACTATTACATTATTGTCTAGAATAGGCAAATTATGATAATGAAGAAAAACACATATGTTGCTTAAATGCTACCAAGTGTTGAATGATTACTAACCAATTCAAACTCTACAAGTTGAAAATCTTTAGGTTCAACCAGTAGTGGTATAGGTTCTTTGGCTTGAACAAGTTTGTCAATGACCACGTCACCATGTTTAACCAATACAAGTTATAAGGTTTTTTTTTAATGAACCTATATGGCTTCAACTTGTTGATGTTGATAAGCACTGGGTTAGGATCAAACTTATCAATGGTGACAAGTAAAATGGTATTATTAAATAAACAATATTGTATTTGATAAGGTCCAAACCATTGTCTTTGAAATTTGGGAACATGGTTAAAAACAATACATAGTCTCCAAATTAAAACTTGGTTTCAATGAATTAGTTTTGTGACCACAATGATCTATTCCATTGGTTAGAAGTAATTAGATCATGTGTAATCAACTTTTTTTTATGTAGTTTTTAAAATTCAAATAATCGACTAGTTAAAACTTTAACATGTTGTGGATATGTGTTGTCACTAGGTATAAATGGTAACATATATTTTGTAGGTAGTGATGGATGTAACCCATACACTAGCTAAAAGGGGATATGACTAGTTCTAACTTTGTAGGTGGTTCAATATGAAAATAGGATTGTGGATAGTTGCTCATCCCGATCAATTTTATTTTCATTAACCAATTTGGTTAATAAGGTTCCAAAACCCTTGTTTATAGACTTAGATTGTCCATTTCCTTGTGGATAATAAACAATAAAACTAGTCTGTCTAAAGATGAATGGCGAGTAAGGTATTTAATCACATCATTGATAAAATTGGTACTTTGATCAATCACAATGGTCAATGGACATCCAAATCTTGTAAGAATGTGTTCATATAGAAACTTGGTAGCACTACTAGGAGATGCGGCCCAAGTTCACTAGGCTATTTCACTATGCAACCATAAAAGTGAATCAAGTTCATTGTAATTTCACTACCCTTACCTTCATTGGTGAAAATGGTTCACTATATGGTGTAAATGTTTACTAAGGGTGAAGTTTGTTTACTAGGTTTGTTTTTTTAACATTATTAAAATAAT
>Ga0116230_10007711_pt1 | contig 10628 bp, 4 predicted proteins | sample S1TSphfallax_3_FD_88678 | JGI IMG/M metagenome (GOLD analysis project Ga0116230, IMG submission 88678) | Host-associated microbial communities from peat moss isolated from Minnesota, USA - S1T2_Fd - Sphagnum fallax MG | ecosystem: Host-associated > Plants > Peat moss > Unclassified | place: USA...
AAGGTGCAAACATAATAAAAAGAACCACAAGCTATGCGATAAAACATAAAATTGTAGTCCTAATTTTTTGAAAATCACATGGGGAGCACAATAATTTGGATTGTAAAAAAAAATCAAATTAGGTTCCATTAGTTGCAAAGGTGAAATTGTGTCAAATTTTGATTAAAATTGATGATGTTTCAATAATCATTTTGCATATTTAAAGCATTCAAAACATGTTTGTGGAATTAATATGTTTGTGAAAAAATTGTATCAAATTTGAGCCATTCCTTTTCAAAATTGAAGATGGTTTTAATATTGATGATTAAAAAAACAACATCAATTGAAATTGGTGATATGGGATGGGCAAATCAAAAGGTTCAACCCAAAACAAAAAAAAAAATTATGCACATTTCTAAAGTATTTACCTTCCTAACCTACTTATCTACTTAGCTAAATAGGTACCTAGTTTGACCTACCCACCTAGGCTAAACTATGTACCTACCTACTTAAGTACCTACCTATATGAGTAAGTATTTTACCTAGGAATGTAAAACTTACCTACCTTTTTTTCTTACCTAAGTAGGTAGGTTAGTATGTAACATAGGTTTGTAAGACCCTATTTATGTACCTACCTAGGTACATACCAACTTTTTTTTAATGCCACGTGGCATACTTACATTAGACCATGTGTCATAACATAAGATCATCCAAGTATTTGAATTGAATGTCTTAGATTATTTCAAAATAATAATAATTTAAATAATCAAATATTAAGACATGTGGTAGCACATCATTTGCATTCAATTGTGACCAAAATAGTTACATATTAATGACATGTGACAGTATGTATACAATGTAGTCAAAGGATGAAATGTATTTGTTGAATTTTTCTTTCATACAATACCCTCTGTCATTCGCAACTAATTTATCACATGCGACTTGTCTTAAGCAACTAAAAGGATTTTACTTGCAAAATGTATCTTGTGACTAAAATTTAGTCGCAAAGACTAGTTGAAAATACATGTTTTTCTTTGCAAACCCTAAACCCATATAACCATGTTTGACTTTTTCAAGAGTTACATGTGGCAACTACTTTAGAATTGTTGTAAATGTGCCACTAAAGCAATAACTATGAACTACAATTAGGTATAATGTACATACATGTAATCATCTCATGTGTTCACATTTCCACCACCATTATGGAATACATTTGTAACTAGTTTTTTATTATGATTCCCATTAATACATTTAGTACAACCATTAGTGCACCATTACTAAAATATTAATATTCAACTATGTTATGACTATAATATAATTACTTATAACTTAATAAAGATACATAATCATCAATTATTTATGTCTTCATCAAGTGGTTCATTTTGAATGATTTAAAATGTTATGGGAGTGTTACATCAAGGTTTTTAAATCATCTTTAAAATGTAAAAGAAAAGGAGTAATGAAAAAATAACAAAAAGAAAAATAAGATTTCCAACTTACAAAACACATTTCATTTTTTTTCTTTGGACCCCTCTTATTTTCAAACCTCATAACTTTTTTATTTCTTATTCATTTTAAATGGTTTAAAATGTTATAGTAGTGCCATTTGAAGTTCTACAAATCATCTTTGAACTAATAACAATAGAGCAACATACAAGGATTTTTTAGGTGTTTGAGAATTGGCCTTTTTAGCATTCAATGGTTTTGTTTTTTTTTAGTTTTTGACCCCTTCTACTTTGGGGGGCCATAACTTTCTCAATTTTATTTTGTTTTGGATTACTTTTAGTGCCCTAGGGGTGCCAATAGGAGGGGTTCAAGTTTTGTTTCAACACCAAAAACAATGGAACCCTCCCCTTGAATCTAGCCTACCTTGAACATTTAAATGTTATAGTTGCAACTTAATTGCAACTAAGGAACAACTAAAAAAATAACCATATGATTTGTTTTCAAATCCCATCTATATAAACAAGGCTTGTTCTTTCATATTCTCACATTAAAATACAAAGTCATTTTGGGATGAGCTCAAAAAAGCTTAACCTAAAGGCAAAACATAAAATTAAAAAATAATTTTTTTGGCTATTATTTAATTCATTTAGTCTTGTGCTTTCCTACATACTTACCTACCTATGTAAGTAAGTAGGTCCTATTTTTCTACCTACCTATGGTTATATACGACCTACTTAGCTACTAAAATAAATATTTTTTAAATTTATTTATTCAAAATTATAATTAATGTGCCATGTGGCAAAAAAAATATTGTGCCATGTGTCACAATTTCAGACCATCATTAATAATCATAATGAATGATGGAAATCAATAATTTTGAAAAGAAAATTATTTTTATGTCCAAAAAGTTTCATAAAGCCATGTGTCATTTTTAATACATGAATGACAATCGATGACATCAACATAACATCATGGGTGCAATTATAATGGAGTTGCATAGTAATTGAAAATGAGTTGTTTTGATTGAGTTGTAATGAATTACACTATATATGTAATGAGTTGCAATTTTGCAACTCATGCAACTTGTTTGTTTACACTCCTGGCTTATAAATACAGGTTATGGAAAATGTGTTTTGTAACTCAAAAGTTGAGTTGCAAAGCTAGTTACAAAACACCCTTTTATTCATATTGAAATTAAACGCACAAATAAAGGTCAAAGAGTTCCAAAATGATAGGTTTCCAATGATGTATGCATTTTTTATATGTGTCCATGGTGAGTTGAATAAATTGATTCCCCATCATATTTGCAATAATTGGATAATATTTGAAACATTAAAAATTTGGACAAAAAAGACCAATTGAATCAACCTATTTATATCAATTTGAAGTTTTCACAAATAAGTGGCACATTTAAATGTTAAATTAAACATCTTTTCCGCATTATTTAATTAGGAAAATAATCAATAAAAGACAAATTCTACAAAATGTAATTTATAACCCCTATGACAACCATTCCAAATTTATGTGTGAAAAATGGCTTGAAAAAAAAATGTAGTCAATCAATCAATAAATGATCATGGCAATTGCTTAATTTTTCATATTTTTAAAATATGGTAAATTTTTTAATACCTCCAAGAATTTTCCTTATTTCAAGGTGAATTGAATGTGACAATAGAACATGTTGAGTTTTTGAATGATATCCACTACCAAATATTTTGAAATAAAATTTTCAAATAATTAAAGCATCTATTCTTATTTACTTTTTCACATATGAAAAATGTTGCAATTGAAGATTCTTAATAGTTTAATATTTCGATCAAAATTGTTTTCAATCTTTAAAAATCAAAGAGGGTTTAGGGTTGAGGGTTGGGGATATATTACTAGAACAAACACATTATTGTCTTAGCAAATTTCAAATATTCAAGCTAATTATATCACAAAATTATGGAAGTCAATATATTGTGCCATGATTAGTGATGGGTTGTCATCAAAGGGAGGTTACATGGCAATTTGTGCATGAGTTATCATTGCCATTTTGAAAAAGCCTTGTTGCATGTTAAAAGTTGAACTAAAAAGGATCTTGAATGCATTGAAATTAGCAAAACACATTCCTCCCTTATAAGCATCATGTGAAAATTCACATATAATATTGTTTTATGATTATAAGATTATTTGAGAAAGATTTTTTAGGCCCATCTTAAAACTTAAAAGCAACATTGAAAATAAATGATGCCAAAAGGTGCACATAACTTGTAAGAAACAAATGTATCACTTAACTCAAAGATGAATGGTAAAGCAATTTACGTCATAATCAAACTGTAGGCTAGTTTCCAAAAGAAACATGAACATTGACATTCAAAGCATATGAAGAAAGACAACAAAAAAGGAAAAATAAATAAATAAATAGAACAAAATATTTTTTTTTTGGAAAAATTGAAAAAAAAAAAAAAAAAAAACAAAAAAAAAAAAAAAAAAAATTTTTTAGAAAAAAAAAAAAAAAAAAAAAAAAAAAAAGAAAATTAATTTTTTCAATGAAGTTATTATGTCTATGTTGGGGCACACCGCATAATGGCTCTCCAAACCTATAAATGCTATACCATCTATACATGTATATATATGTGTGTGTATATATATATATACACATTTACACACCCCATGCAGTAGTACAATGGTGAATTCAATTTTCCCGGTGTCCAATTTTATTTTATTTTATTTTCAAAGATTCCATGCAGCAAAACAGAATATTCTCAAGCATTCTAAAATATTCTTCATCATTGTATGGGTCAGGAAATGTAGTTGTTTGGAAAAATAAAATAAAATAAAATAATCCTTTTTAGAAAATTTCAACATTTTTGAAAATAATATAATTAGTTGCCAAGCTACCAAGGTATAGTAGTAGTAATAGTAGTAGTAGTAGTACCATAAATGCCCTTTTTTTTTTTGGGGTGTGCCAGTCAATCAGACAAAAGGAACATTGTAGAGTATGATACTAGACTTGATTCCAAGTACACCAGATTCTTTCTTTCTTTCTTTCTTTCTTTCTTTCTTCAAGGAAGAAGCAAAAAAATAAAATAAAAATGGAATCACAAAGTAGTACCAATCAAGATACATTGCATAATGCAAATGGGTTTTGGCCCCCACAAACAAAAAGGAAAGAAGAACTCACAATTTTTTAGAGTAAAATAAAACAAAAACCACCCAAAACAAAAACCACCCAAGTGAACATATTCCCAAATTGGAAAACTAGCTTGTTGCCTAATCTCTCTCCACTCCCCCCCCCATACATATACAGAGCAGAGCTCAACAAATGACCAGAAAAGCAAGGAAGGAAAGGGACAAAAGTAGGTGGCTGTGATTCACAGACAATTTGCAGGTTAGGTAGTAGAGAGAGAGAGAGAGAGAGAGAGAGATACTTAATGACATGTTTCCATCAGGCTGCTGTTGCTGTTGCTGCTGCTGCTGCTCTGACCACAGATATTGTATCATCAGAGCACCTTTCCATTATTTCTCTTCTCAGCTAGCCTACATGTGCTGACAATCACCTCATCATAGATAGCTCTGGTGATGGAGGAGGAGGAAGAGGAGGAGTTGGGAGTCAAACTGTGACTCACTCACCACAAAGTGACATCTGAGAATGCCTTTCTCAGAGGAGTTTGTAACATTGATTAATTACATATTTTCAAGGTAGTTAGCCTACAACAATGCCCCTATGTCATCAGTGGAAAGCCAAGGGCCTCCCGTATGTCACTGGCTTTCCATCAGGGACTGATGTGATGATCGGAGTTGCATTGCTGACCACTTCATCTTAGTGTATCGAGGATCACAACAGCAGCAGCAGCAGCAGCCTAATGGGTGTGTGTGTGATCGCTTCTGTAATTGTGATCAGAGTAGCCTGATGAAAAGCCGTTCATGGCTCAGTTATGTAAGTGTGATCACAACTGCCTAATGGAAGGAGACGCTTAAAGACAAAAGAGAAGGAACTGACTGGACCCAACATGAATCTCCTGATGCTTAGTTTTGTTGTGGAGGTTGTGAGAGGTTAGGGACTTGGGGGGGACACTCGGAAGGCAAATGGGGCTCCGAGGAAGAGATGGATCACATAGCGAAACTCTGGGGTTTTTGATCTAGACGTCACACAGCAGGTGCGTGTTTTTTTTTTCTGTGGTCTTTTTTAGTTGAGTTTTTGTTGTTAATGCAACAGCCGTTGCTGTAAGTCTTTTTGCATGATCTGAGAATTTCCATTCCTCAGTAGCCAAGCACGCTCAGATTTCTGAACAGAAGCATGGAGAGTTCACAATTTTTTTTTTGTTTCTTCTGATGAGCAAAAGTCTGGAACAGGAAAAAAGAGGAGGAGAAGGAGGAGGAGAAGATGGGGTGTTCAAGCTCAAAAGTGGAGAATGAAGAGGTAGTTGCCAGATGCAGGGCAAGGAAGCGATTCTTGAAGCAGGCAGTGTACAGAAGGCATGTTTTCGCAGCTTCTCATGCTCAGTATATTGTGGCATTGAAAGGAGCTGGATCTGCTTTCAGACAGTTTGCTGAAGGAGAGGTGAAGGATCCAGCAGCCTCCTTATCTTCTGCTGCTGCTTTGTTTCTCCCAGAAACCCCAACCACTTCTCCTCCTGTCTTTGAGCTTGCTTCTCTTCCAATGCCATTGCCACCACCACCACCACCACCCATGTCTCCAACCATCTCATCACCCATCGTCCCTCCTACCCTTCTTCCCCCTCTGTCTCCTCCTCATCTGGAGCTTCCAAGTGAATCTCCTCTCCCTCGAAAGAGGGCTTCTCCACCACCTCATGCTTTGAAAAGACCAAACCCTGATGCAGTAGTCCTGAATGGAATTCCGAAAGCACACCCGAAGAACCCAATTCGGGCAAACAGTTCTCCAGGAACTACTTTGACAATGGAAGACAAATTTCTCAACCCACCACCACCACCACCTCCACCAGTGATCAGTTTCGAAGACGAGGATTGGAGCTATGTTGCTCGAACACCACCACCTCCACTTTCTCCACCTCGAGAAGGAATGCCACCTCTTCCTCCACCGGCCCGCAGTAGCTGGCAAGACCATTTCCTTGACCCCTTCCGCCCATTACCATTTCCTTCCTCTTCTCCTCGTTCTTGTGATGAGCAACAACGACAAGGACATCAACCGCAGCAGTGGCGACTGCAGGGTGGTGCTGGTGGTTTAAAGGCACCTTGTCGGCTTCGAGATCTACATCTGAAGCAGCTGCAGGAAGACATTCCAGAGCTTGAAGATGTTGATGATGACAATGATGACAATGATGTTGATAATGATCATGATGATGTTGAGGATGAGGAGGAGCAGGGAGAATTGAAACCCCAGGAAGCAAACCCCATTATAAAGTCACAGCCACAAATGAATGTACAACAGCAGCAGCAGCAGCAGCAGCAGCAAGATGATGTGCTTCCCACTAAGCCTCTGGAAATCAAACCAAAACCCATTATGAAGGTGAATGAAGAGAAGACTTCAAAAGATATCATATCTGTAGGTAAGGGAAAGGTAGAAAAGATGGTGACAACAGTAGAAGCTCAAAAAGGATTGGCATGCAGACACCATGAGAAGCATGTGGGCTGTGACTTACTGGAGGTGCTCAAGGAAGTTGACGAGTGCTTTTTGCATGCTGCTGAGAGTGGGGACAAAGTCTCCCAAATGCTCGAGACAGAAAAGGTTCATTACCATTCAAGCTTTTCAGACAGTCTTAAAGGTGAGGTTGATCAATGTTCTTGGTTTCTTGAAGCTCCTTGCCTCACCTTTGCTTTTTCACTGGCAACATCTCAATTACCTATCAGGTGAATCCACACAGTGCTCATCTTGGGCTAGCTGAGAATAGGAAAAAAAAAGCATTTGTATCCTTTGAGAAGCTGCTGGTTCTAATCCAAGGATTGCTGTTTGCATTTGCAGGAGTGGGAGAATCAGCTAGGACGTTAAATGTGTCTTTCCGAAGACTGTCACTCAGGTCAGCAGCAGAGAGGCCTCCTCCCCATCAACATAGAAATGGCAACGGCATTGCTTTATATAGTGAAGAATCTGCTAGGATATCGAGCATTCGAAGCCTTAGCAGCAGAGGAGCATGGACAGATGACGACAGTGGGTTGACCAGCAGCCATGCTTCCACTCTAGATAGACTGTATGCATGGGAGAAGAAACTGTACCTAGAAGTGAAGGTTTGTCTCCTTTTACCTTCTCTCGAGTTTTGAACAAAATGACAACATTTCTATTTTCCATGTTCCAAGAGATTCTAAAGATTCTTGTTTTGAGGATCAAACAAATTCTCCACCTTTTGATTTCCAGAAATGTTGATGCAAGAAAATGCTTGGATTTCTCATGAAACAGGAAACAGAAACATTGAGGAATGAGTTTGAGAAGAAATGTGCTGTGTACAGAAACCAAGATGCAAGGGGTGGAGATCCACTAGCCATCGACAGAACTCGTGCAAAGATTAAAATGCTTCAGACTCGTCTGGCAGTTGCCATAGAAGCCGTAGAAAGTGCAGCAGCAGCGGTCCAAAGGCTAAGGGATGATGAACTTTACCCACAACTCTTGGAACTCCTTGAAGAGTAAGACTTTTTTGCTGGTGACAAATTGCTGTGCCAGTTTATTTTACAACTACCTGCTTGCTTTTTTCTTCCCATTTCTGTGCCCTTTTGCCAATCGAGCAACCTATTTAAGAGATCAGCTCAGAAGATTGTCCTGTATCTGCACTCAGGGCTTAAGCAGAAACCCTAACTTCAAGGTTTATGTCACCCTCTTAAGCAAAAACTTGGCCTTGGGAGGAGAATGGTCTGCATTTCCTGGATTTCAAAACACATCTGGGACAGTTTGATTAATGGGTTTTAGATGTGTTGGGTTGCATAGTCAATTTTGTTGAACATGGGATTATCAAGCTTGTCTCTCAGGAATGGGCAGTTCAGAACAGATAGTGCAAACTCACCAAGTTTGTGAATGTGTGCACAGGATGATGCACATGTGGAAGGAGATTTCCAACTGCCATCAGTCACAGATGAAAGCTGTTGAGGCCATGAGAAGTCTTGACAACTCCACTGCTTTTGAGGCAACCACGAGCTCTCATCGTGACTCCACTGCCCAATTGGAAGTTGCCCTTATCAGGTCAGTCATAACAATTTCCTTCTTCCAGTTGTGGTCTTGAACCTTTCACTTTTCAGGTTCACTGTCTAGTGTTCCCAAGAAGAAGTTATAAATTTTTGTTTGTTATATTTGGCAGGTGGGTCGAATCCCTGAGAAAACTAGTGATCTCACAGAGAGAGTACCTGAAAAGTTTGACTGGGTGGTTACGGTTGAGTCTCGTTCACTTTGTTGAGCCAGAGAGGAATGGGTCACAATCCCCCAACCGATCTCTGGTTAAGAGTGTGAATTCAAACCCGGTGTATGCACTGTGCCAGCAGTGGCAGACTGCAATAGATCAGATGCCCGACAGAGTTGCCATTGAAGCCATAGCTGGTTTTGCTGCTGTAGTGCGTGAGATGTTGAGACTGCAATACGAGGAGCTACGGATCAGGAAGAAGGCCGAGTTCTTGGCACATGAGCTTGAGAAGCAAGAACTTTCGCTTCGTAGTGCATCCATGAGAGAGCTCTCAGTTTGCCCTCCACCATTGCGCTCCCCGAGTGGCAACTCTGGTGACAGTGGCTATGGAGAAAACTTTGACATCATCAGTAGAAGGAGGGGGGGAAGTAAGGCTACTGAAAGGTGGCAGCAAACAGACTCAACAAGGCGGAGGCTTGAGGAGGAGCTTGAGACAGAGCAAAAGGCTCACATTGATACTCGAGCGTACACTCTCAACAGCTTGCAAACAGGCCTACCTTTCATGTTCCAAGCACTTGTGACCTTCAGTAAAATAGAATTTGAGATCTATGAAAGGCTTTACAAAATGGGCAACAGCAGACATTCAACTCACATTACCAACAAGTAAACAATCTCCTCCCCTTCCTCACTGTGTAGACATGTCTGACTGATTCTGTCACCATGATCTATGAAAGGCTTTTATGGATGCAATGGACCTTGAATTCCAAAGAGGTTGTATATATGGTCTAGCTGAATCTTTCCAGGCCTGTTGCTTTGTACAATATTGCAACCGTGGAATCCAAGCACTCAATGTAAACTAGTCAGATTAAACTCACAGGCAATGATTTTTCCTTTCCTTGGTTGCTCTTGATGTTTGTTGAAAGATGAATCAAATGGGTCATCCTCGGTTTATCTGCCAGTGCAATATCCTTTGGGCCCTCACCAGATTGAACCAGTTCAGTTCACCATCCACTGGAAGCGTGTTATGACTCAGAAAAAACCAGAAAAAAATGATTAGAACTTAGAAGAAAAGGGAGGAAAAAAACAAGGAAAAAACACTCGGAAGTTTTCATGTGTTTCCTAAAACAACCCTTTGTGCACTTCAAAGGGGTTTTTGGCAAAAACCCGAGTGCAAAATTTTGGCAAAAACAACACACACTTTTTAGAACAAAGTCAGAACTTTGGAAGAAAGAAAATTAGAACAAAAAAAAAAAGGAATTTGTAGCATTTGTTTTCAAACAACTATTTGTGCACTTCACAAGGGTTTTTATATTGTTGGTGAAAAATTTTGGCCCCCAAAAAAAAAAACATTGATTATCATACCCCCATATATTTGGGCCTTTAGCAAAATATTTTTCACATCCCGCAAGATGAATGGTGTAATTAAACATGAAAACTAGAACCATAAAAGGTGAGAGAGTACTAATAATAAATCACATGGACCCATCATTCTAAGTTGCCAATTGAGAGTAATTGTTGAATTGTGCAATGTTAGATTGTGCAATGCCTTTTATAGGCGTAATATCTTGTGCACAAATATTTGCTCAAAGCCATTTTATTTTATTGTGAGAATATTTTATTGTTGAATAATTTTTTAAATTATTCTTGTAGTACCTTAGCAACTTTGGCACTCATGTGCTGAATAATTTAATATAATTTGATGTTTTTGGTTTGACACTTGAGTTTTTGATGTTGAAAATTTCAGCATATGCAAAGTAAATACAATCAAATCACTGGATTTTGCACAATTTTTTTGGTGTATTTTCAGTTAGACTGATCTTAATTTTTGATACTTTGTTGGACAGGGCGTGGGTTCAAATCTGGCTGCCTTGATTGAATTTTCAACATAAAAATGTTAATTCTTTCTGAAAATTTTGG
>Ga0116230_10007712_pt1 | contig 10628 bp, 8 predicted proteins | sample S1TSphfallax_3_FD_88678 | JGI IMG/M metagenome (GOLD analysis project Ga0116230, IMG submission 88678) | Host-associated microbial communities from peat moss isolated from Minnesota, USA - S1T2_Fd - Sphagnum fallax MG | ecosystem: Host-associated > Plants > Peat moss > Unclassified | place: USA...
AGCCCGGGGTGGGCCTTGCGGCCACGATCGGCGACTCGACGGCGACGGGTGGACGCAGCGTGGTGACGGTGGATGGTGCCGGTTCGCACTGGCAGATCAATGGCAACCTCAGCATGGGGGTGAACGGCCCCACGGGCGCCTCGGCTTCCATCCTGAAGGTGATTTCGGGGGCGACGGCCACGGTGACGGGAACGCTTTCGGCCGACGCAGCAGGCAATATCATCCTGGTGGCCGGGGCGCATGGCGCGCTGACCGCCGGGCAGATCGAATTACTGCCGGGGGTGTCGCTGGATGTGGCCGGGGGGGCCCAGGTCGAGATGGACGACGGAACGGTTGGGGCGGGCACACTGACGGCCGGCACGCTGAGTGCGAGCGGCACCATGGCTATTTACGGCGGCACCATGGAGGGGAGCGGGCTCGTCCGGGCGCCGTCGCTGGTCATGCTCACCGCGTCGTCCTGGCTCGAAGCACAGGGCAGCCTGTCGGTACTTGGGGCGGTGACCGGGGCGGGGGTGCTGGCGGTGAGTGCGGGCGGCACGCTTGCGCTGGGGGGTGCGGGTGCGGATAGCGCGGCACTGCGGTTTCTGGGCAGCGATGCGGTGCTGGATGCGACGGCGCTGGACAAGCTGGATGGGACTTTGTCCGGGTTTGCCGCGGGGGATATGATCGATGTGGGTGGGGTGGTGGCATCCGAGGCGAGTTACGCGCCGGGCACGCTGACGCTGGAGAGTTCGTCGGGTCAGATACTGGGGCTGTTGCGGCTGAGTGGGACATATGCCGGGGGGGAATTCGCCGTGATGCCGGATGGGCATGGAGGAACCGTGATAGGATTGGGCTGAGCGGAAACGCACGGTCGAGGCAGCGCATAAATATAAAAGTCTTTTGCTTCTTTTCTTCAGAAAAGAAGACTCTTCTTTCTTGAAAGAAAGAAGCAAAGACCTTTTATCGTTGTGGTACTCACGGCACGTATTGCAGCGCGCCGCGGTCGTAGCCGCGGCCGGGCGTCGGGCGCGGGTTGCCGGCGTAATCGATGGCGGGGGCATCGGTGGAGGATGCGCTGCCGATGGCCGGAGAGTTCTTCCGCAGTGTGAAGATATACGCCTGACCAGCCGTGAAGAGCGGGGCGCCAACAATGTCATGCGGGCCAGGCGCCAAGCCTGCTTCACCCGCTTGCGGGGTGGTGCTGTAGAGCAGGTTGTAGTCGTAAACGACATCGTCGGCATTGTTGAAATTTGAATAGAATGTATGGTCCGCCGCCGCGTGAAGGATATTGTTCAGGATCTTCACATCGGTTCCGGTATTGGAGAAGATCTGGCCTTCGTTCAGGCTCGGTGTGCGATTATTTTCGTACGCGGTGTTGAACACGATGTCGACATGGGCGCTGGCATAGGCGTGGATTCCCGAGCCGCCGTTCATGTACGAAATATTGTTGGCCACCAGGGTGCGGCCGCCATACGGCACGTTGCTGGATTGGGTGTTCTTGTTGTCATCGACAATAATGCCGTTACCATCGGTGATCTCGCCCGCGCTGTAAAACGGGACGTATTCCCGATTGCTGTAGCTGAGATTGCCGAGGATGAAGTTCTTATACCCTGTGTTCGCGTCGGAATCGCGCATTTCATAAATGCTGATACCGCTGTTGCCATAGGGCGACCAGAAAGCATTCAGGTAGGCGGTGTTGTTGCGGATAGTCATGTAATCGGCATAGCAGGTGGCGATCCCCGCCCCCGGCGCGTCATGCACCACGTTGTTCTGGATGATGATATGGCTGAAGGTTTGCGTGTTGCCACAGCCGACGATGATGCCATTGCCGCTGGTGAGATAATTGTTGAGGTTGTGAGCGTTTTTGTTGGCGTAGGCCAGGCTGACCAGGGATCGCCCGCCGCGCACGTGGAAGCCGCTGACGATGATGTAATTGGCGCGGATATTGATGCCGCCCCAGCCGCGTTTGAAGTCGATCACCGGCCTTTGGCCGGGATAGGCCTGATACGTGATGGGCGCCGCTTCCGTCCCGGAGATGTTGATGTCCAGAACGTCGCACCCGGCGCAGGGCACGACATAGGTGCCGCTGAACGCCATGACGATGTCGCCTGGCGCGGTCATGTCGGCTGCGTGTTGCAGTGTGGCGAAGGGGGCCGCGATGGTGGTGCCGGAATTGCTGTCGCTGCCGGTGGCGGCGACGTACCAGGTGGTGGCGGTGGCTTGCGATGGCAGGGCGGCGGCGCAGAGCACGGCAAGGGCGGCACGGTAGGGCACGGTGGGACATCCTTTTGTATAGGTCCGGCAACGGAGGTGCAGCAGGGTATCCCGTGAAGCTACTGGCGGGACGCCACATTCTATGATGATTTGTTTCAAGAACCGTTACTATGCCGGCCGCTCGTTTCACGTCCGGCGGTTTGCGTGCGAGGTGAGCCTGGCCAAGCGCCCAGGCATGGGCGCCGCCGGCAGATCGGGGACACCGCCACACGGATCACCAAAAGTCGCAGAAGGAATATTATGCCAACTCAGGATGTGCCGGTTTAGTTGGATGGCGGATACCGCCGGATCAGCCGCTGCTGGCGAAGCCAGGCCCCGGCCAGGCCAACCACGCCCACAGGCACATGCCCAGCGGCGCGCATCACCGCGCCGAGCTCAAACGCCAGGCGCTGTTTGGCGAACACACCCGCAAACGCCGTCCGCAAAGGCCACGAGGGATCCCAGCAGCCGATCGCCTCCGAGCCGGCGCCATTGACTTCGATGATGCTGAACGCGCCGCGCTGCAGGGCGGCCAGGCTCTCGAAGCGCACGTCGAAGCGGCCGAAATGAAAATCCGGCATCGACCGCGCGATGGCATCGACACATGCCTCCAACGGGGGCGTGATGTGGGCAGACATGTCGCGGTAGGTCGCGCCCACGCGCAAGGAAGCAACCGTGGTGAGCACGACGCGCTCCCCGATGCCAGGCACCTGTGCCAGCCTGGCAGGGTCCATGCTCCGCGCCAGCTTGCTGCTGCTTCTGTCCGACGCGATCAGCTCCGCCACACTGCGCCGGCCGTCCCCGGCGAGTTCGGGTGCATGCCGGAAAGCCATCGCCGTCAACCGTCCGCTCCCGGCCCCCGGCCGGCGGATGTAGAACAGACCCGCCTCCATCGGGGCGGACACCAGGTGCTGGATGATGAAGGCGGCATCGCGCGGAAACGCAGCCGCGTAGGCGCGTAGCCCCGCCGCGTCCTCGATGCTGCGCACCCCGTAGCCGCACCAGCCGATATCGGGCTTGGCGATCAGCGGATAGCCGATGCCAAGCGCCTGCGTGGCCGCCACCGGATCATCCCCCGGCGCAATCCGCGTCCATGCCGCGACATTCGCCCTGAACGCGGGCGCGATCTGCGCCAGGCAGGCCGATTTCGATTCGCCGGCCAAGCCGCCGGTTTCGATCGCGGGGTTGACCGTGGAGGGCAGCGTGAGGCTGCGGTAGCGCGCAGCAAGCCAGAACCAGTGCAACACCAGCGGCACGCACAGAATGGGTTTCGGCAGGTTGGCGATCCGCGGCGCGCGCAGGCGCGCCATGGCGGATGCCCAGCGCCAGGGAACAATGGTTTGCCGACCACGTTGCCCCGCATGGTATGAACCATCAGCCATCGCCATTCGCTCCCGCACCCACGCAGCTCGATGCGCTGCCCAAGGCTCTGCGCGCACGGGGCTACCGCTTCATCGCCGTAACGCCGGCCACCCACCGAATCGTCAATGCGCGGCCGGAAAATGGTATGGCGCGTGGCATCGCGGATGTGTTCGGCTGGAACCGCAATTTTACCCCGGAGATCCTGGGGCCCGAGCTGTTCGCCATCGCGCAATCGGCGGGCGTTGTGGTTCCGGCGGGCAACGCACGTGCCGGCGTCTGGCGCAGCCTTGTCCGGGCCGCCTCGTTGGGCGAGCTGATCCTGCTGCATTCGAGCTTTCCGACGGACTCGCCTGAGTCGGTCTTCTTCGGGCCGGACACGTACCGGTTCGCCGACACCGTGGTGGCCCATCTGGCGCGGCGGCCGGTGATTGGACGCGCCATCGACATTGGCTGCGGCACCGGCGCGGTGGGATTGGCCATCGCGCGCGCCTATCCTGGCGCGCAGGTGGTGCTGGCCGATCTCAGCCCGGCTGCGCTGGCGGCAGCCTCGGCTAACGCAGCGGCCGCCGGCCTGGCCAATGTGTGCTGTTGCCAAAGCGATCTTCTGGACGGTGTGGAAGGCCGCTTCGACCTGATCGTGGCCAATCCGCCCTATCTGATCGATCCCGCCGCGCGCCTCTACCGCCATGGCGGCGGCCGGCTGGGCGAAGGCGTGTCGCTGCGCATCGTGCGCACGGCGCCGCCGCGTCTGGCAGCGGGCGGCAGCCTGGTTCTCTACACCGGGTGCGCCATTGTGGACGGACGCGACCCGTTCCGCGAGGCAGCTCTGCCGCTGGTGGAAGCGGCCGGCTGCCGCTGGACCTATCGTGAAATCGACCCCGATGTGTTCGGCGAGGAATTGGCCGGCGGCGCCTACGCAGGTGCTGATCGCATCGCCGCCGTGGCCCTGACGGTGGAGCGGCCATCATGAATATGTGTCTCCCCTGCCCTGCGCCGGTTGCCGATGGCGTGCAGGCGCGGCTGAGCCTGCTGAACCGGGCGCGGCTCTGCCCGGCCCTGCCCGGCGATGCGGTGCCGCACGCTGATGATCCGGCACTTCTGGCGGACGAAGCCGCCTTCCTGGAAGCCGCCCGCGCCGGCGTCGCCGCACGAGCGGCCAGCGCGCCGCGCGATCCGGCCGGGTTTCTTGCCTGGTTCGAAGATCTGCAGCAGACCGGGCCAGGCCAGGGCGACACATTGTTCCCGTGGCTGGCCGAGACCTGCACGCTGGAGCAGATGCGATGGTTTCTGGCCCAGGAAGTCGCCGGCGAGGCTGGCTTCGACGATCTCACGGCAATGACGCTGCTGCGCATGCCGGCACGGGCCAAACTGGAACTTGCGCGGAATTTCTGGGACGAGATGGGCCGCGGCCACGCCAGCGCCATGCACGGCCCGATGTTGGATCTGCTGGCGCACCATCTTCGCCTGGACCTGCGTGCGGATTGCATCGTGTGGGAAGCCTTGGCACTGGCCAATACGATGGCCGGGCTGGCTGCCAACCGGCACTATGCCTACCATGCCGTGGGCGCCTTAGGGGTGGTGGAGCTGACCGCGCCTGGGCGTGCCGCCCAAATTGCCGCCGGGTTGCGAAGGCTGGGGGTGCCGCGCGCCTACCGCCACTACTTCGCGCTGCATGCGGTACTGGATGTGCGGCACTCCGCCAGTTGGAACCGTGAAGTCATTGTGCCTCTGGTGCAATCCGACCCGCGGATCGCACACGCCATTGCCGAGGGCGCGCTGATGCGGCTGATGTGCGGCGCCGCATGTTTTGCGCGCTACCGCGCGTTTTTCGGCGCGCAGGACGGGCCCGGTCTATAGAACCGACACGCAAAATTCCGGCATAGCCTCATTTGGCGGAGCCACGGCCATTTGGCTGCGTTACCGGCGAGTCCGCGACAGTCCGCGAAAAGTCTTTTGCTGCTTTTCTTCAGAAGAGAAGACTCGTCTTCTTATAGCCAGCGGCCTGACAATTGTGTAACGACGTAACAGGTCACGGTATCGCCGGACCGGGTTTTGAAAGGCGCTCTTAAGCCACCGCCCCGATCCCCACATATAAATTCTCCAGCGCCTCCGCGGCAAGATCCCGCGTCAGAACGGGCTGGAGACGAAAGCAGCGGCATGCCTGCTGCGCCTGATCGCAGATGAACCATGGCTGGAACGCGGCAAGCTGATAGCGGTTGTCGCGCGTCAGCTGTGCCACCACGAAATCGAACGCGCTGTCGCTCAGCGCCAATCCACCGGCGGCGGCGGCACGTTCGAAAATCCGGCGATATTCCGCGCGGGTCGGGCCCAGCATCTCGATCTTGTAGGGAATACGGCGCAAAAATGCGGGATCCATCAGATCCGAGGGGTCGAGATTGGTGGAGAAGATCACCAGCTCATCGAACGGAAGCTGGAACGTGGCGCCGGTATTCAGCTTCAGGTAATCGATGCGGCTTTCCAGCGGCACGATCCACCGGTTGAGCAACTCGGTTGGGCTCACCTTCTGGCGGCCGAAATCGTCGATGAGGAAAACGCCGTTCATCGCCTTCATATGCAGCGGCGCATCATAGGTCTTGGTGGCCGTATCCCAGCGCAGATCGAGCATCTCCAGCGTCATCTCGCCGCCCGCCATCGCGACCGGGCGCTTGCACGCCACCCAGCGGCCGTCGAAGGCCTCGATCTGCACGCTGGCATTGGCCGCCAGATTTGTATCGGTGGGGCTGCCCAGGAACGGTTTATGCAGGGCAGCATCATACATCTTGATAATCTGGCCGTTCACCTCGATAGCGTAGGGAATGAACACCGGATCGGTGAACAGCCCGGCAATGCGCGTGCCGATGCTGGTTTTGCCATTGCCCGGCGGCCCATAGAGCAGCACGGTACGCCCTGCACTGACCGCCGGCACCAGCCGGTTGATGATCTGATCGGATACCACCAGGCCCTTGAACGCGGAGCGCAACGTCTCCGTATCAAGCGTCTCGTTGGTGATCCTTTGCTTGACCACCTGAGTCTGAAACGAAACCAGGCTGACCGGTGCGGGGCCCAGATACAGGCTCTGCTCCATCGCCTCTCCCGCCGCCAAACGCCCCAGATCGCTCAGCGCGTAGCGCATATACCGCACGATTCCGATGTTGCTGGAGCCAAGCACCTGAACCAGCTTCTGGTTCACCGCATCATCGAGGAGTTCCTGGATCACGGAATGCGGCAGGCGCAGCCGATCCGACAGTTCAGGCAGCGTTTCACAGAGCGCGACCCGCATGAACTTCAGAACAAGGCCGAGCAGAAGGCCCCGCGAAATCCCGGTGTCCGCAATGGTGCGCGGCAGCACCGGCGTCTCGTTCATGACGTCGTAAAGCTGCTCGGTCGTCATCAGGCCAAGGGCGATCAAGTTCTCGCCCAGCCGCCCACCCTGCGCGCGCTGGCGTTCAAGGGCCGATTCGATATCGCTGCTGCGGACCACCCCGCGCATCAGAAGAACATCGCTCAGTCGCATAAGGCTATCCAATCGTGTTCGTAGGACGCTACGCGGACAAAAGCTATGCGGAATGAGTCGAAAAAGAAAGAGGAAACTGGCCTGATCACGTATCTTTTTCTATCTGACGTCGCGAATAGTCTCATTCGCAACTTGAGTCTTATTCGCGAGACCATTTCCGCTCGCGCAAGACAGGAACTTTCCAGCGCGTACGGTCGCTCTGCAACCATGACGCGAATACTTCGAGGACGGCACGCGTGGCTGCCGCGAGTTCGCACTGCAAGGCCGCCGATACCGTATACCAGCGCGGATCCTCGATTTCGCGTGATGCCATCGGGCAGCCTGAAACGCTGGTTGCCGCAGCTACGAAAAACCGCGCGTCGAAGCGGATCGGGCTGGCAGCCGGCGTGATCGCCCTGCACAGATAGATCAGCCCATCCAAGGCCGGCGGCACACCCAGGCAGAGACCGACTTCTTCCCGCAATTCCCGTGCGGCGGCGATGGCGAGCGCGTGGCCGAGCCCCGGCGCGCTACCCTGGTCCAGCAGGGCGGCCTGCCCGGGCTTCAACGGTGACGCGGCGATAGCGGTAAAATCCTGCGCATCCACCGCGCCGCCCGGAAACACCCTTACGCCGGGCATGAGGCGATGCCCCGCTGCCCGCCGCCCCATCAGGATCTGCGCCGCATCGGGCGAGCCCGCCAGGCCGCGAACCACGATCAGGCTGGCCGCATCCCGCGCTGCCGCGGGCGGCCCACACCGCTCTTGCGTGACCGGAGCGTGAGTCATGTGTCGCATAGGGCGGAAAATCCCGCGCTGTCGCAAGCCAACACCCTTGACGCCGGGCTTGCCTCTGCGCATTTGGAGCTAATCAGGACCGATCTAGTCCGATTGTTGATGCCGCATAGGGCGGCTGAGGTTCGGCGCATGTTCAGGCTCTCCAAGCTGACTGATTATGCCGTGGTCGTGCTGGTTCGCCTCTCCCGGGAGGATGCCGTGCAAACCTCCCCCGGCATTGCCGTCACCACGGGCATCCCCGAACCCACCGTGGCCAAGGTGCTGAAAGCGATGGCAGGGCGCGGCCTGGTCACGTCTCTGCGCGGCGCGCGCGGCGGCTACCGGCTTGGCCGCAGCCTCGCCTCCATCCCCGTGGCCGAGGTGATCGAGGCGATCGACGGCCCGATCGCGCTCACCGCCTGCGTGGATGGCGGCGATTGCGAGAGCAGTTGCCTCTGCCCGATGCGCGGCCGCTGGGATCCGGTGAATAGCGCCATCCGCGCCGCCCTGGGCGCCATCACGCTCGCCGACATGGAGAGTGCCGCCACCCACCCCGCGTTTCGCCAGCCCAATCTTCCCGCCGAGTTGCCGCAAATGGCAAAGCCTCGCCCGGGGGACCCCCTGCCCTGTCTGGCGCCTCTCGCCTGAGCCCAGACAGCGCCCGCGCCCCGGCCAGAGGGCGATGATATCAAGGAGTATGTATGCCAGCGATTGCCGAAACCCTGAACACCGTCACGGATGTGGCCGGCAGCGGCTACAAATGGGGTTTTGAGACCGACATCGAGATGGATTTCGCGCCGAAAGGCCTCAATGAGGGCATCGTGCGCCTGATTTCGGAGCGCAAGGGTGAGCCCGCCTGGCTGCTGGAATGGCGCCTGCGCGCCTTCGCCGCCTGGCAAGGCATGATCGAGCCGGACTGGGCGCTGCTGAATTACCCCAAGATCGACTACCAGGACGCCTATTACTACGCCGCCCCCAAAAAGAAGCCCGGCCCCGCCTCTCTGGACGAGGTGGATCCCGAGTTGCTGCGCATGTACGAAAAGCTGGGCATCCCGGTCAGCGAGCGTGCCATCCTCGCCGGCGTGGAGGGCGAACAGGCCCGCCCGCCCATGGCGGTGGATGCGGTGTTCGATAGCGTCTCCGTCGCCACCACCTTTCGGAGCACGCTGGCCAAGTCGGGCGTGATCTTCTGTCCGATCAGCGAGGCGGTGCGGGACTACCCTGAGCTGGTGCGCAAATATCTGGGCAGCGTGGTGCCGCCCACCGACAACTACTTTGCCGCCCTGAACTCGGCTGTGTTCACGGATGGCAGCTTCGTGTTCATCCCCAAGGGGGTGAGCTGCCCGATGGAGCTTTCCACCTATTTCCGAATCAATGCCCGCAACACCGGCCAGTTCGAGCGCACGATGATCATCGCCGAGGAGGGCGCCAGCGTCAGTTACCTGGAAGGCTGCACCGCGCCCATGCGCGACGAGAACCAGTTGCATGCGGCCGTGGTGGAGCTGGTGGCGCTGGATGATGCCAAGATCAAATACAGCACGGTGCAGAACTGGTATCCGGGCGATGCGCAAGGCCGTGGCGGCATCTATAACTTCGTCACCAAACGCGGCGCCTGCCGCGGCGCGCGATCCAAGATCAGTTGGACGCAGGTGGAAACCGGCTCGGCGATCACCTGGAAATATCCCTCCTGCGTGCTGCAGGGGGAAGGCAGCGTGGGCGAGTTTTATTCCGTGGCGCTGACGAATAATCATCAGCAGGCCGATACCGGCACCAAGATGATCCATATCGGCCGCAACACCACCAGCACGATCGTCTCCAAGGGCATTTCCGCCGGGCATTCGAACAATACCTATCGCGGCCTGGTCCGCATCCTGCCCCGCGCTTCCGGCGCCCGGAACCACACCCAGTGCGATTCCCTGCTGATCGGCGATCTGTGTGGCGCTCACACCGTGCCCTATATCGAATGCCGCAATCCCGGTGCGAAGGTGGAGCACGAAGCCACAACATCGAAGATCGCCGAGGATCAGCTCTTCTACTGCCGCCAGCGGGGCCTTTCGGAGGAGGAGGCCGTCGGCATGATCGTCAACGGCTTCTGCCGCGAAGTGCTGAAAGAACTCCCCATGGAATTCGCCGTGGAAGCGCAAAAGCTGCTGGCGGTGAGCCTGGAAGGCTCCGTGGGCTAACGAACAAAAGTTCTTTGCTTCTTTCTTTCAAGAAAGAAGATTCTTCTTTTCTGAAGAAAAGAAGCAAAAGACTTTTACCTATTAGGTGTGCGATGTTACGAATAGCCGACCTCAAAGCGAACATAGCCGACAAGGAGATCCTCAAGGGGATCACGCTCACAGTGCCGGATGGCGAGGTGCATGCCATCATGGGCCCGAACGGCTCCGGCAAATCCACGCTCTCCTACGTGCTCTCCGGCCGCGCGGACTACACCGTCACAGGCGGAAGCGTTACCTTCGATGGGCAGGATCTGCTCGCCATGGCGCCGGAAGCGCGCGCCCAGGCCGGGCTGTTCCTCGCCTTCCAGTCGCCCGTGGAACTGCCCGGCGTGGGCAACGCCAATTTTCTGCGCACCGCGCTGAACGCCGTGCGCCGCGCCCGCGGCGAGGAGGAACTGGATGCCGCACAGTTCCTCAAGCTCGCCCGCGCCGAAGCAAAGCGCCTGCAAATGCCGGATGACATGCTCCGCCGCAACGTGAACGTGGGCTTCTCCGGCGGTGAGAAAAAGCGCAACGAGGTGCTGCAAATGACCATGCTGCG
>Ga0116230_10007713_pt1 | contig 10628 bp, 8 predicted proteins | sample S1TSphfallax_3_FD_88678 | JGI IMG/M metagenome (GOLD analysis project Ga0116230, IMG submission 88678) | Host-associated microbial communities from peat moss isolated from Minnesota, USA - S1T2_Fd - Sphagnum fallax MG | ecosystem: Host-associated > Plants > Peat moss > Unclassified | place: USA...
CCGCCCCCGCCTCCGCCCCCGCCTCCTCCGGCGTTCACGGCCCGGGATTACGTCATCTACTTCCCTTGGGATCAGTATGTGATCACCCCGGAGGCGCAGAACGTGCTGCAGGATGCCGCGCACTATGCGACCGCCGGTCACGCGGTGAAGGAAGTCGTGGTGGGCCACACCGACACGTCGGGTTCGGTGGCTTACAACCTGCGTCTCTCCGAGCGCCGGGCCAAGGCGACCGCCGACGCCCTGGTATCTCTGGGTGTTCCGCAGCAAAGCCTCAGCGTCAGCTGGACCGGCAAGGCGGACCTCGCCGTGCCGACCAAGGATGGCGTCAAGGAACCGCTGAACCGGCGCTCCACCATCCACATCGACTTCTAAGGTCGATAGCCTAGACGGGGTCACACCCTGGCGAGAGAGCCCGGTCGCAAGACCGGGCTTTTTTGTTGCTTAAGGGGTTCGTCTGGCCCAAACGGCGAGGAGAAACGTCAAGACTTTGGAAGACTTTGGGAGGACGGCCATGATCCACGAAGCGCCCACGCGCGGTCTGCAATTGCGGTCTCTGGTCACGGACGGCGGAGAACTTGAGATCTCCCTGACCGAGGTCTCCATACCCGCCCCGGCCGAGAACGAGGTTGTGGTGCGCGTAGAGGCGACGCCGATCAATCCCTCGGATCTAGGCCTGCTTCTGGGCCCGGCCGACCCCGCCGCGATGACGTCCGTCGGCACGCGGGAGTCGCCCGTGGTCAAAGCGCCCATCAGCCCGGCCGCCTTGCGCGCCCTCGCCGCGCGGGTCGGAGAGTCCCTCCCTGTGGGCAATGAAGGGGCGGGTGTTGTCGTCGCGGCGGGAGGCGCGCCGGCGGCTCAGGCCCTCATAGGCAAGACCGTCGCTATCCTTGGCGGCGCCATGTATGCGCAATACCGCACGCTTCGCGCCAGCGACTGCCTGCTGCTTCCCGAGGGCGTGACGCCCGAGCAAGGCGCTTCCTGCTTCGTAAATCCGCTCACCTCGCTTGGCATGATCGGCACCATGCGCGCTGAGGGCCACAAAGCCCTCGTCCATACCGCCGCGGCGTCGAATTTAGGCCAGATGCTCTGCAAGGCCTGCCTCGCCGACGGCGTCCCTTTGGTGAATATTGTCCGCAACGGCGCCCAAGCGGAAACCTTGAAGGCCATTGGCGCGGAATATGTCTGCGATTCCAGTGCGCCCAATTTCATGGCGGAGCTCATCGACGCCGTGGCCGCGACCGGCGCGACCCTGGCGTTTGACGCCATTGGCGGCGGCCGCCTCGCCGGCCAGATCCTCACCGCCATGGAGACGGCGGCCAACCGCACTGCCGCCTCTTACAGCCGATACGGCTCAACGGTGCATAAGCAGGTGTATATCTATGGTGGGCTCGACACCGGCCCCACGGAGCTCAACCGAGGCTTTGGCATGGCCTGGGGTGTCGGCGGCTGGCTGCTCACCCCGTTCCTCCAGAAGATCGGTCCGGCCGAAGGCCAGGCGCTGCGCGAGCGCGTGGCCCGGGAAATCGCCACGACCTTCGCCAGTCACTATGACCGGGTCATATCGCTCCGCGAGGCCTTGGACCTGGAGATCATCGCCGCTTACAACCGCCGCGCGACCGGACAGAAATATCTGATCAATCCGAATAAGGATGTCTGATATTCACAGGCCTTCCGGGTCCGCCCTAATGAAACGCCAGCCCAATTTTGCAAGGGAGGCGCCTGCGTGGAGCTAAAGGGCAAGATTGTCGCGATCACGGGCGCCGCGGGGGGGATCGGCCGGGCCATGGCGCGACGCTTCGCAATGGAGGGGCCGCGTCGCATCATCTGCGCTGATCTTGATGGGCCAGGTGCCATGGCGGTTGCCGCGGAGGTTGGGGGCAGGGGATTCGCCACGGATGTGTCCCAGGAAGCGGAGATTGTCTCCCTCATTGAGACGGTCGAGGCTGAAGAGGGACCCATCGACCTTTTCTGTTCCAATGCGGGCATTGGCATCGGCGGCGGCGCCGAGGCGCCTGACGCGGGCTGGACGCGGATTTGGGAGATCAATGTCATGGCCCACGTCTGGGCCGCCCGGGCTCTGGTCCCGCTTATGGCGTCCCGTGGTGGCGGTTATCTCTTGAATACGGCTTCGGCGGCTGGTCTGCTCTCCCAGATCGGTTCGGCCCCCTACGCCGTGACCAAGCATGCGGCGGTGGGTTTGGCCGAGTGGTTGGCGATTACCCACGGTGACCAGGGGATCAAGGTCTCGGTCCTCTGCCCGCAGGCCGTGCGCACGGGCATGACGGCCGGCAATCCCGACGGCGTGGCCAGCATTGATGGGATGATGGAGCCTGATGAGGTGGCGGAGGCCTGTGTGGCGGCCATCTCCACCGAGCAATTCCTGATTCTGCCCCACCCAGAGGTTCTGGATTATATGCGGCGCAAGACCGGCGACTATGATCGCTGGATCGGCGGAATGCGCAAACTCAACCGGCGATTTCAGGGCTGACGGACATCCGTTTTCCCTCGCCTTAAATGAAAGCAAGGCATGAGCATTTCTCTTTATGACGCCAGCGTCGCGAGCTACATCCAGACCGCGACCGCCGTGGCCGCCTTTCTGGACCGCGGTCTGGCGCATTGTCAGGATAACGGGACCGATCCCGAGGCGTTGGTCGTGACCCGTCTCTTTCCGGACATGGCGCCCTTCCGATTCCAGATCGTCTCCGTTGTTCATCACTCCATTGACGCTATTGACGGCATGAAATCCGGCCTGTTCGGGCCGCCCACGGATCAGACGCCACATAGCTATGCGGGACTTCAAAAGCTGGTCGCGGACGCGCTCGTGGCCCTCAAGGCCGTGACCCCTGATGAGGTCAACGCCCTCAGCGGCAAGGATGTGGTGTTCCAGATTGGAGAACGTCGCGTCCCGTTCACGACCGAGGGATTTCTTCTGTCCTTCTCGCTGCCCAACTTCCATTTCCACGCCACGACAAGCTACGACATCCTGCGCAGCCAGGGCGTGCCGCTGGGCAAGCGCGACTATATGGGCTCCCTGCGAATCAAGGCGTGAGCCCCAGGGCGATTTAGTTGTCGCTGCCGAGGATACCGCCCAGAATTCCGCCCATAAGGCCTCCAGCCGCGAGACCTGCGCCCATGCCGCCGCCCCCAGCATTGTGTTCGCCTCCCGGCATGTAGCGGGCGATCTCCTCGGCGAGGTTTATGATCGGCATGGACTGCAGCCAGACATCGCCAGGACCGGTAAGGCTGGCCAGAAACAGGCCCTCGCCGCCGAAGAGGACGTTGCGGAAACCTGGAATGAGCTGAATGTCGAAGGAGACTGTCGGCTCGTGCACCCCCACATGGCCGGCGTGAACGAACAAGCGTTCGCCGGGCGCCAGACGCCTATGGATGACCTCGCCGGAAAGATCCAGGAAGACGGTTCCCGGCCCGACCACCCTCTGCAGAATGAATCCCGCCCCCCCAAAAAAGCCCGAGCCGATGCGCTGTTGCCAGGCGAGTTCCAAGGATACGGACCTCTCCGCGCAGAGAAACGTCTCCTTGCGACAGATCAGCGATTCCCCAGCAAGGAGGGTGCGCGCCATGATCGTGCCGGGAAAGCGCGGCGCGAACGCCACATGGCCGCCGCGCATATCGCCGGTGAATTCGGTGACGAAGAAGCTGCCCCCGGCAAGGCTGCGCTTGAGGCCGGCAAAGAGTCCCCCGCCGGTGTGAGTGTTCATGCGCACGCCGTCTGTCATCCAGGCCATGGCGGCGGTCTGACTATAAACCGTCTCGTTGGCCGCGAGGTCCACGCCGACGGTTTGCATGACCGTTCCGGAAATCTCGAATCGCATCCTTGTCTCCCCCTCGTTCCAACTGATCGTACAATCAGGGGGCTCCGCTTAGAAGAGGCCCTCAATGCGCCCGTCGGCGTCGAGACCGATGCGTTCGGCGGCGGGGTGGCGGGGAAGCCCCGGCATGGTCATGATCTCCCCGCAAATCGCGACAACGAACCCCGCCCCCGCCGACAAGCGCACATCCCTCACATGAAGCTGATGCCCCTGGGGCGCCCCGAGGGCTTCGGGATCGGTGGAAAAGCTGAATTGGGTCTTGGCCATGCAGATTGGCAGGTGTCCAAACCCTGCCTTGGTCCACTGAGCGAGCCGGCCGCGCACCCCCTTGTCGGCGGTCACCGGGCCAGCCCCATAAATCTTATGCGCGATGGTCTCGATCTTGACCCAAAGGGGTTGCTCCTCCTCGTACAGCGGCGTGAACCGGGCCGTCCCACTGTCCACCATCTCCACGACCTTGCGGGCTAGGGTCTCCGCTCCCGCGCCGCCTTCGGCCCAATGCCGGCAGAGAATTGCCTCCGCACCCTCGCGCCGGACGAAGGCGTCAACTTCTAAGATCTCGGCGGGCGTGTCGCTGACGAAATGATTGATCGCCACAGCCACCGGCACGCCGAACCGGCGCACATTGGCGATATGTCGCCCCAGATTCTCACACCCCCGCGCCAGGGCGGCGAGATCCTCCCCGCCGAGATCACCCCGGGCGAGCCCGCCATTCATCTTCAGTGAACGGATCGTCGCGACGATCACCGCCGCGGCTGGCGTGAGGCCAGCCTGCCTGCACTTGATATCAAAGAACTTCTCCGCGCCGAGGTCCGCGCCGAAGCCGGCCTCCGTGACCACATAATCGGCCAGGGACAGGGCGGTCCGGGTCGCCGTGACGGAATTGCAGCCATGGGCGATATTGGCGAACGGTCCCCCATGGATCAGGGCGGGGGAGCCCTCTAGGGTCTGGACAAGATTGGGTTGAAACGCGTCCTTGAGTAACGCCGCCATGGCGCCGTCCGCGCCCAGATCGGCGCAGGTGACGGCGTTTCCATCGAGACCATAACCCACGATTATCCGTCCAAGCCGGCCCTGGAGATCACTGAGATCCGTGGCTAAACACAGGATCGCCATGACCTCAGAGGCGACGGTGATGTCAAAGCCGGTCTCGGCTGGGGCGCCATTGCCGCCTAGGGACGTCACGATCTGGCGCAGGCTCCGGTCATTCATATCCAGCACCCGGCGCCAAACTGTGCGTCTGGGGTCTAGCGATGGCTTCCGGCGCCAATAGAGGTGATTATCCACCATGGCTGAGAGCAGGTTGTGGGCGCTGGTGATGGCATGAAAATCACCGGTGAAATGAAGGTTGATATCCTCCATCGGGATCACCTGCGAATGGCCACCGCCGGTGGCGCCCCCCTTTTGACCGAAGCAAGGGCCCAGTGACGGCTCGCGCAGACAAATCGCCGCCCGCTTGCCTATCCGGTTCAAGGCGTCGCCCAGGCCCACTGTGGTCGTCGTCTTGCCCTCTCCAGCTGGCGTCGGGCTCATGGCCGTGACGAGGACCAGCGCCCCCTGGGGGCGGTTTTCCCCCTCCAGACTCTGGATGAAGCTCCGGGCGATCTTGGCCTTGTCGACCCCATAGGGAATGAGGGCGCCGGGCGGGATGCCCAAGACCGCGCCGATCTCGGCGATCGGACGGGGCTGGACGCCGCGGGCGATCTCAATGTCTGTCGGCAATGGGCCCCTCCTGGTCGTTATCGGTAACTTTACGGCTAGACTTAGGTGAAGTCGCCCAACCCCCGCAAACCTTCCTTTGGGATCGTTGCCTTTCAGAACGCGGGCGCCAGTGATAGCGGCGGGGCGTAATGAACATTCTGCTGATAACCCTCGATCAGTTTCGCGGCGACGCCCTGGGGATCGCGGGCCATCGCGTGGTCAAGACCCCCAACCTTGATCGCGTGGCCCGCGAGGGACTGCGCTTGTCGCGCCATTATTCCCAAGCCGCCCCATGCGGTCCGGGTCGGGCCAGCCTTTACACTGGCCTCTACCAGACGACCCACCGCGTGGTGGCCAACGGCACGCCCCTGGATCAGCGGTTCGACAACATCGCCAAGGCCGCGCGCCGCGCGGGCTATACGCCAACCTTGTTCGGCTACACTGATCAGGCCATCGATCCGCGCCTCACCGATGGGCTGGGCGATCCTCGGTTAGACAGCTATGAGGAGGTCCTGCCGGGTTTCGAGGTGGGCCTGCATCTGCCCATGGGCGCTCCGGCACCTTGGCTCACCTGGCTGAGGGCCAAGGGCCATACTGTTGCGGATGACCCTAACGTGGCGCTTGCGACTGAGTCGGGCCGCCCCGCCGAACACAGCATGGCGGCCTTTGTCACCGATGAGATGGTCGCGTGGCTTGGGCGCCAAAAGGGCCCGTGGTTTGCCCACCTCAGTCACCTGCGGCCCCATCCGCCCTACGCGGCCGCCGGCCATTTCGCACACCTATATGATCTTACCGAAATGCCCGCGCCCATTGCGCCCGGCGAGAACCTCCACCCGCTTCATGCCGGTCTGCTAAGGGCGCCCGCGATGACGGCGCCGGCGGAGGCGGGGGCTATGGCGCGGCTGAGCGCCCAGTATTTTGGCATGATCAGCGAAGTCGATTTTCAACTCGGGCGGCTGTGGACTGCGCTTGAGGCGCGCGGCGATTGGGACGACACCCTCATCGTGGTCACCGCCGATCATGGCGAGCAGCTTGGCGATCATGGTCTTCTGGGTAAGGGAGGCTTCTTCGAGTCCAGCTATCATATCTTGGGCCTGATCCGCGATCCGCGCCCTGGCACGGTCCGGGGCGTGGTGGTGAATCGCTTTAGCGAGAACATCGATATTTTCCCGACGATCTGCGAGGCCATGGGGCTTGAGATTCCGGCGCAATGCGATGGCCTGCCTTTAACACCCTTCTTGCGAGGAGAGAGTCCGCCCTGGTGGCGAGACGCCGCCCACTGGGAGTGGGACTGGCGGTCGTCCTATCTCCGCGACGGCCCCCATCCCTGGCCCTGGGACCGGCTTCTGGAGCGCCAAAGTCTTGTTGTCCGACGCGGATGGGACGCAGCCTATGTCCATTTCGCCGATGGCACGGGCCTCCCGTTTAACCTGGCGGCCGACCCGTCCTGGCGCACGCATTTGACCGATCCCGCGCGGATGCTCTCGGAGGCCCAGGCCCTTCTCACCTGGCGCGCCCGGCACGCTGATCGAACCCTCACCGGCATGCTGGTGGAAAATGGCGGCATCGGCCGTTGGCCGCCCATGCCGCCGGATTGGGACGGCGCTTCCTCACGCCCGCGTGGCTGAGCGGCCTCGCAAGCTCCGCGACCGCCATACCGCTTCTATTTCGAGGCCGCGGCGTCCAAGGCTTCCTGCCGGTCCGTTTCGGCCAAATGAGCCGCTTTCCAGTTCATCGCGCGCTGGACTCGCCGCCGGACGCTGGGATGATCATAGAACAGGAATTCCTCCACCGGCCCGGGCGAGTCGGCGCGATACTCGATCGTCTTGACCAACGCCTTGGAGAGGCCGTCCGGCTCATGGGCGACCCGCAGGGAAAAGGCGTCCGCGTCGGACTCTTCAAAGCGGGTGAAGGTCATGGTCAGAGGCGTCCCGAGCAACCCAAGCGTGGCAAAAATGATCATCAAGGTGGGCAAACCAGCTGGGTCGGCGATTCCTAAGGCGCCGGTCTTTACCCAGCGGTCAATCAGAGGAAACGCCGCCTGCGCGATGGCGAAGGCGAGCAGGGCCAACAGGCTGAAGACAACGGCGCCGATGATCACATGACCGCGCTTGTAGTGGCCCATCTCATGGCCGACGACGCCGCGCACCTCGGCGATATCAGCGCCCTTGGCGAACATCACATCGCTCATGGCCACGCGCGCGGAGCCGAAGAGCCCGGAAACATTGGCCGTGTAGCGGTTCGACTGTTTTGAGCCGTTATAGATGTAGATCTTATCCGACGGCACCCCGGCGATCTTGGCGAGCGCGACAACAGAGTCGCGGGTGGGGCCGGGCGGCGCGGGCGTATATGTGTTGAAGAGAGGCTCGATAAGAACCGGGCCAAGGACCGTCAGGATGATGATGAACACGGCCGCGAGACCGCTGGCCCAGGCCCACCACCAGCGGGGCGTCCGACGGATCAAAGCATAAAGGGCCGCCAGAAAGAGGCTCACGGCGACGATGTTTATGGCGAGCCCGATGGCCTGATCATTGAACCAACCCGCCAAAGGCTGACTGGTCAGGCCGTAGCTCTTTTCCCGCCACCAGCCAGCATAGACCGACCAGGGCAGCTCAAGAATGGCGTCGGCGAGAATATACGCGGCCGCGGCGATAAGGCTAAACAGCCAGGGCCGGGGGCGCTTGCCAGCGATAGCTTGGCGCAACCCGCGCAAGAGCCCGAGCCGGGCGATGATCAGGCTGGCCAAGACGCCTACGACCCAGCCCCACAGCAGCAGCCAGTGGCCGCCCTGGGTGTAATGGATCGCCTTCACGCGCGCCGCGGCTGGCAACACCGCGAGAAGCGTATTCGTGGCGGAGACGGGGTCGAAGGCGGCGATGGCGGTTTCTCCCTAATGCGGCGCGCGTGATGGAGCGCAAAGGCGATGTTTGTTGTTATCAGACTTGCTGCGCCGCAATAAGTTTGCATCCGTGGCGCTGCGAAATATGCGAGGAAATCGGACATTGACCGCGAGCAAGCCCGCCGGCCCGCTACATCGCATTGTCGTGGCCGGCGGGGGCGCGGCGGGGCTCGAACTGGTCTCGAAGCTTGGAGACACGCTGGGTAAGACGGGCAAGGCGCGGATCACCCTGGTGGATCGCGGCCGCACACATTTGTGGAAGCCGCTCCTTCATTCGGTGGCCGCCGGTAGCCTGCGGCGCTCGCAACATGAATTGAACTATCTGGCTCAGGCCCAGTGGCGGCATTTCGACTTCACCCTCGGCGAGGTCACCGGCCTGGACCGCGCCGCCAAGGAACTAAAGGTTGGGGCTGTCTTCGACGAGGAAGGCCGCGAGATCGCCCCCCCGCGCGCGCTGCGCTACGACACTCTGGTCATGTCCATTGGGAGCGTAACCAACGATTTTGGCACGCCTGGCGCGGGCCAATTCGCTATTCCTTTGGAGACCCCGGAACAGGCGGCGCGCTTCAACCGCCGGCTGGTCAATGCCTGCCTCCGCGCCAACAGCCAGGAAGGCCCTATCCGGCCTGGCCAGCTTCACGTGGCCATTATTGGGGCGGGGGCGACGGGCACGGAGTTAGCCGCCGAGCTCCACCGCACTGTACGGGCGGTCGTGGCCTACGGGATGGACAAAATCGATCCCGCGAGGGATGTGCGAATCATTCTGATCGAAGCCGCCGATCGCATTCTGCCCGCGCTGCCGGCGCGAATATCGGACGCTACAGCCACGCTCTTGGGAAAGTTGGGCGTCGATTTGCGGGTGCGCGCGCGCGTGGCGCGGGTGAGCGCCGAAGGTTTGACCCTCGCCGACGGAACCGAGATTCCGGCCGAACTGGTCGTCTGGTCTGCGGGGGTGAAGGCCCCCGAGGTGCTCGCGGGAATCGATGGGCTGGAGACCAATCGAATTAACCAACTGGTCGTCCGCCAGACCCTCGAGACCACACGCGATCCCGACATTTTCGCCATCGGCGACTGCGCGTCCTGCCCACGCCCGGGCTCGCCCCATCCTGTCCCACCCAGGGCGCAGGCCGCGCATCAGATGTCGAATCACATGGTGGGCCAGATAAAGCGCCGGCTGGCCGGCCAGCCCCTGACGCCCTACCGTTATCGCGACTTCGGGTCCCTCATATCGCTCGGCAAATATAGCACTGTCGGAAGCCTCATGGGCTTTGTCGCCGGACGCGGGGTGATGATCGAGGGGCTCTTTGCCCGGCTGGTCTACAAGTCTCTCTATAAGATGCATGAGACGGCGCTGCATGGTGGGCAAGCGGTGCTCTGGCGCACGTTTGTCAGCATGCTAGGTCGGGGCCCGACACCTAGCGTCAAACTGCACTGAGCCCTGGGGCGCCCGGCGCGCGCTCGACGAAATACGGAGCCGCCGTTTGGCCGCGCGAAGGACAGGGACGATAATGATCATCTCGTGGGTGGCGGGCCTGGCCGTCCTGGCGATCCTTGCCCTTGCAATCTGGCTTTATGCGCCAGACAAGCCCCGCCAGGCTCTGGAGGCGTCCTATCCCGGCGAGTACCGCCTTGTGGATGGGGTGCGGCTGCGCCTGCGCGACACCGGCCCGCGGGATGCGGCTGTGGTTATCCTGATCCACGGCTTTGGGGCCAGTCTGGAGACCTGGGAGCCGTGGGCGCGGGCGCTCTCGGCCCACTATCGCGTCATACGCTTTGATCTGCCGGGGTTTGGCCTTACTGGCCCCGACCCCACGGGTGATTACACGGACGCCAGAGAGATCAAGCTGCTCGTGGATCTGATGGACCAGAAGGGCTTCGCGCGCGCCAGCTTCATTGGCAATTCGCTGGGAGGACGCATCGCGTGGAACTTTGCCGCCCAGCACCCGGATCGCGTGACCCGTCTGGTCTTGGTTTCGCCTGACGGTTTCGCCAGCCCGGGCTTTCCTTACGATAGAACGCCCAAAACCCCGCTCATGATGCGGCTCCTGCCCTATGTGGCCCCGCGCGGCCTACTGAAGGCCAATCTGGCGGCGGCCTATGGGCGGCCGGCCGCGCTGCAAGAGGCCACGGTCACGCGCTATCGCGACCTGCTGCTGGCCCCAGGCGTCAGGCGGGCGATTCTCGCGCGCCTCAGTCAG
>Ga0116230_10007715_pt1 | contig 10627 bp, 8 predicted proteins | sample S1TSphfallax_3_FD_88678 | JGI IMG/M metagenome (GOLD analysis project Ga0116230, IMG submission 88678) | Host-associated microbial communities from peat moss isolated from Minnesota, USA - S1T2_Fd - Sphagnum fallax MG | ecosystem: Host-associated > Plants > Peat moss > Unclassified | place: USA...
GTCCCATCCATTGTCGTGTTTTGGCCAAGCTTCCACCTCAGGCTATCCAACCACAATAATTACCAATTTTGGTTGCCTTGTGACAATAATTACTATCATCTAATTTGCTTGTTCAACTAGGGATTACCAAGTTGTGTTTATTTGTTCTTGCCCCTTGGTAATCATGAAACATGATTTTGCGCAAGTTGGCATTGCTCCTTCTTTTATGAAGTGAACTTACACTTCCATGGTCTTTTCCACCTCCTCCACATTGGACAACAAATGGTAGTATGTTGAATCTTGATGTGGTGTTGACTCCTTGGACAACAAACAATAATTTATTGAGTTTTGATGTGTTGCTACTTCCTTTGACAATAGATATGTTTCTTGTGGTGTTGTTGCCTCCTTGGACAATAAATGGTAGTCTAATGTGTCATGATGTATTACCACTTCCTTAGGTAGTAAGTCATATTGGTGTGTGGTCACTTTTTTAAACAATAGATGGTAGTTTTTTGTGTCTTCATTTGTTGCTACCTCCTTTGACAGTAAAGAGTTGTAGAATATGTTTTGATGTGTTACTGCTTCCTCAAACAATAAATGATAATCTCTTATGTTTTCATGTGTGTTTTTGCCTCCTTCGATAGCAAAGAGTTATCAATATACGGTGGTCTCCTATGTTTTCATGTGTTAATGCTTCTTTTGAAAGTAGAGAGTTGTCAAATGTGTCGTGATGTGCTACTGCCTCTTCAAATAGTAAACAATTGACTGTTGTTTGTTGATGTGTCACCATCTCCTTAAACGGTAGACGATAGTTTGTTGTGTTTTCATTTGTTAACACCTCTTACAATAGGAGATGGTAATTTGGACTATTTTCATCTCCTACCACCTCTTCAAATAATTCTCCCACAAGAATAAGATCAAAGAGTAGTGGTAAGTCATCCTCCAAATCAATAAGTGGTGGTAGATCATCCTCCAACTCCTTTTTTGCTTCGAATGGTTCTTCTACCAATGTGACACTCTTCCCAGTGTGCATTATTGTTGCCCCTTGGGCAACATGTGCATTTTTGTCCCTAAAGGCCTCCTTAGTCTTATGTTGTCCCACTACTAGCCAATTATTGTCCACCTTGGGATAGTAAGAGGGTCTTGGCACAGTAAGGTGGTATCAAAAATGGCACATGTGGAGTCCACAATTTTTTATTTTTTGAATTTTTAATTCACATGCATGTTTAATGTTTTGGCAATGTGAAATTGTCCATTTGAAAGTAGGAGGCAAGTGGAATACCTAAAACTTATACTTATAAGTTTTTAAATTATGACACATGTTTTGATTTGATCAACTAGGGGAAAAGCTAAAAACAAAAACATGGGTTTTTTCAATTTTAATAATTGGCCATTGTTATTTAGGGTAATAATGTCACTTTTTCCAAAACAATAATCCTCATTTTTTCCATTTTAATAAATCATGGACTTTATAAACTATTGGCAATCTTACGGAATCTTGATAAATTAAAATATTAAACTTATTTGTAAGCCCTTTTCTTAACATTACAATACCCTCACAATCATATTAGGGAAAAAAAAAATCCACACATGTTTATTATGTAATAAAAGTCCATAAATGTTTTTTATGGACTATGACAAAAGATTTTATATCATTTAAAAAGTCCACCTTGTAATGAAATGATGACATTTTAGTTTCAAATTTGATTTTACAAATGTTATAATTTAGTTAAATGAAACCTTCCTATAATTTGTAATCATATTCCAACACATATTGTACCAAACTTAAAGGTACCCCCCTTAAAACTACCCTTGTGACACCAAAAAATGGACATTATAATATGCTAAGACCCAAGAATACCAATATGGTATTGTTGCTTCGTGATTCTACCACAAATAAAAGATACTTTTGTCCCTTTTCATTGTAATTTGCTTGTCACACTACTAGCCATCCACCCATCATTGGGTAGTAATACTAGTAGGGCATTGTTGCCCCCACAACATCATGTAAGTTTTTTTTTAAATTTCATTTTGGTTTTTGAAAGTGGGTACATGCCTCCTTGCTTGTCCATTCACTCACCTACCTTTGCTAGTATGTTACTACTTACACCTTTGACGGTAGTTTTGCAACAAAGTTTTCCATCCTTGTCTTTGAACTCCTTGTCATTATCCTTGTCATCATGCTTGTTAAATAGTTTTGTATTTATGCATATTACCCTCCACTCCCAATTGCTACCAAAAGTAGAAGTTTAGTTTCTTACAACATAAAAGTCAATAATGATAGTGTAGATCCCAATATATAAGCTCTCAAGTTTAGACTAGACTCTAGGGGCTTGTTGCCTTCTTTGGTCAGATTTACCCTTTCTCCTGTTTGACTTGGACACTTAATGATATGATTACCTTTTACTATCCTACCTAATCTATGTTGTGTGTAAACCAACATCCCACTATTAATGCCTTGGAATATAAATACAACTTTTTGTACCACTGCCTCTCATCCATCTCACAATATATTTCACAACACATTTGCACAAACTAAAATTTCAAATTTAATTTAATTAATTTTTTTTTAAAACAATAAACATGAAGGTACTACTATCATAAAATCTACAATAGCTAGCAAGAAAGTTAGTATCATCATTGTGTTTTATTTGTTGTAGTATCGTCACACACCCTTTTTTTTTCTAAAACTCACAACCACTAATTTTTGCCTTGAAAAACCCCACTAACAATGAATAAAAGCACCAAAACTTGGAACTTTCCCCAAAACATAAAACAAAACCTCAACCTAAAAATGATGTCACCACACAAAGGTTGAATCTTTATCCTTCTAAATATTCATATCCTAATCCTTTCCACACATTCTAGTTAGGGGAAATCCATCCATCTTTTATCCACTTGGACTAATTAACCTAAATGGCTTTAACCTTTAGTAAATAAAGATGGTAAGTAGGATATTTATTACTAATAACTAAATAGTTACTAGGATGCACTTTCAAATGAACTAGATTAGGATATTATTTATAATAATTAATATTTTTTTAATTAAAATTCTTCCCATAATTAACTTTTGATTGTTTTGCCTCGTGGAGGTAGTCTGTTGTATTGACGGTATTATCATCAAAAAACACTTTCACTCTAAGATTATTTTAAGATTGTTCTACCACCTAACAATAATTACCATTTAGTGATAATACTACCATCTCTTAACACCCATGGTGTTTTAACTAACACATGATAATTTTCTACCATTAACATTATAGTTATAATGACGCGCTCCCAAGTTCCTTGTTGGATCCAAGTTGGGTCCAAGTCAGTCAAACAACGGAATTGTTTGGAACTCGGGGGCACGCTCCCAACTCTCAGCACTAAAAGGGGTAGAGGGGCATGCTGAAGCTCCGGGATGGGATTAGGAAGAGTGACAAGCTTTAGTTACTTACTCGAACCTGCATCAAACCAACCAACAAGTTGGTTAGTTCGCATTTTGGAGCACCATTGGTGCTAGGACAAGACACAGGCAACCTTGGACTCATAAGACTCACCACGGCCCGAACTTGGGGGAAGCCACCACCTTCCCCCATATAATATTCTTTGCGTCTTTCAACAGTACCTACATCTAAATGACTTTTTGTCTCGAGACTCCCAAGGAGGAATCCCAAAACTATCCCAGTTTGGAGTCCCAAGACTTTGCGAATTCATAACTCTTTGCTCAGACCTTCGATTGGGATGAGTTCTAAAGCAAACTTGTAGTTCTCCTTGAGAGTTTTCCAACGGTGTGTCGCACTTCACCAACACACACCAGAGTCGAGTCGATTCCTGACTTTTAGTGGTCGGGAGTCAAACTAGCAGTTTGACTCCCGACCATTCTTTTTACCATAACTTATGTTGCAAATGTCCAAATGGCTCATGCAAAGCAATTTTCGACATCTACACTTCGATAGCTTTCCAATGATATAAAGAACACCTCAAGGCAAGGTGTTTGAGCTCCTTCAATCGAGCTCTGAAGTTTTGGGAGTCCTGGAGGACTCTCAAGTCCCCATTTCGGGAGTGTGAGTGTCATCTTCACACTCTTCCAAAAGTGGGGTTGCGACATATAAAATGTGTTATTAATCAAAGTTAAGGGCATTAGCTCCTTAGAGATGCCCTATATTTCATCAATTATACGTACCATGTTTTTCATGAAAAGCTTGTTGTTGTGGATATTCTTAATAACTTTCCATATCCAAAGGCTTCCATTTTTTATTAATAGTTAGAAAAATTTATGTGTTGCATGAATTGATAGGTTTTGGAAGTCTTGAACCCTTTCCTTTCTTTTTTACACATATTTGAAAAAAAAAAATCATAATATGCTAATATTAATCTTGAATTCGAAATAAGAATACATGCACCTAGTCTCAATTCATGTGGGTTGTGATAATGTTGTGGCTTTGGTTGTCAAGTATGACCAAAAATTGTAGCTACTTTTGTTAATGGAAGTTTATGAATTGTCAATGCCAATTATTGTTGGAGAACTTGATGCATTTGGTTCAAGGACTAGAAATGAAAATTTGTTTTGCACCATAGACATAACTACAAACATTTTGAAGGACCTTATTGGTAAAAAGTTGTACACTTACCATCAATATCTTGTTGATGAGATAGTTGCAATTACACCTTAACATGGTGGCACATAGAAGAACATAGGTTTCCAACAATTTTTATCTTTGTTAAATAAATTTTTGGCGTCTTGGCCTCCCAAATCAAAACAAAAAGGATTTTCTCCAGTGCTAGAATCTTGACTGCACTTCATAGATGTTAGCTTCAAACATAAAATCTTACAAACTAATTTTTGTTAACAAAAATTGACCACATAATCCATGTGTTAAGTGCCTTAAGGTTTTTGACTTCGCATTTATATGTGAGGCAAAACCAGATTTGATTGAAGAATTGAATGTTGAATTTGCACATGAGATGGAATGCAAAGAATTTCCAAAGGCTTAAGATGGTTGGAAGATGTGATATTATGATTTGGTTCACCAAGTTTGATTTTTTTTTTAGTTTTGTAAGCGTTCAAGTCTATAATTCATGGTTATGATGTGGAGTTGAAGATGGGATGTTGGTTTTAATGATTGTATGGATGATTTTCAAGTACAATCATCATGTGATAGAATCTAGAAATTGAGATTTTCATTGTCTTTATCAAATGACATATGTAATCTTATCGTGGGCCTTACAAAAGTGAAGATGATGAAATAGGCTTCATGTCAAGATTTAAAGGGTTTATGCCATGATTCCAAGCTAGCCCAAGTGGAAATGTTGGTCTTTATTTGTGTGCTGTGTATTTTATGTGTCATTTGTGGGCTTAATTTGGTTTTATGAATATTTTTCCTTTTGTCAAGTAGATCTTGATGTTTATTGTTTATTATGTAACTTGTTATTGGTGTTTTTTTTTCTTTATATGGGGCATTAATTTGGTTTGTTGTTGTCTTTTGTCTTTTGTCCATCCTATGTTATGTGTTTTGGTGTCTTGCTCTTTGCTCCTATCCATCGTATGCTTATAATTTTGGTCATGTTTTTATTTTTATTTATTTTTTGCATCATGAAATTTGGGTTTCTAGTTTCCAATTTCTATAAGTGCATCAGGTTTGAAACAGTCTTTGGTCTTTAATCATGTATGTATTTCTCTTTGTGTTTTGTTCCTATATTTTTAGTTGTTTGAAGGGATGTGAATTTGGGGGATGGAATTTAGGGAACTTGGAACAAGGTGTGTGAAGTTTTGGTCCAATTGTTTTCTTGTTATTTCTTGCTCCTTTGTTGTTGGAGTGTGAGTATGGGGGATGAAAATTGAATCTTGGAATATGCGAAAAAAGAGTTTAATTTTGCCCATTGGAAGCTAATATTGATAAAATGCTCTATATTTTAGATCCATTATATTATTAGATATTAATTTCATTTTTATTGGGTTCTAAGTTTCAAATAAGTTTAAATTGAAGATTGAAAGATTGATCTTTGGATTTTCAAGTTGCACCAATTTGATATGTTTGTGAATATTTTTGTTAGTAGGTAGACTAAGATTTTTTTTTTTTTTTTGTCAAGCCTTGAATTCTAAGAATCGGTGTTCTTTTAGACTTGGGTATTTCATCTAACTGGGTATTTATCAAAGAACCTTAAATAATCTTTAAGTTACCTACCAACACACATAATATACTCGGTTGGGGTTCCATTAAAGACCCCAAAGAACCTTTAAATGCACTTAATAAAATAGCCCGGGTTTTTGTTAAATAATAAGGTTAAACATCCATCTAAATCGATATCCAAACCCTCGCCCCTTTCTTTGTACCCGTTGAGCGAGCCCCAATTGTGAGAGAACCACCCCAGGTGGTGGCTCTTTAAAATTTTAAAAATCCAATTAACCAGACCTGGCTGGTTCTTTAAAATATTTTTCTTTAAAAACCTATACCCAACTGTTATATTAAAAAAAAAGAATCAAAATACCCACCTTCACACTGGTGTTGACGATTGGTGACACATGTGCCCTGAGGACTATATGGCCAACAAATGCACCAGACAGAAGAGGTCTTGGTGTGTAGGGTAATGCTGGTGTGCTTAGCACCAGTGTCTTCCAAGTTATTGACTGGGTTGCAGAATGGGCTGTGAACCGCAACAACCGAGTGAAGCCTGGGCATTCTTTCAGAGGATCTTCTCATTGAAGCTTTGTGGTTTCACGTATGAATTTCTTTCTAGTCGAAAAGGAACTAGCTAAACAAATCTGTTCTGAACCCCAGCAACTTGTGAAATGCTTCTTCCTTGGGTTGGGAGCTCTCATTCAGGCAATGAATGTAATAGCTAGCTCTTGATTTCTAATGAAAAAAGGATGCCATTCATGAATACCTGTGAAATCCGCCTGGAAAGTTATCCTCAAGTAGCTTCAAGCCAGGCCACGGAAAACAGAGTGCTCCATTCAAAAATCCCTCTCAATTTATCAACACCTTCCACAATAACACATTAAAGTTTATGTATAAAAATCTAATATATACACGTGCTTTTCTATTGACATTTTTATTCACAGAGTTTATATATTAAAAACTCATATATATATATATATGCCCTTTTTTTTTTTTGGTTGACTTTCACTTGGGAAGTTTGCACTCCAAGAGCAACTGGGTACAAAGCCACAGATGATGGTCTTGACTTTCTAGCATCTGAAGTGACAGGGTTTAGGGTTTAGGGTCAAACTAGGTTTAGGCCCCTTGTACACTACTACAGGGAGAGACTGGGACCATGAAAATTCAAAAACTCATTTATGTGGAGGCCATGGTTGTGAAGTGCAATGTAAAATGATAAAAGACTTTATTGAGGTAGCTTAACATAATAAAATTTTGACCAATCATGGCTTTTTGAGCTCATGGTTTAATGGATGTCATGTTAGGCTCATCATGCCCATCTCAAATAGGTGGGCTTGGCATGAAAGTCCATTCAACCACGAAACATTATCCAAAATGCATTTAGTGTCCATTTCTCATGTGTTCATATTTCGTTGATTCCTTAGGACTTCAACCTTGTGTAAAATAGTGGTTTTTTTTTTGGTGAATTATAGCTAGATTTCTTTTTTTTTTTAAATGCAACTACGAGTGCAAAGAAATTAAGGGTGGGGGGGCAAATGATGAAAGTTCGTCAGGAAGCATATGCTAATGGATAGGATGGGCCAAAAGGCTTCAATTCACCTATCCAAACCTTAAAACTTTTTAAGGTGCCGTCAAGTAGTGATCACATGAGCCATTGACCTCATTGAGAAATCACATCTCCACCATTTGTAGTGGCCATTTGCAAGAACATTCCTTCTCTTCATCATTGGGTTTTTTCAAATAGTTGTTGCAAGAGGTCACCAGCAAAACCAACTAGGCATTTCTTGTGTTGAACCCAATGTTTTTTTATGTAGTTATGGAAAGTTATGGAATGAAAGCCTTATGACACTTTTGTGCTTCACTCTCATGTGTACAATAAAGGTTCGTTGTGAATTTTATTGTATGACAATGCACATTTTAATGGTTGCTAGTTAGAGGTTTCAAATTGATTTGTTGCAATGTTATTGTTGTTCCTAGATGGGAATCTTAAAGCACTTCTATGCTTCATTGTAATATGTAGGATAGGTTATTGTATGACCATGCACATTTTAATGGTTGTTGGTTAGAGGTTTCAAATTGCTTTTTTATTATGAGTTGTTATTATTTCTAAACAAGAATTTCAAAACACTTTTGTGCTTCATTATAATGTGTAGGAAAAAGGTCTATTGTGATTCATTGTGTGGCATTGTGCATTGTGGACAAGAACCATATAATGGTTGTTGGTTAGTGGTTACAAATCAAATTGATGAAATGCTCTATTATTTGACGGGATGCATTATTACACAATGGGATGCATTGCTACTCAACAAGATACATTGTAGGTGTGCTAAGGTCATGCGCATCACAATTTTACAAAATCCCAAGAACATCCATAAAATTATTTTTCCATTTCTACATCAAATTATCCATGAAAGATTATAGGTGAATATTACTTTTGATGATTTGACCTTCATAAAAAAATTATTTTAAAATATTTTTGGAGGTCTATTGTTGTAATGAACAGGATTGGGATGTGTTAATTCTACCAAAACCATGTAGAAGCATTTTACAAATTTTTCATGGGGTTAGCATTATTGAACCCTGCCCCCTTCAATGTTTTTTTAATATAACTTATTTCTTGAATTAGATTATACGAACTGAAACAAAGATTTTGCAATCTACTTGAAACATTGAATTTGCACAAAAAGTATTTCACAACGCAAAAAATAGTTGAAAAGTAAATTACAAAATCTTTGATCTCATATCATATCATACCCACAAACCAAGTGTTACAAATAGGTAATTGAAGGAAGGATTCATGGTTTTTTTTGGGTCTTGAAAAAAGGAAGAAATTTATTAAAAATAAAATTATGTATATATTTCAGCAACACAACCTCAAAGGGATAAACATATATAGAGGGATATGTTCAAGAAATAAACTACAATAAAAAAAACACTTAAGGGTGAAAGTTTTTAAATGTTAACCCATTGAGAAAATTTTAGAATGTTCTACATGGTTTTGACAAAGTTGACACATCTTGATCCCATTCACTACAACAACAGACTTGCAAAAATTACTAAACTAAATTTTTTTTGATGAAGTTCGAATCATCAAAAAAAATATTCGCCTAAAATTTTTCATGAAAATTTATTGTAGAAATGGAAAAATAGTTTCATGGATGTTCTTGGGATTTCATAAGATTATGATGTGCACAAACCCCTTGCACATTTTGTCGAGCAACAAAGTATCTCATCAAGTAATAAAATGTTGCACCAAATCAATTTGTAACCACTAACAAACAACCATTAAATGGTTACTATCCACAATGCTAACACCACACAATAAATCACAATGGACTTATGTCCTACACATTACAATGAAACATAGAAATGTTCTGAAATTCCTATCTAGGAGCAACAACAACATTACAACAAATCAATTTGGAACCCCTAACCAACAACCACTAAAACGTGCATTGTCATATAATAAGCCTCACAATAGACCTTTGTCTTACACATTACAATGAAGCACAAAAATGTCTAAAGGCTTCTTCAATTCCATAACAACTACACAAAAAAAATCAAGTTTGGCATAAGAAGTGTTTCCTTTGTCAACAGGAACTTGAAAGAAACTTCAATACGGATTTGAAATTGCACCACAAGCTATGATTTGGTTGTTAAGCTACCTATTACACTCTTGATGCAAAATACACATTAACAAAAGATCAACTAGAATGAAAGCTCCATAACTCTCTTGTGACATGACATCATGAAGGGTAGGACTTGGCGTGAAGAAAAAACAAGCAAAAACTCTCATTGGCAAACTCCTACAACAATTATGCAAAAAGACCCAACAACAAAAAAAATGAACGTTCTTCCAAAGAGGCATTATGGATGGTGGAGGTGTGACTTCTTGGTAAGATCAATGGCTCATTTATCACTACTTGGCAACACCCTAAAAAGTTTAGGGTTTGGATAGGCGAATTGGTGTTGTTTTTGGAGAGCCTTTTGGCCCATCCCATCCATCAGCAAATGCTTTTTGAGAAACTTTCATCAGTTGGCCCCCTTATTTTCCTTTGTACTCACAGCTGCATTTTTTTTAAAGTAGAAATCTGGCTATAATTCGCCACAAGCAAAAAAAAGACATTGCTTTACAAAAGGTTGAAGGCCTAAGGAATCCAGGAAATATGAACAGATGAAAAATGGGCATTAAATGCATTTTGGATAACGTTTCATTGTTGAATAGACTTCATGCCAAGTCCACCTATTTGAGATGGGCATGATGAGCCTAACATGAAATCCATTAAACCATAAGCTCAAAAAGCCACGATTGGTCAGACTTTTAATATGTTAAGGTAACTCAATAAAGTCTTTAATCATTATTTGCACTTCACAACCATAGCCCCCACATAAAAAAATGATTTTTGAATTTTCATTGTCCCGGTCCCTCCCTGTAGTGTACAAGGGGGCCTAAACCTAGTTCAACCCTAAACCCTGTCCCTTCAGATGCTAGAAAGTGAAGTCCGTCATCTGTGGCTTTGGACCCAGTCGGTCTTAACAAAAAA
>Ga0116230_10007717_pt1 | contig 10626 bp, 6 predicted proteins | sample S1TSphfallax_3_FD_88678 | JGI IMG/M metagenome (GOLD analysis project Ga0116230, IMG submission 88678) | Host-associated microbial communities from peat moss isolated from Minnesota, USA - S1T2_Fd - Sphagnum fallax MG | ecosystem: Host-associated > Plants > Peat moss > Unclassified | place: USA...
TGAACCAAGGAAGTATTTGGTAGATTGTAGTGTGTGCATGTATATGTAATGGATATATATTTGGTGTAATAAAATGATTACATTATCCTTCACATCAATGCCTATCCCGGCAGCGAACGCAACCGGTACACGCTAGTTTCCATTATTCTTTCGCCTTAAGATTTGTTTTAATGTATGTGGCAAGGCCACAGTGTGACACACTCCTTGTAAATTCTCTCTGTATATGAAGAAGAACGGTTGTAGGATTATCATAAAAACAAATACACAAATATAGGAGGTCTGTGGAACTGTCTTTTGCTTAGGGATGAAAGGAAAAAAAGCCTATATGGCAATCAAATTGTTAGAATGGTAGCTTTGAATTGTAATGAGCAGTTAACTTTGGAAAACTGGCACTTCAATGTTGTAATAAGGTACACAGGCTGGTGTCCAAATGCTTAAGCTTTCAAAGAGCACAAAATCTTTGGACATAGCTTGAGTGCTTTTGGGGTTCGAAGAGATATTGTGGACTTTCACTTGGTGCACAGAATGTTCAAAACAAACAAAAAAAAAAGAGGAAGATATAAGCTTTGAAAATAGTGTTCAGTTTGAAGCAATAAATGTTCAGTTTAACAAGGTAAGCATTTGGAACTTAAAATCATTAGACATAGCTCCTTTGTCTTTGGAGTTCAAATAGGGATTTTAAAGTTTAAGTTGATCCCATATCTTTTTGAATTGCTCAAAAAACAATTTAAAAAGAAAAAAAGAGGAAAATATGGTGTTTGAAAGTTGACAATCTAATGCATTTTGTTTCAAGAATTGTTTTCTTTAAACAAGCTCTTTCTCTTCATACTTTTTCTTCATTGCTTAATTGCCTTTCAAATTCAAAAAGGTATTTTAGACCTTCACATGGCACACCCATAGCCATGGGAAAAAATATTTTAAAAAGAAAAAAGATATGAAAAAAGTGTTCAATTTTAAGCTTGTGTTCAATGGCGGATATGTTTATACTAATATCATAAGCTTATCTTTAGGTGCAAAGAAAAAAAAATGTGAAGATTGTTCTTCAAATGGGTGCCTTGAATTATTTTTAAAAGTTGCTTTATTGAACTTTGTCCTGCCATGACGCATGCAAACAACATGCAAATTGCAAGCAACTTCTAAATGAAATATGCAGGTGTTACACACCCATCATCTCCTGAATTTATTCAAGGTGCTCCTCGTATAAGAGACACAGTTCTAGCACAACATTACCTCTGCTCTTAATCAGAGATTGGTTGGAAAGTGCAAGGGCAGTGGGGAAAAGGAGGCAGTGGTACGGGACATGTGTGTTGTGTGTGCGTAAACCTTACACTTCTAAGGAAGGATGTTACATAATAGTATAGTAGCGCCCATTTCACCCAAGAACGTGTCGAGCTTGGTACATCAATTTGTTGTTTTATTATGTGGTAATGGGGGTTTTCTAGGGCCGTATTTCTGAGGAAGGATTGTTATGTATTATGGTAGGACCCATTCCACTTAGGAGCATCATGAGCCTGGATGAATGGGCCAGCTGCGGTTCCATTACATGTAGCAGGTGTTTCCAGGGCCTGTTCCTAAGGGTAAGCAGTTTCTCCCAGGCAATTCAAACTTCACCCATTCTCCGGCATAAATTTGCATCAGAATTGAAATTTACAGCACAGAAAGGGCCAGAGTGAGCCAGCACTCACCAATGCACCATTTGGCCGTTCTGTCCATCAGTGGGGTGGCAGGGTCAATGTTTTTTCATTGGATGGGTTCTTTTTTGGCTGCTCACCTTTGATTTATTTTTTTGGTGGCCATTTTCTTCTCAACCTTAACCTCCGTAATAACCTCCCACCTAGATATCCTAGGTGCCCTGCTGACTTACATTTGGCGTTACCTACCAACCAGTGTTTTTTTTTGTGGCTAAAAATCGCCCAATGGCTACCTGGTTTTTCGACAGGCTACCAGTAGGCATGAATTTTTTAAAATAATAATAATTATATATATATAGCCAAAAGCTAGGGCTTCTTTTTGCAAAGTAGCGCCTCCCTTGTCACTCTCACTGTAGCTGCTCCTGCTCCCCATCGCTGATTGACTTGTCGCCATCCCCATTCCCTTCTCTCATGAGTGATTGCCACCCTCACTCCCCTCTCTCATGAGCAATAGTCAAACCTACACCTCCATTTTCGCAGGTAGCCAGCATTTATACATAGTTATATTTATGTAGCCACAAATATTTATGACTCTAGAGTATGTACGCGATTGGCAATTGCCCTTTTCAAGATGCCATCACCAAGTGGAAGGACCCAAAGGCCTAATATTGTCTTGATGCTTAGTGCTAGATGGTTTGTTTATTGAGGCAACTTAAATTTCTTTTGTGGGTCCCCTTTCTGTTGGGGCATTTTCCTTTCTGTACCAAGTTTTGCCCATAAAAAAATTGCAGGTATACATTTGTTCTTTCATTTTCTTGAAACATACATGTCAAATGATTGCACAGGTTGGTTTTGAAAGGTCATGCAGGTATGTGGAGTGGGCTTGGAGACTTTTACTTGATGTTTCTAGAATTATCTTGTGTTATGTGAATGCTGGAAAATTTGGAGTTTGGAGTTGCACTTGTGCTTTTATTGTTTGCAATTTTTGTCTTTTATTTAACTAGTGGGTGCCCGTGACCTTCGGCCACTTTGGTTCATGTTTTAGTTTTTTTTAGAAACTTTTAATTTTTTTATTTATTTATTTTCATGTGTTTTTTTTTGTTTTTTTTTCACTTTTAAACCCCATGCGCTTTTTACTGCTGCGTACATTTTTCTCTTCGCCGAAAGCTCTCCATCCTACGGTCGTCGATCGGTGCTCGGACCGTCACTTTTCTCTGTGTCCAGTGGTCGACGAAAACTCGCCTCGAGAATTCCGTCCATTCTTTCCGCGCATTAAGATACCTTCATGGATGCATTCTGAACTGCACTTTCTGGCAGTTAATCATCCAGGTGCAGTAATATACAGAAAATGCAAAACCGGCAACATAATTGTCACGTGACAGATAGACAACGCAATTAATATATAAGATATGGTTAGGGTTGCAAGTTGGAACTTGGGGTGGGGTTGTGGAGGGGTGCAGGCCTATTGTTATTGCAAATGGGCAAGGTCTTTTGAGATTGGGATTCAACTTGCCTAACAATGCATGAAATTGTAGTGTGTTTGTTGTCAAATGTTTTCTTCCCTTGATTTTAGATAGTAATCATTTGGAATTTTTTTTATGTCAATTATAAACCTTTGCCTCCACTTTGAATCATTTTAATGCATGATGTACTTAATTTAATAAACCAATAGGTACTTAATTTTATTATGTGCCTAGTTTATTTTTAAAATAGGCTTCATAAATTTAAAGTTAAAGAGACAACAAATATTTATAAGTTTTTGCACATTTTTTCATACTAATTAAAATCAATCTTAAGTTGGATTTTGGGGGGAAATTTTCATATCACATATCTAGAGCAAGACTCGTTTGATCTCTTTTGAAAATGAGTGGAAAAGGGTTTCAAATTGAAAGACTACATTAAAAGTAAGAGAATAACTTCATGTTTGATTCATTTAATTTTGAATTTCATTAATTTTGAATTTTAATTCATAGTTCACTTATAATGATTATTTTAATGGCATTTACCTTTAGAAAACATTAGGTTTATTTATTTATTTGGGTTAATTGACTTTAAACTTTAGGGATAATTCTTCCATTCATTATTATTTTTCATTTGATTAGCTTTAGAATTCAAAGCATAGTTAGTTGTTATAAAACTCTTTTATTTTCCATTTTTATTTATTATATTAATATAATAATTACTAAGGTTAAAGGCATCTACCATTAAGATTATTTAAAGTTTTGAGTTTAAAGGTTTAATAAGATGTGTATTGATTTACTTAAGGTTGTGTTTCAAGTCAAGCTAGGACTCCTTTGAATGTGGTGGCATGATTCATTAACATCAATGGTTTTTTTTAGTAAATATTTATTATTATTATTATTTTGCTCCTAGTTTAGGCAATTGCATTTTCCTTGCATGGATTTAGCAAGGTCATCAATTTGCACTAGGAATGTTCCACGTGTTGATATATGGATTTTCCATTTTACCCACTTGCAAATAATGTGGTATTAAAGGTTATAATGTGAGTATTGTATTTTTTCCACCCACAAATAGTGTGGATTTTAAATTGACTTACATGTATTGCGTTTTCAAATTTGTAGTTTATGGTTTAGTTGAAAATTGTGGTTTAATCTTTAGGTGCAAGCACATATCATATTGGGCTAGAATACTATCATATATATTGTTCTTCAAATATGGGAATTATGGCTCCAAAATCCCAATCAATTGAGGTCCAAAATCTCAATTATCAAAAATCACTTTAAGCATACATGGGAGGCTTCAATGCCTTTGTTTTTATTTTCTTTAGTTCATAAATAAAATAACATACATTCTTCTTGGAATTTTTGTTTGCCTAGGTACCAATTCAAGTATGGACCAAATGACCATATCCACATTTGGTCTATCAAATGAAGTTGTTTAGCCTCATTCACGATCATTGACTTTACACATAACTTGGTGTGATGGAAATATCTTTCTACCATAAATTTCATACGTGAACAAATGTGTCATCTACACATGGCCAACATGACCTCCAATCTATTTTTCATATGTATTTTTATGCCCTATGATTATTGTCACAAGCCTTCAAGTATCACATCTAATCTTAGTTGAATTTGGGCTACACAATTAAACAAATTTATGACAAGCATACATTTTTCAACTATATTTCCCTCATAGAAAGTAATTGCCATTCAAATATAGGGGATGAATGAAACTAAGGCAACAATGGGCACCTCCTTTGACATTTTTCTTTAGGGGTATAGTCATACTAACATGTACCATATATTAGCAATCATAACCACTACTTAATTTTTTTAATTTTGGATTGTAAATAATAATAATAATAATAATATAAATAAATAATTTTTATAAAATGTTATTGTGAATACATTATGTACATATCATAAAAATTTGGAATCAATCTAATGAGTAAAAAATATGTAATTTACTTTTTTTTAAACGTGTAACCATTGCTTAAAAGCAATTTTGACATTAAAAACATAATTTGAAAATATTTTCTTATGACATATTTTGGGATTTTTTTACACCTTAACATAATAGTATCAAGAATTTTAAAAAAAATTTCAATTTTTTTAAAAAAAATTCTTCACAAAACAACAAAAAACCAATGTCTAAAGGAACATGTGGCTTTTTATAGCATGATTGGGCCCTTAGGGATATGGCCCCCTTCTTTTTTCATGGGAAAGGGTTTTCCATGATTCATTATGGTTCATTGAAATGATTTGGTGGCAACATGTGAATGCCAAAGAGGCCACAACAAGGGATGATTTCATTACCCATCAAAACATTGCCTAGTTTTAATGATCTTTCATTAGTTATTTCAATTTTTCTCATGTTTATAATGTTTGCACACCCAACCAATGCACTAATTTTGGCTTCATTGTGTATGCATGTATAGGACCATTTGGACCATGTGGACCATGTCCTAAAAGCTTGGTGGTTATGTGCAACCAAGAAAATAAAAAATGTTGAAGTGCAAGGTGCAATCCCTTGTGACCTCCATGACATGATGTACATATCCATGAACCATGATGAAAGCATTGGTGTATTCAAAGAACACTGGAGAAAAAAGGTGCAGAAAAACTTTAATCAACATTCCCAATGATGCATGGACAAGTTTTTTTTTGCACCTATTATTGGCAATTTGGTACATGTGATCAATTTTAAGTTGTCATGTTTAAAATCATTTAACCTTTTTTTTGTAATATTTTTTTAAAATTGTGTAAAAGGGTGATCTATGACTTGTAGCCGCTAACTCATGATTTTAATAGTTAGAACTATTTAATCTGTACTTATACATAGTTATTACATTTTTAAAATAACCTTATTGGTTATTTTTTATTGGTCAAATACTAGCTATCATATTGATCCTTGTTCTTGTGTATAAGGACAAAAGTACAAAAGATTATCTATTAAGTTTTTGAAACAAATGATTATAATCCAAAATATGTTTGTTACTATATTTTATGGAGTTTTTCTTTAGTTTTTCCTTTGATTTAGAACTACAAAATATGTTTCTTAAAATGAAGAAATGTATAATGTAGTTTAGAGAAAAGAACTATAGAGTTGATTTGATTTGAAAAACTTGATAGGAATTGTAACACAAAAAATTTCCTTTTCCATTTTTGGCAACCATTTCAAAGAAAAAATTTAGAAGAATTCTTTAGATTTTTTGGTTTTAGATCAATTGTTTAAGTGTTTTTGAAATTTTTCTATATTAATTTAAACAAATTTTGTCTTCATGAGAAGGATCTTAAAAAAATATTAAGTTGGGTAGTAAACTAATCTATAAAGGGAATATATATATGTACTATTAAAAGGATTATTATTTTTTAAATATTTAAAAATTACATGAAAACATGTAAACATGTCTAGAATGGTTATAAGGAGTTTACAAAAACAAATTGATCAAAGTAATCAAAATTAGGATAAAAGTGGTATTGACACATTGAAAATGGTGCTCATTGATAGGATCACTAGAAAAGTAGGCTCTAATTCATAAGTAAACAAAGTTAATACTAAAGAAAAGATGAATCCAAATGAAGTTACAAAACAAAAGAAAACGCAAAATTGCAACAAACATCTAGAGGTGTTGGAAATATGTCAAACTCATTGGAGGATCTTCTTAATACAAAAGATGTTATTAAGGCTAGACCAAAGGATTTAGTTGCAAATGGAAAATTAGGGTAGCCCATTAATCCTCTATCAAATTTGGTTGAAATGAACAAAACCATGGTTCTCAAGAACATGGACCAAAAACTTTTAACAAAAGCATTAATGTACAAATTATGTTCATCAACAACATGACAATGTTAATGGATCGGTTGTGTTGATGAATGAACAAACAAATCAAGATCAATAGAACAATGATGCATAGAATTTGCAATATGGGCTTGAAGAAGGATATCCAAGTAATCCACAAGTTGTATCGATATAAACATGGATTTGCTTGTAAGTTGTGTCATATGAATGCATATACTATTTGCAACTGTCCATTCATTTCATCCAAAGTAGAAGTCAAATGATTAATGAATTATGGAGTTATGTTCAAAATATTCAAAGGAATTATTTAATAGCAAATCCATTAAATCAATCATAATTATAGAATTCTCAACCATCAATGATTATGAGTTCTATTGATTTGACTAATAATAAGTCCAAGAGTTGAGAAGCGCTTGAAGACAACAGTTGGAATTGAAAGACAATAAACTTCGTATTGATATGGTCCAACCCATATGTTTTTCTAATGGGAACACCAATGATGCTAATTAACACAAATGCAATGGTGACTTTACCAATGCCCATATGGAATTCAATGATGTATTCCACGATGGGAGGTGTATGTCCATTGACACTAGCCATCCAAGTACTTATGACTATATTTGTTCCAATCAACCCACAGATACCAATTGTGCCACAACAAAGATTAGTGGTAGTTATAATTGGAAGTGGTGATGGATAAAATAACCCACCAGTTTCACCACTAGACCAAATGTAGGAGGTGGAGTTTTTCCATAAGAACCACCCAATGGAGGATGGTTTGTACCCAATTTAAGTTGGGGTACATTTAAGACATCATGGTACCCACAATATGTGGCACTAATATGCCCAACATGGAATCATTTACCATATTCAATTTATGTCAAAAATACAAATCTTGATGTTCATATTTGAGTATTCAAAAAATCTATCAAAGCAAATGGAGAAATAATTAATGAGGATATCAATAATTCGTTCAGATTTACTCTTAGGGATAATGTTTTTGAGTGGGGAGAAAATTTTCTACAAGATCATCACAATTGTACTTTTGTAGAATTAAAGCAAACCTTTTGTAAACATTATCAAATGGAGAAGAATGATGAACACATTTACTTGAAGTTGAAGAATATCAAATAGGAAGAAAAGGAACATATCAAAGTTTACTATGAACAAATCCTAAAGTTAGCTAATTGCTTACAAATCAAAGCCATTGACACATACCTCACAATTGTCTTCAAAGCTAGTTTACATCCATACATTTGACTTTCAACAGTTGGAATGAAGTGAAAGATGTTAATGGAACACAAGGAAACTACTATGATTTGTGAAAAACATGGACCAAAAGGTTAATACATTTTTTTCTTTGGTAAGTCAAACAAACAAAATGTCCAATAAGATCGAATGCTACTAATTTTAATTGTATGGTATAATTGCAATATGAAAGGCCATAATACAAAATCTTGTTGTGCCAAAAAAAAACACCAAATTTCTTTTTATAATAAAAGTTGTAGCTCAATTAATCAAACTAATATGGGTATTGATCAAATATCCATGTTTGTTCTATAATCAAATGGATCATGAATATGTTGATTGTCCCAAGAGATTTGAAGTTCAAGTAATACTTTAGAGTAAAGTTCCATGAGTTATAGTTCAAAAGTCGTAAGATTTTAATAACATTTTAGTCAACATGATTATTGTAGTGGTAATTTGGAATCATTTTATACTAGAAAAACAAATGTTTAAGGACCATGAACCATTAAAGTCATGAACATTGGTTGATTGGGATGAAAAAAAAAAAAATTGTCAAACATTTACCAATGCTATCTAAGCAATGCAAGATGAATAGATGATTGAACTAAGGAATTTGCCTATAGATTTCAACACTAATTGGCTTGGATTACCTTCTATAAACTTAGTTACATCATTCGTATTGTCATTTGTACCTATATCAAAGCAACCTTCAGTATTCCTTCCATCTAATGTCCAATCTATAGAATAAATTTTATAGGATATTAATCAATAAGTTTTTGATACAAAATATACCTTGAACTTAAGTCAACTAATTAGGATAGTTCCAAAGCTAAGATATTATTTGACCCAAAAGATTTAGTTCACAAAACCATCATTTTCAAAACCAAACATCTACCCTTGTGGCAGTATTTATAACTATAGACCATCATATGTATGTTATACAGGGACAAATTGGGAAAAACCTCATTGACATGATGTGTTGTTAGATAACAGACTTGGAGCCAATATCATCAAAAAAAAGTTAAAGGCCACTTTAAGATTACCCAAACCTCAAGGTTAGCCCCCTATAATTTGCAAATTGCATATCAAACAATCACAAAACCTATTGGTTTAATACTTGACCTAAGAATACTAGTTCATGGTATTCCATATATTAATGTAACCTTTATGGTTATGAAAAATAGTGTTTTGGATTGTACTAATTATATGCTTTTAGGATGACCTTGGTTACATAATGTTAAAAAATTTCATGATTGGGGAACTAATATCATTACTATGTAAGCTAATTGTATGGTAAAAACCATCGCAACTACTAAGCATTTGAACAGTCAAACAAAGCATCCTAAGGTTTTTTATGTTATGATTTCTAAAATGGGATCACATATGAAGAAAAAAACCTTGTATTTGAAACTACACTTGGTCTATTTTCAATTAATATTATTAACTTACCAATTGTCTAGCAATCAAAAACAATAATGTCAGTAGAACCTAAATCTATAATTACCTCTTTGGGATCCAATCTTATTTTTCAAGATTTTACAGTTCCACAAAAATCTATAGATCGGATTATATGAAAACTTTTTATCAACCTAACATTGGTCACATGGACATTGACAAAACACTAGCTTGAAAATGAGTATAACAATTATAGATTACTAATCAGACAATCATAGGGGAAGACTAGTTGAAGTGAATCAATTTGGAAACCAAAGAATGTCCCCAATATGTGAAGATCATGGTGTATTATTTTAAGATTGTATTTTTGTGCTTACAAATGTTTTGCAAAAGTTCAAGGATGTTTTTACCTAGACCTATAAGGATTTGAAAGGCATTATTTTTGAAATTGCACAACATTGTATTGAGCTTGATACATCAATTCCACCAACTCATCAAACATAGTACATAGGGTGAAAGCACATTATAGCATCACAAACTTGCCCCCTCTTTGTATGAGTGCTTTTACAACACCTTAACAATATGTTCAACGTTCAATGTTGATACAATCATTGATTTGATGTTAAGGTGACATTGTAACAACATGTTTTGAAATGGCATTGATATAATACTAAAATATTTGACATCTTATCAATATTAGTCAAATGAAAAAAATATGACCAACATTGGCACAACATACATTAATAAGTCATCAAATTGATGACTATATGTTGAAGATTCAACACTGATATGGTAATTGATACAATATGTTGATGGCATTGTAACAATATGTATTGAGTTAGCATTGGGATTGTTTTGACATAATTTACATTTTTTCAACACACATTCAATGAATAAGATCTTATTAATGCTGAGACAACACAAATTGATTAGCTATTGAATTGTCACTGTTACAACCTTCATGAAGGTGAATTTTCAATGTTGTTGCATATCACATAAAATCAACACATTAAAAATGTTAAAACAATGGTACTCATTGTCACAACATTAATACAATCCTATGAAATGCTACAATATCAAATGGGCA
>Ga0116230_10007720_pt1 | contig 10624 bp, 10 predicted proteins | sample S1TSphfallax_3_FD_88678 | JGI IMG/M metagenome (GOLD analysis project Ga0116230, IMG submission 88678) | Host-associated microbial communities from peat moss isolated from Minnesota, USA - S1T2_Fd - Sphagnum fallax MG | ecosystem: Host-associated > Plants > Peat moss > Unclassified | place...
CCCCCTGAGGCTGTCAGCGACGTGGCAAGGGACTGCGTCGCGATCCCCTGGAACTGGTCTGTGCCCGAATCCTTGTCATCGTCATCGTCGCCCCCCGGTGCCTTGGCGAAGGTGTTTTCCGCCTGCTGCAGCCAGGTTCCGAGGAGGATCGACTCGAAGTCTTTGCCCGCCTTGATGATCTTGGCATCGTTCTGCTCGCCGGGCGTGGCGCTGGCCGCGGTCTGGCGGGTGTGCTGCACAAGACGGTCAGCCTGTGCATCGATCGCGCTGGTCTGCGTGCCGGTTTGCGTGTCGATGGTCACTTAGATTACCTCCAGGTCGGCCTGGAGCCCGCCGGCCGCCTTGATGGCTTGCAAAATCGAAACGATGTCATGCGAGGTCGCACCGATCGTGTGCAGCCCGCGAATCAGATCGTCCACGTTGGCGCCGTTCTCCAGGCGGATGGACTGCGCCGGTAGATCCTTGACCGCAACGGTCGAGTTGGTGACGTCGGTGGTCTTGCCGTTGGTTGCGTCGGGCAACGCCTGCGACACGGTGTGGTAGGTGTCGACCTGAATGCTGAGGCTACCATGCAGCACCGAGACCGGGGAGAGGGTGACGCTGCCGCCCATCACGATGGTTCCCGTGCGCTCGTTGATGATGACGCGCGCCGGCTCGTGCACGCTGATGGACAGCGCCTGCACCCGCGCAATGAGGAGCGGCACCGGAATCGCGCCAGCTGCCTTGACATCCACTTCCACGGTGCGGCTATCGACCGCGTTGGCGACCGCGTGATGGAACTCCTGGTTGATGGCGTCGGCAGCGCTCTGTGCGGCGGTGAAATCGGGGTTGCGCAACAGGAACGAGACCGTGTGGAACTGCGTCAGATCGACCAGCGCTTCGCGCTCGACGATAGCGCCGGCCGGGATGCGTCCGACCGTGGGATGGTTGACCGAACGCATGGTCTGCGCCGAGCCTTCTGTGTAGCCGCCCAGTGCCAGGGGCCCCTGCGCTTCGGCATACACCTGCCCGTCCGGACCACGCAGCGAGGTCATCAAGAGCACGCCGCCTTCCAGGCTCTTGGCGTCGCCGGCTGACGAGACCGTGATGTCCAGCTTCGAACCGGGACGCGCGAACGGTGGCAACGAGGCGGTGATGAAGACCGCCGCCACGTTCTTGACCACGACCTGTGCGGGACTGATCTGCACTCCCAGGCGGGTCATGGCATTGGCGAGCGTCTGCACCGTGAAGTAGGTCTGCTGTCGATCGCCTGTGCCACGCAGGCCGACGACGAGTCCGTAGCCCACCAGCTGGTTATCGCGCACGCCTTCGACATCGGTGATGTCGCGCAGCATGACAGGGCGATCCGGTCCCGCGGCCCAGGCGCGTTGCCCAAACGGGAGTGTCAGCAAGCCGAGAGGGAGCAGGGTCTTGAGGCTGAAGCGGCGAGAGAGCTTTTTCGAAGTCATGGATCGCATAAGCATCAGAAACCAAAGAGCCAAAGAATGGCGCGGGTGATGGGGTTGGGCGGCCGGACGCTGTCGGAGATGATGCCTTTGCCCTTCATCTCGATTTCAAGATTGCTGAGGGACGACGACGCGATGGTGTTTGCCGGAGAGATATCGCCCGGCCGCACGATGCCGCGGATGATGAGGTCCTCATGCTGGTTGTTCATCGCAATCTTGCGTTCCGCTTCAATCACGAGATTCCCGTTCGTCAGCACGGCGATAACCTGGCCGGTGAGACTGGTGGAGAACGTGGTGCTGGAGTCGGTGGCACCACTCCCCTGGAGAGAACTCGTGGAGTTGGCGTTGAACAGCGAACTCAATCCCTTGGTCTTAATATCCCCGGCGAGGCCGGTGATTCCCGAACTTGCGGCAAATGTCCGGGACGTCTTCACGTTGCCGCTCTGCGCGGCCGTGGTCTGCACCGAGACTTGCACGATCACGACATCATTCACGTTACGTGCCTTGTAGTCGGACGAGAGATCGCCGAGTTGATTGGCGGGCGACCAGAGGCTGCCGGTAGTGCGTGAACTGGGCGGCGGCATGTACTGTTCGTGCAGGCGCGTCAGGTAGTCGGCCCTCAAATCCGGTGGTGGTTTCTTGCCTTTCTGTCCGGATGCCGTCGTCTGCGAGCTGAAGCTCACCGGCGCACCCGGAGTCTGCGCCTGGGCGCAGGGAGGCAACGAAACGACAGCCAATGCGGTCGCGAAAACGGGAATGGCGAAGGCCCGAACCATCTTAGAAACTTCCTTTCAACAGGCTGGAACTCAGAACTTCGGCGACAAATGCCTTGCGGCGATCAGGAGTCGTAACGCGAATCATCTCTCCCTCGGTGCCGCTTTGCAGGGTGATGACGCGCAGTTGAATATGCAGGCGATCGTCGTCGATGGTGAGGGTGGCCGGCATTCCGGCGCGCAGTGCGGTCGGAGCTTGGGAGCTCTGCGTCCAGGTCCGTGTTGGTTGCGCGGAAGCAGGTCCGGGCAGCGCGATGGGTTCCGAACCCTGACGCCAGGCCGCTGAGATATAGAAGGGAATGCACTCCGCACTGTTCCTGCATGCGAGGCGCAGCATGGCGTGGCGATCGCCGGTGAGCGAAACGGATTGCACTTCGAGATCGGGATTCGGGACAGAAGCCGTGATCGCCGCGGACAGCTCCACCTGCAATCCGTCGACAGGCATACGCCGTGACTTCATGGCATCCATCACCATCTGTTGCGTCACTGGGAAACGCTTTGCGCCCGGGGCAGCAGCAGAGCAGATTCCCGTGGTGGCGAGGAGCACGGTCGCCGCCGAAGCGGCAACCGTGCGACGGAGCTGTGACTGCGTGAAGAGAGATTCCGTTCTCATGCCCTACCTCTTATTGCGAGAGCTGGTTCAACTGCTGCAACATCTCGTCGGCGGCCTTGACGACGCGCGAGTTGGACTCATACGAACGCTGCGCCACGATCATCTGCACGAACTCGTCGACCACACTGACGTTCGACTGCTCGAGCATTCCCTGTTGAATCGCGCCCAGACCATCGGCGCCGCCCGGGGTGCCGACAACCGGCTCGCCCGATGCTGTGGTCGCGAGATAGATGTTGTTGCCTACGCTATTAAGACCGCCGGGATTGACGAACAGCGCGAGCTGAATGGTGCCGACGGTGGAAGCCGCAGTCTGTCCCGGCTGGGTCACGCTGACCGTGCCGTCGCTGCCGATGCTGATGTTGGTGGCGTCGGAAGGAACGGTGATCGCCGGCTGCAGCGGATTTCCGTCCGCGGTCACGACGTTGCCATTGGCGTCCGGGTGGAACGAGCCGGCGCGCGTATAGCCAGTCTGCCCGTTCGGCAAGAGGATCTGGAAGAAGCCCGCACCGGAGATGGCCAGGTCAAGCGGACCATTGGTGGTCTGCAAGTCGCCTTGCGTCTGGTTGATCTCCGTCGAACTCGACCGCACGCCCAGGCCGATCTGCAGGCCGGCAGAGTTGGTGGTCTGCTGCGTCGCAGCCGAACCAGGCATCACGGTGTTCTGATAAAGCAGGTCGGAGAATGACAGCACACGCTGCTGGAAGCCTGTGGTGCTGGAGTTCGCCAGGTTGTTGGCGATGTTGTCGAGGTTCAGTTGCTGGGCAGTCATGCCGCTAGCGGCGGTATATAGGGCGCGAAGCATAGAAGACCTTTCAGTGCGTCAGGATAAGTTGGTTACGTGTTGACCCGTGGCAAATCCTGCGCCGCGGTCTTGTCGATTTCAGAGTCGATCATGGTCAGCGCATGACGCATGCCTTCGAGCGAACGCTGTGCATCAATGAGCTCGATGACGCCGCTGACCGGGTTGACATTGGAGCCTTCGAGCATGCCCTGACGGACCTGCGTCAAAGGAGAGGCTACGACCTGTTTCGCCGGAACCGTATAGTTGGTCGCGCCCATGCTTTGCGGGTCTGCGTCCGGAGTAAATTCCACCAAGGCGAGCTTGCCGGCGATCGCACCGTTGGCGGAGACGGTGCCATCGGAGCTGATGGTGACGGAAGCCCCCTGCGGAATCATGATAGGTCCGGAGGTGCCCATCACGGCATCGCCAGAAGATGTGACAAGCTGACCCTTTGGCGTGATCTGCAGCGCACCATTGCGTGTGTAGGCGGGACCGCTCTTGGTCTGCACGGTCAGAAAGCCATGACCATCGAGGCCCACGTCGAGCGGGTTGCCAGTGTGCTCCAACGGACCGGGCTGCAAGTCAAGTCGCGAGTTGCTCAACAGGCCGTAGTGGTTCGTCGCGATGTTGAGCTGCGATCCGAGTTGATGCCCATATCCCGCCAGCACAGAGTTAAAGGATGTGTGGCGCCCGCGAAAGCCGCTGGTGCTGCTGTTCGCCATGTTGTTTGCAATCGTGTCCAGCGCATCGGTGCGCGCCATCAGCGCCGTGCAGGCTGCATATAAACCGCTATCCATGAAGAAGTCCTCGCACAGGGGATTTGCAACGTGTGTGCCAAATCGAACGGGCAGGTTTTGCCTACTTTTGTAACCCGATCGTGTCAGAGAAGAAGGAGAATCTGAGAACTCGATGAGAATCAGGCGAGCCAGTCAGAAGTTGCCTCCAAGGTTCTTGCGCCCGCTTCACCGCACGGGCAAAGAACAGCCTTGACGCCAGCATAGACAGGGAGGGAAGAGCTCGAAAAGAGACTTGAAGGATGACAATGTGGAAAGGAAAGCCCCGGCACTTGCATAGCTTCGCTTCACGAGAAAGCGAAGTATGAGAATGCCGGGGACGTGATGGTTAGGCTGCGGCCTGTGCGGCCAGGCAATGTGCGACCTGCAGCATCTCGCTCCACTGAGAACTTGAAGCAGAATCCTTTTGCTCGCGAATCGCGACCTGCAGGTATGGCGGCAGGTGCCAATACTCCGCGAGCATATAGGCGAGAGCATGCTGTTCGTTGCTGCAGTCGGTGGACACCTTCCAGCCGAGAAGGCGGGGAAGCCTTCCCATCTCGGAGAGCAATCCGACCAGGTACGCTTCCTCGGGGGAGAAGCCGTCGACGCAGTGCGCCAGTTGCCGGGCACACAGAGCGACCCGGCGAAAGCGTTCCCACTCAGCCAGGACCACATGATTCAACGGCAGACTGCAGGCGCACACGGCGGAATACCAACGGTCCAGGCTGAGACTCGCTATGCAGTCTTCCATGCGAGTGGGCCGGTCTTCAGGGTTAGGGAACTCACCGCCAATCAGGCGGAAGATCTGAAGGGTTGCGCCGGCGTCCGAAAGGATCACCTGCGAAACGGCGCTCAAGTCGACTGTAGAATCCTGCAGCAACAGCTCCAGTTGCAATCGCGTTGACAGCATCGATGGGACACTGGGAAGCAAGTCTGAGGCGGGCAATGTCTGACATCCTGCCACTTCGTCGAAGAGTGATCCTTGATGCTCAAAGTACGGGGTTATTGCCTCAGGGGTCATTGGGTTGGTATCGGCACATCAGTGGCTGGTCTTCAACCGGGTAGAAGTGTGGAAGTTACGTCGGCCCAAAGCTCCTAGGCGACCATCGTTTGCAGGACCTGCGTGACGCGCAAACCGTAGTTCCCGTCGATGATCACTGCTTCACCGCGAGCGATTACCTTGCCGTCAAGCACCAACTCCACCGGTTCGTCGACCTGCCGGTCCAGTTCTACCACCGCGCCGCTCGTCAGTTCGAGCACGTCGCGTAGAGGCAGTTGGCGCTGGCCGAAACGCAATGTGACATTCAGTTCCACATCCAGAACAAGGTCTAGATTCGCCGGCTCTTCCTGTGGCTCCCGCTCTTCTTGCACGAACGTCTTCCCGGAGCCCGAAGGTCTCTTGTAAGCCAGCGGCTCTACTTCTGGCTGCGCTTCCTCTTGCACAACTGGATCTTCTTCCATGACAGGCTCCTGCTTCGCCGCTTTCTCTGCTTCCTCGGCAGCAGCAGCTTCTGCTTCTCTCGCCGCAGCCTCTTCGGCCTCTCTGGCCGCTTCCGATGCAGCCAGTTCCGCTGCGGCTTCTTCTGCTTCCTTCGCCGCAGCTTCCTCTGCCTCTCTGACTGCAGCTTCCTCTGCTTCTTTCTCTGCAAGTCTTTCTGCTTCCTTGGCCGCTTCCGCTTCTGCTTCTTTGGCCGCGGCTTCCTCTGCTTCTTTGGCGGCGGCCTCTTCCGCTTCCTTCACGGCTTTTGCCTCTGCTTCCTTGACCGCCGTGATCCGCTCAAAGGACTCCTCAAGCGCTTGAGCCATCGGACGATCCATGGAGAACAGCATGGAGACCTGGGTGTCGCTGTCCGGCGCCTGCAGCAGCAGCTCGACTGCGCCCTCCCCGACGCTGCTTGCTTGTTCGTCCGGTGAAACCTGCACGTCGACCGTACCGTGCTCGCTGAGCATCTCGCTCCACGTGGTGGCACAGGTCCGCAGGGCCGTCAGAAGACCAACCGCATGCTTTTCTTCGGCGGTGATCGTGTCTTTGGCAAGTTCTTTCAGACCAAGGTCTGCGAGCTTTGCTGTCGGTACCTGCAGGAAGACTTTTCCGATCAGCGCACCGGCGAAGTCGAACTTGAAGAAGGAGGCCGTCTCCGGAGCAAGCTGCTGCGGGTCAGCATTTTCCGTAACGGTCGCTTGCCATTCAAGACGGCAAACGTCTGACAGTGTCTTAGTGAGGGCCTCGGCGAACGTGCGCTCCAGAAATCTCTCGTTAGTCTCAGGCATTGCTTTAGTCCTCGCTTCCTTCATCTTCGTCTTCGCCGAGATGCAGCGCCTTCAGCAGCTGCATTGCCTTGTGATTCCCTTGTCCCACGGGCGCTCCCGCGTAGAAGGTCTTGCCTTCGAGCGTCAGCTGGCCGGGCGAACCCGCCGGCGCCGAGAGCGTTAGCACGGTTCCTACCTCAATTCTGGCAAGATCTCGCACCGTCACACGCAGCTCCGGGAGTTCCCCCGAGAGCGAGAAGTTGCAATCCAGCATTCGTTGCCGCAAGGGTGGAAGCGATTGAAAATTGGTGCCTCTGCCATTGGATGGATCGGTCCGGTGGCTGCGCACAAGGTGACTCGCAAGCGACGCCTGAAACGCAATGTAAAGACCGCCATTCATGCCGGCAAGGCTCACGTCAAAATGGATGCGCAGTACCTTTTCTGCAGCGGGAAAAGTGCGGTGCGCCATCGCTGGCTTGATGCACTTCCCCGGCTCAAGCACAAGATCCAGCGGCTGCCAGGATCGCTCGATCTGGCCCGCGATCAACGAGCCGACGCCCTCCATGATCTCTTCATCGATCTCGGTCAACTCACGAGATCCGCCCGGGTGTTCCCCTGAGCCGCCGAGCAGCAAATCAATCACGGTAAACATCAGGATGTCATCCATCTCGATCAGCACCGCACTGGAGCTGGGACGCGCAGAGCACGGCAGGAGGTAACCGGCAGTGACGCACTTGCTCTTGAACTCGTCCATGGCGAGTTGTTCAAGATCGATCAGACGCACTTCAAGGCCGGTGCCCAGGTAGACGTCCAGCGAGTTTGTCAGATTGCGGGCGAGCACTTCATGCACGGCCGTCAGCGTCCGTGCGCTCTCGTTGGAGAGCCGGCCCGCCGAGCGAAAATTGCACGGCAGAATGGTGGGCTTGGTTCCCGGCTTTCGCGTGTTGGTTCTTGCAGCCACTTTTGTCATGCGCAGTTCCTGGCCAACTCGGGCCTCGCGGATTTGGGTTTATGGTGCTTCATGGAGGTCTTCAGCTTGAGAATCGTCGCCGCATGAATCTGCGAGACACGAGAGACAGCGAGTCCAACCACCTGGGCAACTTCCTTCATGGTCAACTCTTCGCGATAGTAGAGCGAAAGGATCAACTGTTCACGCTCAGAGAGCTGGGAGACAGCCTCTGCCAGATGAACACGCTCCTCCGACTTGCAGTACATCTCGAACGGGTTCTCCCAGCTGCTTGGCGTGGAGTCGATCAAATCGTGGGTCGACTCACCCTCGTAGGTCGACTGAACCTCCTGACCCATGACATTGAGACCGTTGAGCTCGGTCTGCAGATCCATGAGCTCCGAGAGACCGATCTTCATCTCGGCTGCGACCTCTTCCTTGGTCGGGTGACGTCCCAGACTTCCCTGAAGCTTCTGGGTTGCTTCCGTGATCTCCCTTGCCTTGCGGCGGATGCTGCGCGAGCCCCAGTCGAGCGCACGCAGGCTGTCCAGGATCGCACCCTTGATGCGGAAGCGCGCGAAGGTATGGAACTGCGCATTCTTGGTTGAGTCGAAGCTGCGGTACGCTTCGAGCAGACCAATGACCCCTGCTTGGATCAGATCGTTCAGTTCCACTTGCTGCGGAAGGCGTTCGAGAATACGCGATGCAATGAACTGCACCTGCGGCAACTCCTGCAGGATCATCTCGTCCCGGATAGCGAACTGAGCGTCAGCGGCGGCGAATTGTTGATATACGGCATGTGCTGCTGTGGGCATGCTTGTCTCCTGACTCGGGGGCAATCCGAGATTCCTCTATCGAACTACTCCAACGGACTGCACCAGAGTCATCGGGGGTATCTCGCTCGGCGAGATCACAACGACTTTGGGTAAAAACGGTTCGAGCAAACGGCGAAGGTAAAAGCGTCCCGGTGAGGAACACAACAACACCGGCGGTGCATCTCCGACTCGCTCCCCGAAGGAGGAACGAAGACTATCTAGCACGCGACGGGCCACTGAGATTTGCAGACCGGTGGAAGTCCCCTGGCCGGTCTGCGCGGCGGCTGCGCGCATGCATTCTTCCTCGATCGTGCTGTCGAGCGTGACCACTTTCAACTCGCCCTGTGCATCGAGCAGAGGCCGGATAAGCGCGCGTCCCATGGTTTGGCGGGCTGCTTCCACCAGGGCGACCGAATTCTTGTTGTTGGCCGCAGTCTCCACCAGCGACTCCAGAATGGAGCCGAGATCGCGAATGGATACCTGCTCACGCAGCAACTGCTGGAGCACCTTTTGCACTTCACCGAGGCTCATCAACTTTGGAACAAGCTCTTCAACCAGCTTCGGATGAGAATCATTAAGGCGGTCGATGAGACGTTTGGTCTCCTGCCGCGTGAGAAGCTCATAAGCGTTGCGCTTTATGAGTTCGGCAAGGTGCGCCGCGAGCACCGAGGTGGTATCCACCACGGCATAACCGGCCGCGATCGCCTGCGCCTGGTGCTCGCGGGCAATCCACCGCGCGGGCACATCGAAGGCCGGCTCGCGAGTCTCTTCGCCGGGAAGATTGGGCGCCGCGGAGTCCGAGCTGACGGCGAGCAGAAGACCACGCCGCAATTCGGAGCGTGCGATCTCGACCCCGCGCAGATGAACCACATATTCTCCTTCGCGCAGCGAGAGGTTGTCGGTGATGTGAATCGAAGGAACCAGGAAGCCCAGCTGCTGCGCAAGACTCTTGCGCATGGCCTTCACCCGGGCCAACAACTGTCCACCCTGCTTGGCGTCCACGAGTGGAACGAGGCCAACTCCAACTTCCAGCATCAGCTCGTCGAGCTTGAGGACCGCGTCCATCGGATCGGTCGATGGCAGTGCCGCGCCACCCTTGGCAGAAGCCGCCGGCGCCGCGTCCATGATCTCTGCATCCTCTGGAACCCGCTCCTTCTTGATCTTCCAGGCGGCGAACATAAGCCCGCCAGACAGCGCGAAGAAGGCGAACTTCGGCAAGCCGGGAATCAAGCCGAGCGCGCCGAGAACGCCGCCACCAATCCAGAGCAGTCGAGGGCTGCTGAGCAGTTGGTTGCGCACGTTGACGCCGAGCGATTCTTTGGAGGCAGCGCGGGTCACGACGATACCACCGGCCACCGAGACCAGCAGTGACGGCAGAATGGAGACCAGCCCGTCACCCACCGTGAGGATCGTGTAGGTCTTCAGCGCTTCCTGGAAGGGAATCCCTTGCTGGAAGACTCCGATGAGGAAGCCGGCCACGATGTTGATCACCATGATCAAGATGGTGGCCAGGGAGTCGCGCTGCGAGAAGCGTGCGGCGCCGTCCATGGCTCCGCAGAACTCCGCCTCCCGGGCGACATTCTCGCGGCGTTTACGCGCCTGCTGCTCATTGATGAGGCCGGCGTTCAGGTCGGCGTCGATCGCCATCTGCTTGCCGGGCATCGCGTCCAAGGTGAAGCGGGCCGTGACTTCGGCCGTTCTGACCGCACCATGACTGATCACCAGGTACTGAATGGCGACGAGGGCCAGGAACAGCACGAACCCAACAATATAGTTGCCACCGACCACGAACTGTCCGAACGCCTCGATGACGTGGCCTGCCGCGGCGGTTCCTTCATTTCCGTGCAGCAGGATGCGGCGCGTACTCGCCAGATCGAGGGAAAGACGCAGCATCGTCAGCAAGAGCAGAAGACTGGGAAACACGGAAAATTCAACCGGTTTCAGGATCTGCACCGCCGTCAGCAGCACCATCACCGAAGCGGTGATGCTGACCGTCAGCATGAGGTCCAGGAGCACGCTGGGCAGCGGCACGAGCATGACGAACACCATGGCGACTGCCGCCATCGGTACGACCCACTCGCCGGACGAGCTAAGGATCTTCAGGAAACCTTTATCTTGCTTCATCGCGTGATCACATCTCCAAAGGCATTGCGGTTACGGCGCATCTCTTCTTGCCGGCGAACTTCAGCTTGAGCGCGGAAGACGATCACCAGAATGTCGGCGAC
>Ga0116230_10007721_pt1 | contig 10624 bp, 8 predicted proteins | sample S1TSphfallax_3_FD_88678 | JGI IMG/M metagenome (GOLD analysis project Ga0116230, IMG submission 88678) | Host-associated microbial communities from peat moss isolated from Minnesota, USA - S1T2_Fd - Sphagnum fallax MG | ecosystem: Host-associated > Plants > Peat moss > Unclassified | place: USA...
CAATTCGAGCTGAGAGGGCTTTAGTAAAAATCGTAAAAAAGGATCGGCGGCGGGTCTCCGGCGCAATTCGCTGGTATCGTAACCAGTTGTCATGATGATGGGGATTACTGGCTTGAGCGTTCTGATTTTTTCGGTGAGAATTTCGCCGTTGAGGTCCGGTAAACCGATATCGAGAATGATGGCACGCAGTTCCTCACCGCTCGCACCGTTAAGAGCTGCCAAGGCTTCTTTGGCATTGGCGGCTTCGATCACGCGAAATCCCGCATCGGGGAGCGTCTCGGCCACCATCATGCGGATGAGCCCTTCATCCTCGACCACGAGAACGCAAGGCAATTGTTTTTCTGTCTGGGCAGGAGTGTCTACCATGGGGCAAAACCCCTGGCCGAGGGAAGGTGATAAAAATTCCAAGCTGGCATTCCGATCGATCGCACATATCAACTGATGCCGACATCATCATCACGCCGGGACAAGCCAGGCAAGATCGGTAAATACCAATCGGCTTAGTAGCTCGATCACTTTGAAACGGGTTTTTTCCGCGCTTGCTTGGCTTTTGTGCGCGGCTTGCCAGCTTGTTTGACAATATCGCGTCCGCTGACACCGCGTTCGCGGGCCCAGATGACAGCAGCGGCGCGGCGGTTGACGCCGATCTTATGAAAAAGTGAGGAAACGTGGTTACGGATTGTATTGGGCGAGAGACCAAGCGTTTCGCTCATCTCGCCGTCGCTTTGGCCCTGGCAGATGAGGCCCAGAATATCGCGTTCGCGTTCGGTCAATTCGGCGAGGTCGACGGATGACAGCAAAGGCCGGGCAGGGCGGCGCAGGCCGGCCAATTTCTCGACAACCGTCCGGCTGAACCAGGATGTGTCCTCCATGACGGCTTCGATGGCCGAAACGAGCTCATCCTCCGAATGCTTGCGGTCGGTAATGTCTTGGAGCGCCCAAAGCACGCAGCGCTCCCCGGCGATTGTCACGGTCGCCGCCGAAATGAGGCAATCGATGGGTGTTGCATCCTTGGTCTGGATGGTGAGATCGACACTTAGAATCCCGCCCGTCTTTTCGATGCTGCTTTCGATCTTGCGCTGCATCATCTTATCTTCCCAAACGACCAATTCCGACGCCTTCCATCCAATCGATTCCTCGGTCGTGAAGCCGAGAAGATCGCGGAATGCTTGATTGACTTCGGTCACTCTGAATTCGTTGAGCGTCGTAATCATTTGCGGCACGGGCGAGAGGTGAAACGATTTCGAGAACCGTTCTTCGCTCTGGCGCAACGCATGCTCGGTCGTCTTCAGCGGGTCGAGATCGGCGAAAGTGAAGAGCATCGACGCTTCGTTCTCTATTTGGATTGGTTCGCCCGCGACGATGACGCATTTTTTGCCGCCGCCGGGGAGCGGAACCTCCGCCTCCATCTGCGGTATGGTGCGATGTTCCCTCAGACACTCAAGCGCGAGATCGCGCCTTTGAGCTGCCGATAGAACATCGAGTTCATAAGCGGAATGGCCGATAATATCGTCGCGGACATAACCCGTCATATCGAGAAAGCCTGGATTGACTTTGGTGTAATGCAGATCGGAAAGGCGGCAGATGACCGCCGGAGCGGGATTGGCGTTAAAGGCCGCCTCGAAGCGTTTTTCCGCTTCATATTGCTGGGTGAGATCGGTGATGATGAGAAAGAAGCGCTTTCCATGCGACTTGCTATCCGACCGGCAGCTTCGAACCGAATGCACGAATAAGGTATCGTCACCCTCGGCCCTTTTTTCCTCTGCTTTGCGCACTTCGACAACGGTATCTTTAAAGAGATCGCCTGCCAGGGCGCGCGCCATCGGATAAGCATCCGCCGGCAACTTATGATTGTTCCGATATTTCAGTTCGAAACGCTCGATGTAATCCTTATAGGTTTTGCCGAGCTCTTTAGGGGACTTCAGTCCGTGGAGCCTGAGTGCGGCGTCGTTGACCCAAACGAGCTTGCCCGTTTCATCGAGAACGATCACCCCCTCGGCGAGGAAGGAGATGATCTCTTCCAGCCGCTGTGAATCATCGAAATAATCTTCCGGGCCATGGGTCATCGCGCTGAGTCTAACCTTAGCTGTTTCGAGCGCAACGATTTGAAGCCGTCCCGGTTCCAAATCGTCTGTTTTAGGACGTGCTGACCGCTTGTAAGATATATCTTGGGCCGCTTTTATTATGCGGGAACGCGGTGATAAAACGCGGGTGTCATACCAAGAATCACAGAGAGTGACTCTTGGTTCCTCTCTTGGATTCTCAGCTTTTAAAGCGATGGCCAGACTTCAAGAGCAGTTCAACGGTCATACTTAATGACCGTTGGTGTAATGACGCTCGAAAGCAAGAAAGCCGTTTCCCGCGAAACCGCTGAGGGACTTCATCGAAAGACGCGTATAGCTTTCAAGCGCGGCACGTTTGAATGAATGAGGATTTATCACATTGAGCGATCCAGAACATTGAGCCATTCAGACAACGTCGCGCATTTCGATCTCTTCATGATTCTTCTTGCCACGGTCGTGGGCCTTGAGCTGACCGCACGCAGGCTGAATCTGCCACCCGCCGCGGCGCTGATTTTGGGCGGGATCGGCTTCGCGCTCATTCCGGGTTTGCCGGATCTGGCGCTCGATCCTGACTTGGTTCTTGTCCTGTTTTTGCCGCCATTGCTTCTTTCCAGCGCCTACTTCACGCCATGGCGCGAGTTTCGCAAAAACCTTTGGATCATTCTCGAACTCGCCATCGGGGCTGTCGTCTTTACGGCTTTGGCTGTTGGCGCTGCCGCGCATTGGGTCGATCCATCTTTGCCCTGGGGGGCGTGCTTCGCGCTGGGCGCGATCGTGTCGCCGCCGGATGCGGTCGCAGCGAAGGCTGTACTTAAACGCGTGTCTTTGCCGCCCCGCATGCTGGTGCTGCTGGAAGGCGAAAGCCTGGTCAACGATGCCTCCGGGCTCGTTCTCTTCCGCTTCGCCGTTGCCGCGACACTGACAGGAACATTCAGCGCCGGGCAGGCGCTGGCAGGTTTCAGCCTGCTTTCGGCGGGAGGCATCGCCGTTGGGCTTTTATCCGCTCTGGCCGCTGACTTCATGCTGCGGCGCTTGCCCGATGCTCATATGGCCATCATCGGGACTTTTCTGACGGCTTGGGTCTCTTATATCGCGGCTGAGAGAGCAGGCTTCTCAGGTGTGCTGTCCACAGTGGCCTGCGGCCTGGTTTTAGGATGGCGTCAGCATGAGGTGTTCTCGGCTAGCGTCCGCAATAATGCCGAAGCTGTTTGGGGCTTTGTCATATTCATTCTGGAATCGATGATTTTCATTCTGATCGGCCTGTCGATGCGCGGCATCGCGGAGCGGTTCGGCGCGAACTGGAAAACTTTGCTCGATTTGCTTCCGGCCGCGGCTGCCATTGTTGCGACGGTTATTGTCTCCCGCTTCATCTGGATATTCGCCGCCGCCTATATCCCGCGCGCACTCATTCCGCCGTTCCGCCGCCGCAGTCCGTTTCCGCATCCGGCAGCGATCCTCATCATGAGTTGGGCCGGGATGCGCGGCGTCGTCAGTCTCGCAGCGGCGCTTTCGCTGCCAGCAAATTTTGCTGGACGCGATTTCATCCTGGCGATGACCTTTGTGGTGATCCTGGTCACAGTGATGCTGCAAGGCGCGACGCTTGGACCGATGATCCGCCGCCTTGGAATCGACCGGCTGCGGCTGGGTCAAGCCGATGTTTTGTCCATAGCGCAGGCGCGGGCGCGCATGGCGACTGCGCAGTTGGAAGCCGTCAGAAAAATCTCTGCGAAAGAGGACGGTTCGGAGAAACATCCGCGTCTCATCGAACAATATGGCTACCGTGCCAAAGCATCTCTTCACTTCAGCACGGCGGAGGAAGAATTGCGTCCGCATCGCGATGAACATTTTTCGGCGGTGCTCGCGGCCATCGCCGCCGGGCGTGGAGAGATCATTAAAATGCATCGGTCCCAGGAAATTAACGACGCGGTGTTGCGGACCCTCGAGCGCCAGCTCGATCTTGAAGAAATGAACGCGGCCGAATTATTGGAGCGGCAATGATATGACAGACCACGGGTATCTTGATTGGCGCCAGCCAATTGGTGAATTTATCTCGATGATATGAAACCAAACCGGAGAGAATTCGTAAACATCGTTGACCACGGTTTCGGCTAGAGTGCTTTCTGCTTGGGTGGACTCACCCAAGCGATAAGAATTCGTTCCACATCAATATGTTGGAGCATGTTCTTTTCGCAAAACCGCGCATACTTTTGCGGAACATGCTCTAGTTGTGAAAAACGTGCGGATTAAAGCTTTGTCGAGGTTCGATGCACTGGGGTTTTGACAAGAAAAATCAACGTTATGTTGAATGGAACATTGGCGGCGGCTTCCACAAACGCGCTTGGATACAGCGCCGCGAGCCCGGACCTAAAGACTACGCATGGACCGAAAGGTATCTTTGCGTTGTCCGGATCGAAGCACTGAATGAAGGGCCGAAAGGCCAGGCGGCCGATTTCCCGGTTTATGCCGATGCGACGATTACCGACGATCAGGTGTTGCGCGAATTCGTCGATTCCGTCTGCGCCGCCGTGAAACGCCCGCCGCCCTATTGATCCGATCAAAATGCGTTTTCATGCAAATTCAGATATCGACACTTCAATAGCCGGTTTGATTCCGGTTTTTTGGAATGAGCGGGTATTGCGAGATTATGTATCAATGGTGGGCGATACTGGGATCGAACCAGTGACCCCTCCCGTGTGAAGGGAGTGCTCTACCGCTGAGCTAATCGCCCGCTGCTATGGCGGCCCCAAAGCATAGCTTCAAATGGAATACTTACAAAATCCACTGGTAAGGGAGGGGCTTGCTTCTCGTCAAGGGGCAAGCGCGGGGGAAAGGCTTTCGACCGCGTCCCAAAGCGCGTCGAAATGATCGATGACGCGGTCCGGTGCATAAGTCTCGATTGGCTGATCCGTATAACCGAAGGTGAAAGCGATGACCGGAACGCCCGCGTTGCGGGCGGTTTCGATGTCGGTTTTGGAATCGCCCACCATAATGGCGCGGTTCAGAACGCCTCCGGCCCGTTCGATCGTCAGTTTCAAGGCATCGCCATCCGGCTTGCAGACGGCGAATGTATTTTGTCCGCAAATGGCTTTGAAACGGTTGGCGATGCCAAGCGCTGTGAGAAGATGGACAGAGGTATGTTCCAGTTTATTGGTACAGACGGCGAGATCCCAGCCCGCCGCCGCGAACCGGTCGAGCGCTGCGACGCAACCTGGGTAAAGTTTCGTTTCGCCGGCGATATGCGCGTCGTAATGAGCCAAAAATGCCGTAAACAAATCTTCGAGCTTTTCATCCGGAAGCGCCACGCTGCCGGCCGAAAAGCCGCGCCTGATCAAAGTGCGCATGCCCGCGCCAATCATCGGGCGCGCCTCTTCCATCGAGAGTTCGCGCAAGCCCTCGCGGGCGAGAATGACATTCAATGTGGCAACGAGGTCGCCAGCCGTCTCGGCCAAAGTACCGTCGAGATCGAAAACGAGAAGGGGCTTATTGCGCGGTTCTGGCGTCATATTCGATCGATTAGGCTGAAAGCGCTTATGAGACAAGAGGCTAAGGCTAAGAACCAGAGCGGCGGCGCTGCAAAAATCCGCCGTGACGCGACAGCTTTGCCGCAAAACCAGCATATAGCCGCGTATAAGATAGCGAAATGATTCGGGTCGAAGACAGGAAGCGATGGGATGAGATTTTCGTCTTCAGCAAAGCGGCGGCTAAAAATGGGCCTCAGTTCAGCCGCGGGCGTCGCGATGGGCCTTGGTTTATCCAATGCGCTTGCCGCGAATTTTGAATTTTTGGCTGCGCCTGAAACAGATCTCAATCGTGTCTATCGTCTCGATAAGGCGACAGGGGAGGTCGGCGCCTGCCAATACGGGTTGAAGGAAGGCGGTGTCGGTGTGACGCTTTGCTATGCACCTGGAGAAGGCGCCGGGCCGCAGGCATCGAGCGAATATGCGCTTATCGCTTCGCGGCATGAACGTGAAGGCGGTGTCTTTCGCGTCGATCTGCGCACTGGCATGATGTCGATCTGCTATGTGCTGAACGATGCCGTCGTCTGCACCCCGCAGGCGAAATAGCAAGCAGGTTGACGCCGCCCTTTTGGCGGCATAACTCCAGCTCATCCGCGCGAACGCAGGCTCGCGGCAGGGTGCGTTTCGCAGGTGAGCGTGAGCCATGGCAGCCCTTAGTCCCGACGACGCGAAAAAGCGCGCTGCCGAACGCGCCCTGGAATTGGTGACGCCCGGCATGAAGCTCGGCCTTGGAACGGGCAGTACCGCGGCGCATTTCGTCAATCTGCTGGGCGCGCGCGCCGCCGAAGGCCTCGATGTCCTCTGTGTGCCCACGTCGGAGCGGACCCGCTCGCAGGCGCAGGCTTTGTCGATCCCGCTGGCCACGATCGAAGAGGTACCGGAGCTCGATCTGACCGTCGATGGCGCCGATGAATTCGATGCGGAGCTGCGGCTGATCAAAGGCGGCGGCGGTGCGCATCTGCGTGAGAAGATTGTCGCCATGGCGTCGAAGCGGATGATCGTGATCGCCGATTCGTCGAAGTTTGTCCCGGTTCTCGGGAAGTTCCCATTGCCGGTGGAAATCACGCCTTTTGGTCTCAAAGCAACATTGGCCTTGATGGCAAAGGAGGCGCGCGCAGCGGGCTGCGAAGGGCGTATCGATCTGCGTAAAAATCCCAGCGGGCATGCCTATGTCTCGGACAATGGCAACCATATCGCCGATTGTTTTTTCGGCGCGATACCGGCTCCCGAGGCCTTGGCGGCGCGGCTTGCTGCCATTCCCGGCTGTATCGAACATGGGCTTTTTCTCGGCATCGCAAAAGCTGTGATCAGTGCCGGTCCAGAAGGGATCGAAATTTTCGGCCATCTCGATTAAGGCCCATGATATTGAAGGCCAGCTTTTCAGGCTCAAAGGTCCCAGGGAGCAAGTCTATGCGTTCTTCCGTCAAATCGATTGGGCTTCGCCGCGGCAAACTCCGAGACCTGTACTTGGTGTTCACGCTCGCGCTCATTTTGCCGTTCAGCCCATGGATCGGCAGCAATGCTGTGAAGGCCCAAACACCCGCCGTCCAAGCGCCAGCGGCGACCACTCCAACGCTTCCGGCCCTTCCAGCGCTTGCCGGACCTGAACCGACCCCATCACATCTCGCCGCCGCGCGCGAATTGCTGCAGTTGAACGGAATTGCCCGGTCTTTCTCGGCCTCTATTCCCCAGTTTTTCGATCAGGTTGGATCGACGCTCGGCCAGACACAACCCGAGCTCAATGCCGATCTCAACCAAGTCTTCATCCAGTTGAGGCCAGAGTTCGACAAAAAGGCGGAGGAGCTGACCGATAAAGCGGCGCGCCTCTATGCAGGCATCCTCAGCGAACAGGATTTGAAGGCGATCGATGCTTTCTTCAAAACCGAGGCCGGCCAGAAATATGTTCAGACCCAGCCGGATTTCATGCGCAATATCGTCGTCATCATGGAGAGCTGGCGTGAGCAGCTATCGACCGATTTGATGACCCGTGTCCGCGTGGAAATGAAGAAGAAAGGCCATCCGCTTTGAGCCAAGCAGCCGCCTATTTGGGTTTCGCGTGTCACCATCTGTTCCTGCGGAACGGCGGTATATAATGTCAGGGTTCGATGTCGATCTCTTTGTCATTGGCGCCGGGTCGGGCGGCGTGCGGGCCGCGCGGATCGCGGCGGGATATGGCGCCAAAGTCATGATCGCGGAGGAGTTTCGCGTCGGCGGCACCTGTGTGATCCGGGGCTGCATTCCTAAAAAGCTGATGGTCTATGCAAGCCGTTTTAAGGACGATTTCGCCGATGCGGCGGGGTTCGGCTGGACCGTTCCCGAGCCCATCTTCAATTGGCAGAAACTCGTTGCCGGCAAAGAAGCCGAGATCTCGCGGCTCTCTGCGATCTATCGTACCAATCTCGGTAAAGCCGGTGTCTCGATCGTCGATAGCCGCGCGGAAGTCGAAGACGCGCATAAGATCCGCCTTAAAGCCGACGGGCGTGAAATCACCGCGAAATATATCCTCGTATCGACGGGCGGCACGCCGGTTTTAGAACCCAGTATTCCAGGGCTTGAATATTCGATCACGTCGAACGAAGTGTTCGATCTTCCTAACTTGCCGGAGCGGATGCTGATAATCGGCGGCGGCTATATCGCGGTCGAATTCGCGTCGGTTTTTGCGCGGCTTGGCACGAAAGTGACGCTGGTCGTGCGCAGCGAAAACGTCCTGCGCGGCTTTGACGAAGATATGCGCTGCTACGTGCGCGACGCGCTTTCGCACGCGGGCGTCGATCTGAAAACTGTGACTTTGCCAGCACGGATCGATAAGGGCGCAAATGGTCTATCCGTCACGCTCACCGATGGAACGGCCGTCGAGGTTGACCAAGTCATGGTGGCGACCGGCAGGCATCCGCACACCAAAGGGCTTGGCCTCGACAAGGCTGGCGTGGAACTCGACGCGCTTGGCGCGGTAAAGGTAGACGCCTTCTCGAAAACCAATATCGATTCAATCTATGCCGTCGGCGATGTGACGAATCGTGTGGCTTTGACGCCGGTTGCCATCCGCGAGGGCCATGCTTTCGCCGATACTATTTTTGGCCAAAAAGAAACTTGCGTGGATTACGCGAATATTGCGACGGCTGTCTTTACGACACCGGAATTGGGAACCGTCGGACTGACGGAACAGCAGGCGCGCGACCAATTCGATTGCGTCGATATTTATGCGGCAAGCTTTCGCCCGCTCAAAGCGACTCTATCCGGTGCCCAAGAAAAAACATCAATGAAAATCGTCGTCGATGGCCTGACGGATCGCGTGCTTGGTGTCCATATTTTTGGAGATCACGCGGGCGAGTTGGCACAGGTTTTAGGCATTGTCGTGAAGATGGGCGGCCGCAAGTCAGACTTCGACGATACCATGGCGGTGCATCCGACATCGGCTGAGGAACTTGTTACGATGCGGACCCGCACCGCGCGTTACGAGCGCGAGACCATCGGTGAGGAAGGTCCAGGCGCCGCCGTCGTCGCGGTCGATTAGGTTTTATGGATATAGACCATGAAGAGGCGAGTTCGAAAAATCGCCGTCTTTCGCTTCTGGGCACGCTTATTTTAGCCTTAAGCTAAACCATAAATTATTAACTATAATAATGTAAATATTTGTATGAGGGTAGACGCTAAGCCCCTCGCTTTTTTGGTTATTCAAGTGCTACTGGGCCATCTCAGCATTTCCCGGCGATTTCTTGTCGTGCTGCTGCTTGGCGCGGCGGCGCCCGCCTTTCTGTCCATGCAATCTCTGATGAGCTTGAAGGATGCTTTGATCGAAGCCCGTTCATCGGAGGTCCGGCATCTTGACGAAGCCGCCTGGACGGCCGTCGCCAGCTATTATGACCGTGCCGCAAAAGGGTTGATGACGGAAGCGGCTGCGCAGGAAGCGGCCAAAGACGCCGTCAGGGCCATGCGGTATGACGGAATGAACTATTTTTTCATTTGGGATATGAACGGAACTGGTATCGCCCACGGCGGGAATCAAAACCTCGAAGGTAAAAATTTTATCAGTGGTCCTGATACTGAAAAAAAACCGGGCGTTGCCGACATGGTGGGCAAGCTTGTGAAAGTCGCGAAAGAGCAGGGCGAAGGGTTTGCGCGCTATCGAATTCCGAAGGCGGGCCAAACCATACCGCTCGACAAAATCGGCTATTCTAAGCTTTTCGCACCTTGGGGCTGGGCCATCGGTACGGGCGTTTACATTGCCGACATCGATACCCAAATCAATGAGATTTTTTGGAAGAAGGCTTTTTCGGATCTGATGGTTACGGCGGTTGTCGCGCTTCTATCCTTTTTGCTCTCGCGTGATCTGTCTCAATCGCTCTGCCGTCTCACAGGGGCGATGAAGAGGCTCGCAGCCGGAGATCTCAGCGCGACGGTCCCCGGCTTAGATCGCCGCGATGAAGTCGGCGGCATGGCTGGCACAGTCCAAGTCTTCAAGGATCACACGATCAGGATGCAGGAACTGGAGCAAGAAAAAGCCGCCGAGCAAAAGGCGGCGGCGGAAGCGGCAGCTTTCGTCGTGAGTTCGATCGGCATGGGGCTGGAACGGCTTGCCGCTGGAGATTTGACCTATCACTTGGGCGCGGCGCTTCCGCCGGCCTATGAGAAGATCAGGTTGGATCTCAATAGCGCGATGGCGCAGCTGAAAAATTTGGTGACGGGCATCGTCGTCAATACATCGGCCATTCGTTTGAGCACCGGCGAAATCTCCCATGCGTCCGATGATCTTTCTCGCCGCATCGAGCAGCAAGCGACTAGTCTTGAAGAGACTGCCGCGGCACTGAGCGAGATCACGGCGGCCGTGAAGCGCAACTCGGATAGCAGCGTCGAGGCTCGGAGCATCGTCACGGCCACGCGCGAAAACGCCGAACGCACCGGAATCATGATGCGCGACGCAGTGGACGCTATGGGCAAGATCAGAACGTCCTCTCAACAAATCAGTCAGATCATCGGGGTGATCGACGAGATCGCCTATCAAACCAATTTGTTGTCATTGAATGCTGCCGTGGAAGCGGCGCG
>Ga0116230_10007722_pt1 | contig 10624 bp, 9 predicted proteins | sample S1TSphfallax_3_FD_88678 | JGI IMG/M metagenome (GOLD analysis project Ga0116230, IMG submission 88678) | Host-associated microbial communities from peat moss isolated from Minnesota, USA - S1T2_Fd - Sphagnum fallax MG | ecosystem: Host-associated > Plants > Peat moss > Unclassified | place: USA...
GCGGAGACGCTCACGCTGCGCACCGGCGACGAACCCGGCTGGGACGCGATCCAAGCCCGGCTCTATCGCCTCGGCTACGACCGGGTCGACGTGGTCGCGGCCGCCGGCGAGTACGCCGTGCGCGGCGGCATCCTCGACGTGTTCGCGGCCACGGCCGAGCGGCCGATGCGGCTGGAGTTCTTCGGCGATCAGCTCGAGTCGATCCGGCCCTTCGACATCCAGTCGCAGCGCTCGGACGACACGGTCGATGCGATCACCATCGTGCCGTGGCGCGAGATCGTGCGCGACGACGCGTTGCGCGCGAACGTGCTGGCGCGCGCGACCGGCGAGCCCAACGTGCTCTCGGCACTGCGCGCGTATCTCGCGGGCGGCCACGACGTGCCGGAACCGTGGGCCGGCTACGCCTACGACGAACGCGCCACGTTGCTCGACTACCTCGATCCACGCTCGATCGTCGTGCTCGAAGAACCCGGAATGCTCGCGACGATCGACCGCAGCCTCGACGACGAGCGTTCGCGCGCGGTAAACGTGTTGCTCGCCGGCGTCGATTCGGGCGAGCTCGACGTGCGCGCGGAAGAGGTCGGCGAAGCGCTGCTGGCCGACGTCAACGCGCCCTATCCGCGCTTCGACGACTATCGCGACGCGCTCGCCGCGCGCCGCGTGCTCGTGCTCACCGGCGGCATCGAAGCGGGCGATCAGCGCTGGCTGCCACACGTCGCCGAGGGCTTCGCGCTCGAGACGCAGCCGGGTGATCTCTTCAGCCGGCAGATGGAACGCTTTCTGCAAGCGGTGCGCGATTGGGTTGCCGCCGGTGAGACCGTGTGGCTCGTCGTCAACGGCGCATCGCGCCTGGCGGAGATTTTGCGCGGCGCGAACATCGCGGTCGATCGCAGCGCCGGCTTCGTGCACTTGCGCGCGAGCGGCACCGACGGCGTGGCGGTCGGTCAACGCGGCGGGACGGTCTACGTGGATAGCGGCTCGCTCGAAGCGGGCTTCGCGATTCCGGGCTTGCGCTTGCGCGTGCTGGGCGATCGCGAGATCTTCGGACAGCCGGCGAAGCGCGTCAAACTGCGCGCGGTCAAGGAAGGCGTGCCGGTCACGCTGGCCGATCTCAAGGTCGGCGACTACGTCGTGCACGCGGTGCACGGCATCGGCCAGTACCTCGGCCTACGCACCGAGACGATCCTCGGCGCGACGAGCGACTACCTCGATCTGAAGTACGCCGGCACGGACCGGCTGCTCGTGCCCGTGCACCAGATGCATCAGGTGACGAAGTACGGCGCGCAGGAAGGCGCCGCACCGAAGCTCAGCAAGATGGGCGGCGCCGATTGGGCGCGCACGAAGGGCCGCGTCTCCGAAGCGCTCGCGAAGATCGCCGACGGGCTCGTCGAGCTCTATGCCGAGCGCGAGGTCTCGCGCGGCTTCGCCTTCGCGCCCGACACGCCGTGGCAACGCGAGCTCGAGGAAGCGTTTCCCTACGATCCGACGCCCGATCAGGGCAAGGCGATCGACGACACCAAGGCCGACATGGAGCGCCCGCGCCCGATGGACCGCCTCGTCTGCGGCGACGTCGGCTACGGCAAGACCGAAGTCGCGGTGCGTGCGGCGTTCAAGGCGCTGGGCGACAAGAAGCAAGTCGCGGTGCTGGTGCCGACGACGCTCCTCGCCGCGCAGCACTACCGCACGTTCTCCCAGCGATTCGCCGCGTTTCCGGTGCGGGTCGAAGAGCTCTCGCGCTTCAAGACCAAGAAAGAACAGCAGACGACGCTCGCGGCGCTCGCCGAGGGCAAGGTCGACGTGATCGTCGGCACGCACCGCCTCTTGCAGAAGGACGTCGTCTTTCGCGACCTCGGCTTGATCGTCGTCGATGAAGAACAGCGCTTCGGCGTGATGCACAAGGAGCGGCTCAAGCAACTGCGCGCGACCGTCGACGTGCTGACGCTCTCGGCGACGCCGATCCCGCGCACGCTGCAGATGTCGCTGATGGGCGTGCGCGATCTCTCGCTGATCCGCACCGCGCCGCGCAACCGCATGTCGATCAAGACGGTCGTCGTGCCGTCGTCCGACGCGCTCGTGCAGCACGCGATCGTGAACGAACTCGATCGCGGCGGCCAGATCTACTACGTGCACAACCGCATCGAGTCGATCTACGCGCTCGCGCGCGCGCTCGAACAGCTCGTGCCGAAGGCGCGCATCGCGGTCGGCCACGGGCAGATGCACGAACACGAGCTCGAGCCGATCATGGCGAAGTTCATCGAAGGCGAAATCGACATCCTCGTCTCGACGACGATCATCGAAAACGGCATCGACATTCCGAACGTCAACACGATCATCGTCAACGACGCCGACAAGTTCGGCCTCGCGCAACTCTACCAGTTGCGCGGACGCGTCGGGCGTTCGAACCATCAGGCCTACGCCTATCTGCTCTATCAGCCGCACAAGGCGCTCAGCGAAGACGCGAAGGCGCGGCTCGAGGCGATCCGCGAGTTCACGCATCTGGGGTCCGGGCTGCAGATCGCGATGCGCGATCTCGAGATCCGCGGCGCGGGCAACCTGCTCGGCGCGGCGCAGTCGGGTTTCATCGGTGCGGTCGGGTTCGAAACCTACGCGCAACTGCTCGCCGAAGCGATCGCCGAACGCAAGGGCAAGCAGCACGACGCCGAGGACGCGCGCGAAGCCGTGATCGACGTGAAGCTCGACGCGTTCGTGCCGAACGACTACATCCCGCAGGTCTCGCAGAAGATCGCGATCTATCAGCAGCTCGCCGCGGCGCGCACGCTCGCCGACGTCGACGAAGCGGTTGCGAGCGTGCGCGACCGCTTCGGCCCGCTGCCGGAGCCGCTCGAGAACCTCGTCGAGATCACGCGACTGCGCACGATGGCGCTGAAGGTCGGCGTCACGCGCGTCGTGATCAACGAACAGCGCCTCACGCTCGGCGTCGGCACGGCCTTCCGGCTCGATCCCGCCTCGATTCCGAAACTGCAGTCGATCACGAAGAACAAGTTCCGCTTCGGCGAGGGGAAGATCACGATCGACCTGCCCGCGCGCACGGCCGCCGAACAGTTACCGACGTTGCGCGCGCTCTTGCAGGCATTGCGCGAGACGGCCGCCGCGTGAACGAGCCGTCGACGACGCACGTCGAGGAGGCGATCGATTCGATCGCCGAGCTCGAACGGCGCGCACAGGAGGCGATGTCGCCGCACCAGCGCTGGATCGAACGCGTCACGCGCCGCATCGGCCGGCCGCGCATCGTCTACGTGATCCTCGCGTTCGCCCTGGCGTGGATGGGTACGAACGAGATCCTCTCGCTGACGCAGCACGCGGCGTTCGATCCGCCGCCCTTCCCCTTGCTCGACAGCATCATGACGCTCGTGAGCTTGATGCTCGTCGTGCTGGTACTCACGACCGAAAGCCGCGCGGCGCAGATCGAGGTGCAGCGGCGGCGCCTCGACCTGCAGATCAATCTTCTCACCGAGCGCCGCACGGCCAAGCTGATCGAGATGATCGATGCGCTTCGGCGTGATCTGCCGTCGGTGCCCACGCACCACGATCCGGAGGTCGAAGCGCTCCGGGAGCGGACCGATCCGCACGCGGTCGCCCGCGCGATCGAGGAACGCACGCCCGACGAGTCCCCCTAGGAACCCGAGCAAGCAAGCGATACGGCCCTTGGACAAGGGTCGTGACGCCTGTGGTTGGAAGCGCGAAATCACGTGCGGGGCCAGATGCGCTCCGCATTTTCTGCGTACTAGCGACTCGACGGGAGAGATATGTCCAAGCTCATTCGCGCGGCGGCCTTGGTGGCGACGGCCGTCATCGGCGTCACGTTCACCGGCTGCTCGTCGAGCGGCGGCGGAGACGTCGCGGCGGTCAACGACCAAAAGATCACGCGCGCCGACTTCGACAAAAAGCTCGAGTCGAGCCCGGCCGGGAAACAAGTCCTCACGCAGATGGTGCAGCAGGACCTCGTCGATCAATACGGACGCGATCACAAGATCGACGTGACGCAAGCCGAGATCGACGCCAAAGAGGCGGACATCAAGTCGAAGTACCCGCCGGGTCAGTTCGACATGCTCCTCAAGCAGCAAGGCCTCACCGAGACGGACGTACAGAACATCCTGCGCCAGCAGATCGTCATCGAGAAGGCCGTCGCGCCCAACGTTCACGTGAGCGATGCCGACGTCGCGTCCTACTTCGCGAAGAACCACACGCTGCTCGACAAGCCCGCACAGGTGCGCGCGCGCCACATCCTCGTCGCCGACGAAGCGACGGCCGAGATGATCTACAAGAAACTCAAAGCCGGCGGTGACTTCATCGCGCTCGCGCGTCAGTACTCGACCGATCCGTCGACCAAGGACAAGGGCGGGGAGCTCGGCTTCTTCGGTCGCGGCCAGATGGTGCCGGCGTTTCAGAACGCGGCCTTCGCGTTGCCGGTCGGCGCGATCTCGGAACCCGTGAAGTCGCCATTCGGCTGGCACATCATCCAGGTCGAAGACCGCAAACCCGCGACCAAGGCAACGCTGGCGAGTTCCGCCGCACAGATCCGCACGCAGCTCACGCAACAGCAGCAGGCGCAACAGGTACCGATCTTCTTGCAGCAACTCCGCGCGAAGGCCACCATCACCGTCTACGACGACCGTTACAAAGACGCGTTCCCGCCGCCGCTCCCGACGCCCGCGCCCGCGACCTCGGCCGCGCCGGCACCGGCGGGCACGTAGCGCCGCTCCGCTGAGCATGCTCCGCATCGTCGGACTCGGTCCGGGCGACCCGGACCTGCTCACGCTCGGAAGTCGCGAATCGCTGCGCGCCGTGGGGCGCGCGGCGACCGTCCTCGCACCGCCCGACCTCGTGCTCTTTCTCGAGAGCGAAGGCGTGACGATCGTGCGCGACCTCATCACCGATCAGCCGCTGTTCGTCCGCGGCTCGAGCGAGGTGATCGACGGTTTCGTGGAGCGCCTCGACGGCGCGGATCTCGCGCTCGGCATCCTCGGCAATCCGCTCTCGGACTTCGCCGGGTTGCCGGTGCTCTTGCGCGCGCTCGAGCGCCGCGGCATCAGCGCCGAGATCGTGCCCGGCATGCCGCGCGCGACGCTCTCCGCGTCGATTGCGATGCCGCTCGTGCCGCTCCCGCCCGGGTCGACGCACCAGAACTGGGACGATCTGATCGAGATCATGGGACGGCTGCGGCGCTCGTGCCCGTGGGACCGCGAGCAGACGCACGAAACGCTGGTGCGGTATCTGGTCGAGGAGACGTACGAGGTCGTCGATGCGATCGAGAGCGACGAGCCGGCGGAGCTCTGCGAGGAACTCGGCGACCTGCTCTTCCAGGTCGTCTTCCACGCGCAACTCGGCACCGAGCGCGGGCGCTTCTCCATCGCCGACGTGGTCGACGGGCTCGCCAACAAGATGATCCGGCGCCACCCGCACGTCTTCGGCGACGTCGCGGTCGCGAGCGTCGCCGACGTGTGGGCGAATTGGGATCAACTCAAAGCCCAAGAGGCGTCGAGCGCGTCGCGCACCTCGAAGCTCGACGGCATTCCGAAGCGGATGCCCGCGCTGCAACGCGGCCAGAAGATGGCGGAGAAGGCCGCGCGCGTCGGCTTCGATTGGACCGACGTTCGCGACATCACGGCGAAGCTGGCCGAGGAGTTGAACGAGTTCGCGGAAGCGCGCATCGCGGCCGGACCGAACGTCGCCGAAGACCCGCACGTGCGCGAAGAGTTGGGCGACGTGCTCTTCACGATCGCCAACCTCGCGCGCCGGCTCGGCATCGACGCCGAGGGCGCGATGCGCGACGCCAACGCGAAGTTCGACCGTCGCTTCCGGTACATGGAAACGTACGCGGTCGCATCCGGTCGCGAGCTCAACGACATGACGCTCGACGAACTCGAAGCGCTCTGGCAACGTGCGAAAACCGCCGCCTGACGCGTGCTCGAACGTGCCGATGTCGCGCTGAACCGTGTTTTCGTGGCGGCCGTACCCGCGGGCCGGCCGTTTCAGCGTCGGATCGTGTAGAGCACGTGTGGCCGGATCGGACTTCCCGCCGGGACGTTCGGGTGCTCGAAATCGCCGTCCGGTTCGCGCACCATGCCGATACGTTCCATCACGCGCTGCGAGCGCACGTTCGAGACCGCGGTGATGGCGACGACGCGGTCACGATCGAGCGGACCGAACGCGTAGTCGATCAACGCGCGGCCGCCCTCGCTCGCGTAGCCGTTCTTCCAATGCTCGAACGCGAGGTGCCAACCGACTTCGAGCGCGGGCGCGAACGGCGCCTCGAACGGAATGTCTTGCAAGATGATCGATCCGGCGAATGCACCCGTGTCCCTCACCTCGGCGACCCACCAGCCGTACCCGTCCGACGCGAGCTTCGCCGCGAGCCGCGCAACCATCGCGATCGACTCCTCACGCGGCTTCGGACCGCCGAGAAATTCGCCGACCCGCGGATCGGCGCGCATGTCCGCCCACGGGTCGACATCTGCCGGGCGCCACGGGCGCAGCCGGAGCCGCGCGGTCTCGATCGTCGGCGGTTCAGCCATGCACATCGACGCCCGGCGCCAGTCGCGCGTAGACCGCTTCCGCGCGGCCGCGAATCGCGGCGAAGCGACTCGGGCGGATCACCTCGAGCGCGAAGCCGGCGCGCTCCGCGACGTGGCGGCTGCGCAGGTTCTCGGCATCAGCGTAAATCTCGATGCGCTGCAGGCCGAAGTCGCCAAAGCCGATCGCGGCCAACGCGATGACACTTTTCGTCATCCAACCACGACCGGTGTACGGCGTTCCGAGCCAGTAGCCCATCGACGCCGAACGCACGCCGGGAATCGCATCGTGCAGGTCGACGATCCCAGCGAACGCGCCGTCGACGACGATCGCATACGCCGCGCCGTCGGGCCCGCCGCGGGCGCGTTGCGCGACGACGCGCGCGACGAAGGCGCGAAACGCCGGCTCATCCGAGGACTCCGCCCAGGGCATCCACGGCATCAACTCCGCGCGGCTCAGCGCGACCATCGCGCTCCCCGCGGCGACGTGCTGGTCGCCGATCAGTTCGAGCGTCAACCGCGGTTCGATCGCCACCCGTGGTACCATCGGATCATGGTAGCCGGACCCTCGTCGTCGAAGCAACTGCGCGCATCGCGTGCGGCTCGATAAGTACCTCAAGGTCTCGCGCCTCGCGAAGCGGCGCGCCGAGGCGAAAGACGGGATCGAGGCCGGGAGAATCACCAAGGACGGCCGTCCGCTCAAGCCCGGCTATGACGTGAAGCTCGGCGATGTTCTCGTCATCCACTATCGCACGAAATTCCTCACGGTCCGCGTGATGATGGTCCCGGAACGCGTGCTGCCCTCGCTCACGCCGGCGGAGATGTACGAGATCCTCGACGAGCGCAAGGACGACGAACGCGATTGGCTCTAACGCGCTCGAGCCTCTCCGGCGACACGAAGGATGCGCTCACGCGCGACGTCCCGGCCACCGACCATTGTCGCACCGCGCTGCGCGCGGGCCTCGCCTATTTCGGCGGTGTCGACGATGCTGGCAAGCGCGTCCTGCGGACGCGACGCGCGTCGATCGCGCGCTTGATGCGCTCCCTCGGAGACGAGCGTGACGGCAACGTCCGGCGCTCTCCGGAAGCACGACTCTACCGCAGCACCGTCTACGACGTCGACGTGGAGGGCGGCACGGCGCTCCCGGCGTGGCCGCGCGCGCGCTGCGATCGCCGGATGGAGTTGCGCGCGGCGTTTCTCGCCTGCGGCTCGCTCTCGGCGCCGCAAGCCGGCTACCACCTCGAATTCGTCGCTGCTCACGCCGCGGCGGCGGAACGGATCGCCCGCTTGGTGCGCGCCGAGGGCATCACGCCGCTGACGATGACGCGCAAGTCACGCGCCGTCGTGTACCTCAAAGGCCTCGACGCCATCGTCACGGTGCTCTCGGCGATCGGCGCGCACGGCGCCGTGCTGCGTCTGGAAGACGTGCGCGCGGTCAAGGAAACGAAAAACCGCATCCACCGCTTGGTGAACACCGAGGCCGCCAACGTGGTACGCGCGGCGAGTGCCGCGGCGGCCCAGCGCGACGCCATCGCCTTCCTCGCCGACGCCTACGGCCTGCGGAATCTCTCGCCGGCGCTGCGCGAGGCGGCGCAGCTCCGGCTCGCCCACCCCGACGAAACGCTTGCCGAGTTGGGCCGCCGCTGCGCGCCGCCGGTGGGAAAAGCGACGATCAACGGACGCATCGTGGCGCTCATGCGCCTCGTAAAGCGCGTGCGTGGGCCGCAGGAGCCGCGCCGACCCTCGGCTTAAGGCACCCGGACTATGCGCATCGGAATCAACGGGTTCGGCCGCATCGGCCGGAATTTCATGAAGGCGCTCGGTGAGTATCATCCCGACGTCCAGATCGTTGCGGTCAACGATCTGACCAGTGCCGCCGAATGCGCGCACCTCTTCAAATACGATTCGAACTACGGCCCGTACGCGGGCGCGGTGAGCGTCGACGGCGACACGATCGTCATCGACGGCAAACCGATCAAGGTCCTCGCCGAACGCGATCCGGCAAAACTGCCGTGGCGCGACCTCGGCGTCGACGTCGTCGTGGAATCGACCGGACGCTTCACCGATGCCGACAAAGCGCGCGCGCACATCGACGGCGGCGGCGCGAAGAAAGTCATCATCTCTTCGCCCGCCAAGGGCGACGACATCACGATCGTGCTCGGCGTGAACGAAGCGAACTACGATCCCGCCAACCACCACATCATTTCGAACGCATCGTGCACGACGAACTGCTTGGGCCCGGCGGTCAAGGTCATCGTCGACGAGTTCGGCTGGAAGAAAGCGTTCATGTCGACGATCCACTCGTACACGAACGATCAGAACATCCTCGACGCGCCGCACAAAGATCTGCGCCGCGCGCGCAACGCCGCGACGAACATCATCCCGACGTCGACCGGTGCGGCCAAGGCGCTCTACCTCGCGATCCCCGAAGTGAAGGGCGCGTTCGACGGCTTCGCCTTGCGCGTTCCGACGCCGACCGTGTCGATGGTCTACCTCGTCGCGGTGGTGGAAAAAGAAACCACGAAAGAAGCGATCAACGCCGCGCTCAAGCGCGCCGCCGACGGTCCGCTCAACCGCGTGCTGCAGTTCACCGAAGAAGAGCTCGTCTCGAGCGACTTCAAGCAGAACGCGCACAGCTCGATCGTCGACGGCAAACTGACCGGCGCGCAGGGCGACCTGATTCAGCTCGGGCTGTGGTACGACAACGAGTGGGGCTACTCGTGCCGGTTGGCCGACGTCACCGCGATGGTGCTCTCGAAGCTTCCGACCACCGTCTGACCGGCGGCGCATGCAGTTCTCCACCCTCCGCGACGCCGGCGACGTCCGCGGCAAGCGCGTCCTCCTCCGCGAAGATCTGAACGTTCCGATGAAGAGCGGCAGCATCGGCGACGAGACGCGCATCGTCGCGACGTTGCCGACGTTGCGTTGGCTCGCCGAACACGGCGCGCGAACGGTGATCCTCTCCCACCTCGGCCGCCCCGACGGCAAGCCCGATCCGACGTACACGCTGCGCCCGATCGCGGCGCGGCTCTCCGAACACCTCGGCGTGCCGGTCGCGTTCGTCGAGGACTGCGTCGGCGACGACGCGGTCGCCGCGTCGCATGCCGTCCCCGACGGCGGCTTCGTGCTTTTCGAAAACGTTCGCTTTCACCCCGAAGAGGAGGCGAACGATCCCGCGTTCGCGCGGGCGCTCGCCGCGAGCGGCGATCTCTACGTGAACGACGCGTTTGGAACCGCGCATCGCGCGCACGCCTCGACCGCCGGCGTCGCCGCCGACCTGCCCGCCTACGCGGGGTTGCTGATGGAGGCGGAGCTCGCGGCGCTCGCCCGCCTGACCGATCGGCCGGTGAAGCCGTTCGTGTGCGCGATCGGCGGCGCGAAGGTCGCCGACAAGGTCGGTGTCTTCGAGAACCTGCTCGCGCGCGTCGACGCATTCGTGATCGGCGGCGGCATGGCGAATACGTTCCTCGCCGCTCGAGGCGTCGACGTCGGGACGTCGCTGCGCGATTCCGATCTCGGTCCGGCGACCGCGATCATCGCGCACGCGCAGGAACGCGACGTCGCGCTGCATTTGCCGACCGATGCGGTCGTCGCCGATTCGTTCGGTGCCGACGACACCGCGCAAACGGTGGCGCTCGCCGACGTCGGCGCGCGCATGATCCTCGACATCGGGCCCGCGACCGCCGCCGCCTATGCCGGCGTGTTGCGCGATGCGAAGACGATCGTCTTCAACGGACCGATGGGCGTCTACGAGAAACCGCCCTATCAAAACGGCACGCGCACGGTCGGTGAAGCGATCGCGGCGGCGACCGGCAACGGCGCAACGAGCGTCGTCGGCGGCGGCGACGCGGCAGCAGCGGCGGCGGAACTCGGCTTCGCCGCCGCGATGACGCACGTGTCGACCGGGGGCGGCGCGACGCTCGAATTTCTCGAGGGCAAGACCCTGCCCGGCGTCGCGGCACTCGAGCGCTGAGATGGGCGCACGTCGACCGCTCGTCGCGGGCAACTGGAAGATGCACAAAACGATCGGCGAAGCGACCGCGTTCGTGCGCGAGTTCGCGGTGCTCGCACCCGACTTCGAACACGTCGA
>Ga0116230_10007724_pt1 | contig 10621 bp, 8 predicted proteins | sample S1TSphfallax_3_FD_88678 | JGI IMG/M metagenome (GOLD analysis project Ga0116230, IMG submission 88678) | Host-associated microbial communities from peat moss isolated from Minnesota, USA - S1T2_Fd - Sphagnum fallax MG | ecosystem: Host-associated > Plants > Peat moss > Unclassified | place: USA...
TCAGAGCCATCTAGGGTCGACGGTATATTCGCATGCAGCTCCGTTTAACTCAATGTCTCAATAGATCTCTAGGTTCTGGATTTCGCTGTTTCTTTTCCAGTATGAAATTGATGGTCTGATTGTCTATCTCTTTTACAGGATCGACTAATTGTTCGTATGTATTATTGCAGATATTTTGTGTAAAGACAGTCTCAACTAAAGAGTACAAAATCTGTGTACAGTGGATCGCTCCATCAAAGTTTGTGCGCGTGCAACTTGTTTACTGCATTTAAGGTCACATCGCCTTTGTTGCCCTTTATTTCTTCACCTCACCAAAGGGTTGTTTACAATTTTAATCTGCGTAGATGCTTCCAAGTTCCTGCTCATGACTGGAACTTTTAACGTGGGAAAGACAAGAAAATTCATAGTTGAAATATGTGAGCGCTAATCAGCATGGGGTAGGCTTGTGAGTTTCTTTTGTAGGTCACCATGTGTGTTGTAATGAGATGTTCTATATTACCGTTTGACACAATATGAGGCCTGGCTCTGTCATCTCCCTCTTCACAATGTTAATCTCTTGGTGCTCTGTTTTCGCTCCATTCTTCCCTCTAGCTTGCAGTATTCCCTCAGTTTGCGCGAGGTTTGCTGTGTGCAGCTTGTAGTGTGCCAGCTTAAAGTTTAGTTCACAGCCGCTGCCGAAATAGATTTCATACAAAACTGACCCGTTTTTGTTGTTGGCTAATTGCAACGACCGAACCTGTCCTCACCTGTTTCACAGCTCTTCCACAACTTCCTAGACGCTTCCGCTTTCGTGGAGTGTCCACGCCACTTGCAGCTTTCAGCACCAGTCGTCGCAAGACTCTCTCCAACTTGCCTGCTGTGCCACGTTCATTCCTACAGCATGCCTGGAGATTACATGCCGCTTGCAGAAGCAGTAGCGCGGAGTAATCTTTCCAACTTGTTTGCTCTAATGGCTACGCTTTTCATGAGAGAACCTATTCACACTTCACGCGGAACTTGAGAAATATTCGTATCTCAATTAAGTTGTTTTGTGTAATTACGTCCTTTCAAACCATTCCAGAAGTTATTCGTGATACCATTTGTCCATCAATTTCTAAACATCCAGTTAGTTGTTACGAATCTTCACAACGGCGATTAAGCCTTGTGTTAAGTATGGAGATTGCTTTGAAACATTGTCAGGAAGTAGGTTTCCGCAACAGGTTTTGAAAAATAATCGGAGTGACCGAAATTTTCTTTGTATGTCATGTTGTTACAGAGTTCATGGCTGACACCACGGCTGTCACCAACAACTTTGTCGTTGAAATGAAAAACTCTGACGTTGAAGGGGGAACCTCTGGCACTGAAGAGCGGAAATCCAATTCTGAGTCTGACTGGCAAGAATCTGAGTGGATCCGTAAAATCCGATCAGGACTTGAGGCACGCTCTGGTGAAAATGCAGGGGGTGATGTTACCATTAAAAAAGTGCCAGCCAGCCTGCGTAAACCTGCGGAACGTTACACTCCACAACAATGGCAATTCGGCCTCCACAACCTTCAGGCATCCAGCGAATCAGAAGTTCAGAAAATAAGCTTAGCTGCAGTATTCAAGCTGAAACCAGATGAATGGGACAAATTTTGTGCTGATTTTGTGGATAATCCTGCAGATGTGAAGCTGAAATCATACGGTATATATAGTGTAACTGAACCCAGCCTAAAGGAAGTGCAGTATCGGTTAACCTTGGATGCTCTGGCATTATTTATAATTCTAAGTGCAATGTTGGGTTTCCCAAGGTGGCTGATTGATGGGTTCAACATTGCTGCCTTGATGGAAGGTGAAGGGTACTTTGGGATTTACGACAACCTTCTCTTGTGCGAAAATCAAATTCCATTGGCTTTGATGAAGAAGGCCATTAGCAAATGTTATGGATTACTGCCGGAAGAAAGGAAGTCTAATGACTTGCGAGAACTGGAAGATCCAGACTCCGATGGGACCAAAAAGTTGTTGCATAGGATTTTGAAGCTTCATTTATTTGCTATGTGCTACAGAATCTTTGCAGAGCCTTGCCCTCACAAAAAATATAATCTTTTTGAATTAATGGATTTCAATTATAAAGTAGGCGAGTTAGAAAACTGTGCACACTTATTTGCCTGTTTTCACAAAGTAATAACTAGTTGTGTTCGGAAGCCACCCATAGTCGTCACTACAACGTTCGGACGTGCAAAACAATTGTTTTTGCGTGCCGTTGGAACCAGTTCGAAGCAACTTGCCAGCGTTATTGCCACGATTTTTGGATTCAGCAGAGAGACTTCAACTGAAGAGAAGTCGTCCGGAACCGATACGGAGCATTTTGCACCAGATGAAAGGGACGTAGAGGCGCTTGCAACCGTTGGGACGCCACCCATACCGGTGACTACAACTGAAGAGAAGCCGTCGGGAACCGATACGGAGCATTTTGCACCAGATGAAAGAGACGTAGGGGCCCTTGCAACCGTTGGGACGCCACCCACACCCGTCACTACAATTGGAGAGAAGTCGTCCGGAACCGCTACGGAGAATTTTGCACCAGATGAAAGGGACGTAGAGGCGCTTGCAACCGTTGGGACGCCACCCATACCCGTCACTACAACGTTCGAACGTGCAAAACAATTGTTTGTGGGTGCCGTTAAAACCAGTTGGAAGCAACTTGCCAGCGTTATTGCCACGATTTTTGGTTTCAGCAGAGAGACTGCAATTGGAGAAGAGTTGCGTTTTTTTCAAACAATATCTTCTGCAACCGATTTGAAGAAAGCCGGCCTTAAAATCCGAGGGATCCCTGGAATGGTGCAGCAAGTGGATTTTAAAAATGGCTGCTTATTTCTCCCAATCATAAAACATAGCGAAAGTATAACATCCGATATTTGCAATATGGCGGCGTACGAACGATTGAATACTTCGCGTCCATTTCCATTTATTGATTACCTACAACTCATGTCACAGCTCATCAAGACCCCTGAAGACGTGTCGTATCTCATCCACTGCGACGTGATTCGGCCCTACCATGGCACCCAAAAGCGCATTTTGCAAGTGTGGCAATCATTGAACTTAAGTTACCTTGGATATTCAAACGAGTATGACAAGAAGATAGTGAAGCCCATCAAAAGGCATTGTGCAATCGCACGAAATGTGATGGTAACTGAGTTTTACATTAGATATTGTTCCAAACCGTGGTTAGTGATAAGTGTCATCTCAGCCATCATTTTTTTTGTCGCTACACTTATCCAAACTTACGTACTTGTCATTGGTTCTGATCATATGCAACCTCATTATCCCCGAGGTGGGTAAAACCTCCTTCGGGCATGTATATTATTTTTGGACAGATATTTAACATGGTAGAAATGATGGTATTGAAGACTCGAGTATAATTCTGGTGCTTGTTTTGTTTTGTGAGTACACCTTAACCTGCTCAAATTGTGAGGCTCTTGGTTTATTATGTAATCGAATTCAATGAACATAGTCAACCATAACTTGAAACATTATTTATTCATAATTTTTTTTGACATCAATAGCAGTATTTAGTAAATTTTTTGAATTTTTTTTTGTGAAGAAGTGAAAATTGAACGTTTAATATAATTAAGCTTGAAAACTCAAAAATATAAACATATTATATATATGTATATATAGAGTCTATAATTTTATTAATTAATGGAATATGCCATCATTTATCTATTGGCAAATGACAATTCATCATAATTATAATGTTACCAAAAATAAATCAGAAAATATTTTTAAATTAAAGATTCTTTTTTATACTTTAATTGTAAATGGACCTAAAGAGCTGTAAGTGCACAATTGAATCATCAACAAGATTCTTTGCCAATAATTTATTTTTAAAGTCACATCTCTTAAAGCCTTGAAGAGATTTTCTGAAAAGTTATATCCTTAAAACTTTGAAGATGGTCGCCCTTGGAGCATTGGCAAGCTGGTCCAGGCACCGGTAGTTCTTGCTGGAAAGATGACATAGATGTCCTCATTCAATTAACATGTTCACAATTGCTTACTGGAAAGTCATCAGTTAAGTTAGAAGTGATTTTCTACGCTGGTGGTCTTGGCACTGGTATTTGCAGTGCCACTCATAGTACTTCCAGGGCATTTCCTTTCAAAAAGATGATTTGGCATCCTACATCTGATAGGTCCCATCTCTTGGGGTCCAAGGCCTAAATGTGCTGCTCCAAGGATTTTACCATACATATCAAGCACTTCCAAAAATTTCCTAATGCATTTGAACTTTGGAGGGAGGGGCACCTTGAGTGCATTGATATCCCCTCAAGAAAATAGGAGGAATATTGCACCTACTCCAAGATGGGAGGAAACTTACACCTCTTTAAAGGTGAAAGGTCCTACCCACTTGTAAGGAATATGCCATGTAATCTACTTTGGTTTACGTTCAATGACCTCCCTCTCAAGTAAACCCAAGGGTGGGGAACATTCCTGAAATGTGGGGCTGGACTTGTCTACAATGGCTCCTTATTTTGGGAATGCCCCACCCAAGGGCTTGCCCCTTTAATATCTATTTGTTCTTCATGCACATCAACCAAGTTTTTTCTCACATATTTGGGTTGTGGTGTAGGTGGCAATACATTTGAATGAAAGAAACACATTTGATGAATACTGAAAACTGTTTCAAAAATTCTCTTGTTATTGCCATTATGTTCAGAGTCACCTTGGGCGATTGAGGAAAACAATACAAAATTCATCCTGGCAATATGTATAACATTGTACTCTATATATACAAGCTGGCTACTAAAGCTCCATCTCTAATGCATGCTGGCTATGGATACTGGTGAGCTGTAGAAAAGTTGGCAGCAAGCCTATGTTGGCACAATGTTATCTACCAACATGTCATGGAAAATAGGTGCACAAAACACAGCTTCACATTTCAAGTACAAACCTCAACCATGGCTTGATTGAACATCTACTCACAATCTCATAGGGAAAGTTATCAAGTGTGAGTATAATGGATTTTTATGGAAGTCACAATGGTTTTTTTTATTCACTTAGTTAAGGCTTGTTGTATACAACTCAAACGCATTTGGAAAATTTAGTGAAATTGAGATGAAAAATTGATTCTTATATTTTAATTTATTCAAATTTGAAAATTTTACACTAAAAACATCAATATTCAATACAAGGTGAACTTTGCAATGTAAGATACATCTAGGGTAATAATCATAAAAATTATGATTATGTTCTTTTTTCAATCATTACAAGGAATTCTCATATTGACAACTAGTTTTACATTTAATTTTTTATTGTGAATGCCACATGCAACTATTATAGTGTCTAATTGCTTTGGACAAGCCACATAAGAATTTTAATTGCAGAAAAAATTATGTGGCACTCAATCAAAATGACAGTTGCATTGACGTGCAATTAATATCAATTTTTCATCCAACTAACATCCAACCTATGTGGCATGGTCATTTGTAACTAGGTTTATGATTAAAACGTGTAATCACACAGTGTTTCATAATTGATTCAAATATATCCACGTGGCAATCTAATCCACCCAACAATCCTAAATTAAACTAGGTTAGGCTTAAAATAGGTAAATGGGTATAAATTATAAACTTAAATAACTAAGTAAATAGGTAGAATCCTTAAAGAAAATTGTTCATGGTCACAAGCCCTTTTGAATGATTCATCCCTAATGGGGTGAAAATAGGAAAAAAGGAGCTAAGCAATGTGTGGATAACCTTAAAAAATATTTTTTGAAAACTTGAAAAATCACCATGGGAACAATATATGTCAAAAAAATTGTTTTATTCTTAAAATAAATTTTCATAGTTTCAAATTTGTAGTTACAAAAAATTTATGAAAATTCAGCATGTTTCACGAGTCCTTTTATATGTTTAAAGCACTTAAGAAATGCATGTGGACATGTGTGTTTTCTATGTAAAAGGTATTTTTCCCTTATCAAATGTTCATTAAATCATTTCAATTTTTTTGTGAACTTTAATATATCCCACAAGAAGGGATCCATGTGTTCAAAACATTCAAAAAATTGAAATACATATGTCTTTTTAGATTCTAATACTTGAATGTCTTTTAACACTATTATAGTTTTGAATTTGTAATCATGATTCAAAGTATAGTTATAGATTTGACTAGAATGTAAAGTTTGATGCAAAAAAAATTCAGTTTTTATCATGTTGTATGTTATATTTGGCTTCAAATTTGATATTCAGTTTTTTAAAATGTGTGAAAAATGTAATACAAACCAATAGGAAATTGCCATGTGGAAAATGCAATCCTTGAATAGGACTTTAACCTTGGTGTGACTACATACCATGAATAGTCCTTTCTTTCACCTAATTATATGTTTCACAAAATCCAAATTGTAAACAAAAAATATAACATAAATTATGATGAAAGCAAAACACTACAACATTATTTAACACTATCACATCTTTTGTCTTGTGCACAAAAACATTATCACATATCAATGCAATAAAATATTCATTACTTAACCCACCTACATACTATTTAATATATATCCTACCTATTACCTAGCCTTGGGGGGACACTTCTAAAAAAACTAGAAAATGTGTAAGTAAAAAATGAAGTGCAATATATTGGTTGTCAAATAAAAATTATTAATTAATTAATTAAAAAATAGGGTTATGTATATTTTAAAATAATTATATAATTAATATAGAGTATGCATAAATTTCTAATACTAAATATTTTTATAAAAAATATAGTATGTGCATTATTATTTAAAGTATTCATTGTTATTAAATTCAATTATTGTGAAACAATGATTCATTTTTTAAACCATTTGATAAAACAATTATGTTCAATGGATTCAAATGTCTAACTTTAAATGTAGGTCACATTTGAAGGAAATAAACATTCCAAAAGAGATGTTTGGATGTTCATTGAAACTCATATTGGGATTTCTTGTAGTTATGGCATTAAATTGTAATATTCATACACAATTATGTATAATTGTGAAAAATCACCATGAACACATGAATTATGTTATATTGGACTATTCAATTTTTTTCACTTAAATTTGTTTCATGTAAATGTTATTTGTAAAAATTAACTTTAAAAAATCCTTAAAATTTTTATTTATTTTTTGGGTACCCCAACCATGAATGGACCCATAATAGCATAGATAATTTACATTTAGTAAAGTGAAACATACAAAATAATATGTGAGAAAAATACAATTATACAAGGTGGCCAACAAGTTATTAGTTTCAAAATTTCAAGCAATCATCATTAATATGTATTTGTCAATAATAGATTACTTAGTAATATATATTCAAATTTTAAAGTTCAAAACACAATTACACTGTTGAATGTTATTCAAATTACATTATTTAAAGAATTTAATTCAAAAAAATTGACATTTTAATTATATTAAAATTTTGATAATTGAAATCAATGTTGTGGTAAATTTATAATAAATTTAATATCTAATGGCCACCAAAGTCTATTGATATCACCAACAACATTCATTATGACAACTTGAAATTAAAAGTTTAATCATTAGAATCCACAACACTAAGAAATTAATCAAGTAACAAATCATTTTAATTATCATGATGATCAAAGTTATATGCGGTTACTACATTAACCACATCAATGTTTGTTTTAGCCTGACTACGATGCACATCACTAATTGTTATGGTGTTGTTCATGGTTGTATTTTCCTAACAAGAAATGAAAATGCAATTGAATCAATGTCCACCCATTGCATTAGGTCTACTAAGTTACATTTCTAGCTTCATTGCCAACAATTTTGGTAGAAGTCTACATTATTGTGTGCTCTTTTTTTGAAAGGCACCTACCATTGAATGTGCACCATTCTATAATGCTTATCATTCCCATACTTGACAACATCACTATGCACTCTTCCCATCCATATTGGGTACATTTCAAAATTTCATGGGCGAACAAGAATAAAATCTTTTTCATGTAAATATCTAAAGGGAGTGTAAGCTACTACATATTCAAAGATGGTTTCATACTCTTTGGCCCACAATATGAAGGGGTAATTGGATCTTTTTGATCCTCAAGGAGAGGTGGAGTTGAAAAAAATAAAATTGCACATAATTAACCTTCCAATTGCTAAATGGTTCAAAACCTTCCAACAAGATGGGACTTTGCTTTGGAAGTGGTTTTGACAAGTGTGATTCTAAAATACCCTCCTTATATTCAATATGAGGACCTATGGCCTTTGTATACATCTCATTTCTCATAATGTTTAGCTTCCAAAACTCCAAATACTTTGAAATATTATTGTTAATGAAAAAAAAAACCTATTGATTTTGAGGTGTCATTACTCCAAATAGGAAAAAATGGAATAGGCTTTGGAACTCCATTTGGTAATTGGGTCCAATTATGGTATATTATACCAAAAAATACATCCACCTAAAATCCCATTAAAAAATATGATAGGTTTTTACATAATCACAAGAAAATAAATTGGAAAACTTTTTATGTTTCATTTTGAAAACATCTATGCTTCCATGGGGTTTATGGTAAGTTGAGTATGATTTTTTTGGAACTTTTGTACAATAAAAGTAAGTAACATGTATGATTGAAATTGATTAACAATTTTTTTTTCAAACCTATTTTTACATTACAAGCTAGATATTTTTTGATTAGAATGTAAAAAAAATGAAAAGCCACAAGTATATTTTAGGACCCCATTAATTCAAAAATCTAAAAATGTAATATTTCATCTATTTACAGTCTATTTAAAATGCATTGTAAATTTTTCTTGAATTTCAATGAATATATATTTCAACCTATTTTAAACATGGAGTTTCATTTAAAATTTTAACAAAGTTGAAAAAATTGTTCATAATAATCATTGAATTAAACTATATGTTTAAGTTCAATATATCAAAACCTACTTGATGGTTGTTTTTCATTTATGTTGCAAAAATCATGAATGGTCTATTTTGCCATGTTGGAACCCAATTTGGTTATTAGTTATTAGAACTCCATTTGGTAGCTTAATAAACCTTGAACCATAATTGAATTACAAAGCCAATGTCTTTGGAATTCCACACCAAATTAGTTGCCAACACCTTGTATTACATCACCACCCAAAAAAAATTGCATTAAAAACTAATGCATATTTATATGTCCAATTAATACCTTAGGGTCATCCCAATCAATTTTCAAATAACCTAGAACCCAAGATTTGAAATCAAGAATTTCTTGTATGAATTGGGGATGAATAGCAAAACCATAAAAACTTTCATCAAATGTTGTAACCCTAGCCTTGGGTTCATGACCAAGGCAAGGGGTTACAAGGTTGTGGGCGAAGATGGAAGCCCAGAAGTCATGCCGCATGGTCGTGGGAATGCAAGAGGGTGTGAGGGAATAGACCCTCACACTCCCACGGGAACTTCCACCTTGGGAGTTGGAGTCTTGGTGGACTTTCGAATGTTCAAAAAACGATTACAGGGGTCAAAACCCAATGGATTGAGGAGTTCTTTATATCATAAAAAAATCTATTAAAATGTAAACATTTAAAATGGGCTCACATGACCCATTTAAACATCTGAAATACAAGTTATGGCCAAAAGAAGGGTCGGGAGTCAAATTAGCAACTTGACTCTCGACCATTAAAAGTTAGGAATTGATCTAATTTCCTTGCATTCAAGTGGCGTGCGACATACCATTGGAAAGCCCTCGACAAGGGTTACAAATTTTCTTTAAACCTCATTTCAATTTGAAGTTTGTACGCAAAGTTATGGGCCCCCAAAGTCGCAGGAATCCCAACTGTGATCATTTATGGACTCCCATTTGGAATCCCGAGACAAAATGCCATTTGGGTGTGGGCCCCATGGAGAGGCACAAAGTATACTATAAGGGGGAAGGTGGTGGCTTCCCCCAAGTCCAGGCCATGGTAAATCTTGTGAATCCAAATTGCCCATGGCTTGTCCTAGCATTAGAAGTGTTCCAACTATGCACTAACCACTTTGTCTTGGTTTTGTGTAGGTCTGTGTGAGTAGTTGATGCTTGTCATTCTTCTTAGTCCCATCCCAGAGCACCTACAAGCCCCTCTACCCCTCCAAAGTGCTACAAACCAAGGAGTGTGCCCTGACTTTTTACTCTTCCATTGTTTTCAGTTTGGATTCACATTTGAATCCCTCAAGGAGTTGGGAGCGCGTAATCAAATCTACCAACACATGGTCATTTTTTTCTTTCAATTCTTTTAACAAAATTTAATTAAAACTTCCATCAATGTTTTCATGCATATGGTCAACAACAAGGAAGCCTAACCATAGTTCTTTAAACACCTCCTTGGTTGTTAGTAATGACATAAAAACAAGCAAGTGTTGATTTTTATTATCTTTCAACACATAGTTGTCCATTTGGAACTATTTTTTAAGTAATGGTTTTGCATTAACAAATTGTTCGTGCACCTTTAATGCTTTCACACATGGAGAACTCCACATTAATTACTGAAAGAATTCATTTTGTAGTTCATGATTAAATAACTTTTATTACTTGTGAAATATTTTTTTCTTTAAAGTTTTGAACAATCTTAAAGAAATCCAATGGTGAAATTAGAGTAATTTGGCTAAAATTCATTGGAATGTTGAACAACATTTCATTCCCATGCTCGTGAACA
>Ga0116230_10007728_pt1 | contig 10619 bp, 8 predicted proteins | sample S1TSphfallax_3_FD_88678 | JGI IMG/M metagenome (GOLD analysis project Ga0116230, IMG submission 88678) | Host-associated microbial communities from peat moss isolated from Minnesota, USA - S1T2_Fd - Sphagnum fallax MG | ecosystem: Host-associated > Plants > Peat moss > Unclassified | place: USA...
CAATAGTCACTAATATAATAACCATTAATAAGCACCAGTATCCACCAATAAAATATCCATCAATAACCATTAATAGAATAACCACTAGCAATCATTAATAAAATAACCACCAATACTCATTTATAAATTAACAACCAATAGTCATTAATAAAATAGCCACCAATAACCATTAATAGAATAACCACCAATAGTTGTTAATAGAATAACAACCACTAGCCACCAATAGAATAACTACTAATAGCCATCAATAGAATAGGCACCAATAATCATTAATAGAATAACCACAAATAACCACCAATAGCCATTAATATAATAGCCACCAATAACCACTCATATAATAACTAATAATAAGCACCAATAGCCATTAATATAATAACCACCGATAACTAGTAATAAAATAACCACCAATAGCCATTAATAAAATAGCCACCAATAACCATTAATAAAATAACCACCAATAGCCATTAATAAAATAGCCACCAATAACCATTAATATAATAACCACCAATAACCATTAATATAATAACCACCAATAACCATTAATATAATAACCACCAATAACCATTAATAAAATAGCCACCAATACCCATTAATAGAATTACCACTAATGACCATTAATAGAATAATCACAAATAACCATTAATATAATAACTACCAATGGCCATTAATAGAATAACCACCAATAGCCATTAATAGAATAACCACTAATGGACATTAATAGAATAACCACCAATAGCCATTAATAGAATAGTAACAAATAGTCACCAATAAAATAACCACCAATATAATAGGTACCAATAGCCATTAATAACCGCCAATAGCCTTAATAAAAAAACAACCAATAGCCATATATTAAAATTGATTAGAATTGTTTAGAATTGCCAAAAATAATCTAGGGTGAAATAATTTGTAATAAACAAAAGTAACTTAAGTTGAAATAACCTATAATAACCTATAATTGTTAATAATAATATAAGGCGAAATAGCCTTTAATAGCCAAAAATAACATAAAATAGCCAAAAACACTTACAATAGCTAAAAATAACCTAAGGTGAAATAAAATAAAATAGTGAAAACTAACCAAAAGCTAATAATAGCCATAAATAGCCATAAATAATGTAGGGTGAAATAATTGAAATTAATGAAAAATAATCATATAATAATTGAAAATAATTTAACATAGGTAATATTATTATATCAACAAAAAAATTATCCATTTATTAAACTTTTTTTTTTCAAAAATATGGTCATTGAAATGTTATTGAATAATGATATTCAATTTTTTTTTTGTTCAAATGATTTTAAACTTTCAAAAGGAAATAAATTTAATTATGTACATTATTGAATCTTTTAAAAAGTAAACTTGAATCATTTCATTTGAACAAAATCTCAATAAGATATGAATTTTCAAATTTTATGTTTTTGTAATGTTTAAAATGAAGTATTTAATAAATAAAATGTAACATATTACCACAATAAGTGAGGTGGCTTGACAATAAGGGTGTTTGCCTCCATTCTAAAGGTCAAGGGATCAAACCTCATGAATGGTGTTGTGTGTGATCAACAATGGTATGATGACCAAATATTCTTCTATTGAATTTTTAAAATAAGTGCCTAGGTTGATTACATGGCCTACCTACCTACTTAGGCTACGTTTAAAACCTAGCTTAGGTAATGACAAGTGTCAATAAATAATAGGTTTTAAAATTCATGAAATTATTAATAATATTATATATTAAACAATTAAATTTTAATTAATTTCCATGTTGGTTAAGTAATTAACTAACAAGTGAATGGTTTGATAAATTTGTATTTCACTTGAGAATAACCTTATTTGACTAGGTACTAGTGAAATAATTCGTTGTCCATAACAACTAATTCTCGTTCACAAGGGGATTAAACAATTTCACTAGGTAAAAATGTCTAGATTCACTCAAAATGTAGTGAAACTCAAAGTGGACTAGGATGCATTTTGTAGAAGTGCAAATAGGTATAAGTCAGGAGGTTATTTTGATATCAAATGCCCTACATGCTACGGAGGTATTCACAACACCCATAGCAACCTTCAAAAACATGCTTGATCAATAAAAGATTGTAGCGCCAATGGGTCTTCAAATCTTGAGTTAAGTTGAACTTGTGGAGGTAGCAAATGTTGAACTTATCGAAGAAGTCATTAGTTAACCGACTACAAAAAGTTAAATTTAACCTGGAAACTTTGAGCTAAAGGGGATAATGTACCAAATTTGTTAACAAGTTGATAATATAAGTAGGTTGTTAAACCTAACATGTGTCATAACCTGTTATTTAACCTAACATGTAGTATTAACCTAACCAATTAACTAAACGTGGTAGGTAATGATTAGGTTAAAAAGATAGGTTGACATGTTAGTCAACAAGTAATCAATAGAACCTACACTTGACAAAATCAATAATTAGGCAGGGTGTACTTTTTGAAATTTTGGATTATTAGTCTAGGTACTGGCTAATGATTATTTATAATGGTCAATTATGACTGTTGTATTTTGAATTGGCTAGTATAAGACTAGGAGGATAGACTTGTTGAAGGACTTTTGGATTGCATTCATGAATATGTGTTTCACTCTTCAATTATGAAACATGGATCATTTTTTTCAAACCTATTTCCTTCAAGTTTGAACAATTTGTGTACATGTTAGTTTAGGATTTGTAGTAGTTTAAGTATTTGTTTGTGTGTTGTATGTACCTATTGTTGCTTTAAGAACTTGTTGCTGAAAAAGGTGAATTAACCTTAATGGGAATAGGAAAAACCTTGTTAACAATGTCATATGCCATGGAGATGGAAAGGCTTAAGGCTTTGAAAGTTCTAACAACACAATGGACCAAAAAAGTTTTATTACCTACAACCCAAAGCATAACATCAACATCATGAAGAAGCATGTGGAAAATGAACATGCAATTGATTTAACATGATACAAATTAAAAGTGGCAACTACAAAAGGGTCTAGGGATGGTCTTAAGAAGGCCAAGGTTTTTAAAAATGATTACTATAAAACAAATTTAAACACCATCCATGTGAAGTCATTATTAATTGAGTTCAATCTCACAAACAAAATTATTACAATGTAAAGGATTAAAGAGGAAATTTGAGTACTTTAGTTGTAGCTTTGACCTTAGTTGTGAGTTGTGATTCATTGCAACTTGACACACCTTACCTTGGGACTTGCTTTGGATATGTTATGTCAAAGGCATGTCAATATGCCACTAACCATGACCAAGTTTGTAATGGGATACATGAGCTTAATTTGAAAGGAGTGCAATCCTATCTTCAATCCATTATAACATGGACAATAGAATCATAGAAGGGGTTGCTAGAGAGGGAGAAGGCATGTGTGGAAGTTTTTTGCCAAAGTAGAAATTGAAAATTCCTATGAAGACTAGATTTGCACCTAAGGTTGTGTTGTTTCAAAAGAGACTTGTATATGTTAATGCCACTAACATATGTTATGTAAAACCCATGTTTTACATGTTAGGGTTCCAAGTAGGTAGACTTGGGCTTTGGTAGGGATTGTTTGTAAATGTATTGCTCCTATTGTTCATTAATGCATCATAAACTAAACAAGGGGGTATTTGCTTCTATTAAATGCATTGGAGGCTATAATGATAATAGTTGTGCGTATGTGAACAAAATGTGTTGCAAGAAATGCCATTCAACTACCATTGTAATGTGGTACATTTGAGCAAGAATTAATGCCCATTGAACAACTGAAAGTATTACAACCCTCCCTTTCATTTGTGAACACTTTCTCATGAAAGAAAGCACACAACATGCTTACTTTAATGTTTGATCCAAGGTTCAAAGGGTTGCAAATTGTGACCAAATACCTCAATAGCTCAAACATGGCTTTGGAGATGGTGGATGAGTATTATTAGAGGGTCTTGCTTCCTATCTTGACTAAAAGCCTACAAACAATTGCATCTTGAGGGGCCTCAAACCCCTCCATGATAAATTATAGTCTCATTAGAAGACTCATTGTTTAGTGTTATTGCCACCATTAAAGAAGCAATTGAAAGTTTGTTGGCATGTAAACTTTCACTTTTTCATCATACATCTTTCAATGTTGTTGAAACTACACGTCTATTCTCATGGTGGAAAGCCCATGAACCACAATTCCCTCATGTTGAATGTTTATCACAACAAATTACTAATATTGTAGGCTCTGAAATAGAAATTGAAAGGATATTTAATGTGATGGGTATCTTTACTAATTTGAGAAGATGTTGATTAAGGGTAGAAAATCTGGAAAAATTGGTGTTCATTTACATAAATTGGCCCAATGATGCAAAATTGGATTACAAAATGGTGGAAAGATTTATCTCAGATTTTTTTGCAACTTACGATGCTCTCTTGGATGATAATGAATAACTATTGGTTGATGTAGGGTTTTATGAAGATGCACAGTGAGTTTCCATAACATGGTTTTTTAATTTTATTTATTTATTTGAACAAGTTTAAGGGATTTATGTAGTTAGTTTCTAACATGTGTCTTGTCTTTCAAATGTTTTGAACTTTCTTTCAAACTACAACATTGAAATATGAACAAGAGTTGGCGCTCAATAGTCTTCAATCTAGATGGATTGTTATCATGGCTGATGTTGTTGGAATGGAATGGATTTGAATAGTTTAGCTATTAGTAATTTATTTTTTGGATCAATGTATTGTTTTCATGGCTAACATTGTTGGAATGGAATGAAGTTGAGCAATTTGGCATGGGAGTCATTCTTGCCCTTGTGAACAAAGTAAACATTTTGTTTACCCCCTGTGAATGCTTCTCACAAGAGCCTTAGATTTTTTTTAAGCTAAAGACACCCTTAAGTTGGATCTTTGTCAAACACATTAAGATGGATTAATTTGTTCTTATGTATTCAAAATATGTTCATGCGCAACCTAATAAATGCGCCCCTATGGCTTGGCTGAAAGATAGTTTTCTCCCATTTCAAGTAGACTGAGATTCATTTTTAAAAAAAGAATATTCAATACCAAATGCATATATGATACCATCTGATATCATGTTCTTGAGCATTCATACTCATACCCAGGATCAAAAAAATATTTAACATTCATATTCATACCCAATGTACACATTGAATGAATCTACAGACATGTACCCAACTGGTTTGTTGAAATGAACGTACCCGCCCAACACAGGAACATAGGCAATGTGCTGGGCCAGATTCATCTACCACCTTCTCCTAAACCACTTATTCAGGGAATAGCCACACACTGGGGCTTTACACTACACATTTAATTCCCTGTGTAGAGTGAAGAATTTTCAGAAAAGCACGTGCAAGAGTCTAGTTCTTCCTCGCAAAACTTGACCTAATTTTTCATCTGTATCTACAGATACCTTAACAAAGTGTAATCTTCCACCTAGACTTGAAGGCCCCTTGCAGATTCCTTATAAGTCTGCAAGGTGCCTCCAAGCTGACAGATTCAAATTAGGTCAGTAATGTAACCCCTAGTGTGAGGTTCCTTCCTCTACACATTACATTCTGTGTGTACATTAAGGGATCTATATCATGCAGTGTTGGTGCCTTTGTTTTTCTTTTCTTTCTTTCTTTGTAGCATGTGCAATGAATCGTGGCCATCTCTATTGTTATAGTTTGTGCACTGTTGTTGTTCATGCAAGATTTCTGACTCGGTGGCCATCTTCATTTGCCATAGTTTGTGCACTGTTCTTGTGTAGGGAAGGAAGATCTCTAACTCAGTGGCCATCTTCATTGCTATAGTTTGTGCACTGTTCTTGTGCAGGGAAGAAGATCTCTGACACGATGACCATCTTCATTGCTATAGTTTGTTCACTCTTCTTTTGCAGGGAAGATCTTTGCCTCAGGTGGAACGTGTCAACTTCCTCTAAGAACACAAGTACATTTGAGACCACCTACACAACAAGCAACAATGAAAACATCTAGGTGCAGCAGAATCATGTCCCCACAATAGGTTACTTGCCAACTACTACCTCACCAAATGTTACACTTCTGTTTAGTGAACCCAACATAGACCCCACAATTCATGCCCCTGCCATTAGCTTAGCCAAGAAAACCATGATGAACACAATGATGAATATCAATTCTCCACCGCTAATGAGATAAGAGCATCTCCAGCGGTGCTCGGTATGTGATCCTGCACAGTAACATTGGATGAAGAAAATCCAACGTATGCCACTTTGGCTCAGCATAATTGTGCACTGCTGCCGTGGCTGGTAAACGGCACAGCAGGGCCTTGCACCTGCAGAAAAAGGTGTAATAAAGATGATCTAACTGCTGCTCAGTGTTTCTGATTGGCTCATCATACTGATTGGTCCAGATGGTTTGCTATTAGTAGTCCCCCACTTATTTGCTATCCCCGTTTCAGTTTTATTGGTGAGGTTGCAAAAGAGTACATAACTAAACTTGGATGTGAAAAATATTTTTGCTTGGGTCACATACTGAGCACCGCTGGAGATGCTCTAAGCAGCATGCATCCAGGAAGTGCATTCTCTTTGGGATAACCCTCTCCCAAAGTTCTCCTCTTATTCCCCATGTAGCTAGGCCAAAAGGAAAGACTACCATTACTGTAGTACCTTTACCATTTGAGCAACAGACTGTCGAATAATTAATTAAATTTTAAATCTTAACTTTGACACTTGGTTTTTTAATTCTGAAATTTTCAAAAGGTAATGATTATAGAAAATAATAAACACAATGTTATTGGTATTATGTCCCAGTATTAAGTTGCTGACCTTGAAGATCTGGGTTCAAACCTGACAGTGAAAACTTTGATTTTATTAAAATTTTGGCACAAATAGTAAATAATTTCTCAAATTTTGACAAAATAAAAAATAATTTAATTTATGCCGAAATTGGTGAAGATACTATGATATTCTATTTGGGGGAGTATCCAAAGTGTGAGGGACCATACAATGAGGCCCATCACTAAAAAAGTTTTGAACTTTTTTGGTGTCCCCACTATGAACATTGAATTTGAATCACGCATTGGGGGCGTTGGGGGGGAGCTTGAAGCATTGCATCTGTGTACGTACCTGTTGAATTTGGGATTCAAGGTACCAAATTCCACAACTTGGGTATCCTCCAAAATAGCTTATATTGCAATTGGAGAACCTTGGTTGGGTGGTAGGGGAATGGACTGGCCCGACCACATCATAGAGGTGAAAAAGATGAGAAAATTCAAGCGACAGACATAAATCTTTATGTCTGCCAGCTAAATGACCAACACTTCTTTTCTAAGGAGGAGCCAAAACTAAAAAACATGAGTGGACTTGAAAAGAAACAGTGATGGAACACACTGAAACTATTTGTATCACCCTAGAAATCTCTGCTAGAATCATAGTGTGTATGTGGATGCATGCTTGCAGAGCAGAAACAGAACTTGTGGGGGCATTTCGGAAAATGAAACACCCACATGCATGTGAGGCATTTCAGAAAATGAAACGCCCACGTGCATGTGGGTATTTCATTTTCTGAGTCATTTTTTGGTTGTTTTTCCCATCATACCCACCAGGTATCATGGAATGTCTTTTTTTTCAATCTGTTGATTTTTATGCGGTGTAATACCCTCAGCCATGGGCATTACTGGAATCAGGCCCACCTTGGCTTCGCCTAGCACGGCCGCATATTCCAGTAATGCCCAAAGCCTCATGCATTACCCTACACTAAACAGCATAGCCTCCTAGCACATAGAATAATGTCTAGATCATATGGCACAACCATACCAGATGTTAACCTTGGAGATATTTTTCTTTGTTATTTGAGGGTGTTGAACAGGCGTATTTTCCCCAAGGTCACGGTCCAATTTCATGTTAGATCCTTTCATGGGGGAATCCTAGTGTAACATCCCAAAGCAGCAGCAAAATTTGTCATAATTCATAACCTCGTCTTTGGCGAGTAAGTGACCTCATTTGTTACACCACTTGCTTTTACATTGTGGAAGGCCCTGTTGTTAAGGCATTATGCCTAGGACCTCAGACTCCACCTCAGTTCCTAGATTGTAATGCCCTCAATAGGAGGGCCTTCCCCAATATCTATTGACCTATAAGTGGTGTTTTGGTGCATAGGGCCTATTTTATTGCATAACTTTTTCTCTGCAATTGGGATTGGGGTTTCACAAAGCAAAATGTTGCTTAGACAAATCCAAGCACTACTATTTAGTTTCTCTGTCTCACATGGGTATCATGGGGGAGAGACAAGTCACTCATGGGGTGTCATGGGTGAAAAGAAAATCCAAAACAAGAAGTTGTTATTCTTTATGTCAGGCAACACCCTTGGAGCAAGGCATCTCCCAAATAAGGCCCCCCTTGGCTCCACCTTGGGCAAGCCCTTATTCTCGGAATGCTCCACTCCTTGGCCATTACATAACTCACAATGGGTTAGATCCACCAGCTGAAAAACATTTAGGGGATAATTTGAGGGTTAAGGGATCAAATGACATTGAATCAATCATTACATGTTGATTTATTTTTTAATTGAAAGCCCTGTGGTTTTGATTTTTTCCAAAATTTGTAGGGTCACAGAACCTCTGGTTTTGGGTTTTTGAAATTTTTGAGAATCAAAGGACATCCAATTATGATTTTTCAAAAGCCCTCAAAGAAATTGATGGTTTTCACGGAATTAATGGCAAATAACCAAAAGTTTTATTGGAAGGTAATTTAACTCTTTCCTAGATGAATGTTCCAGAACTGTTATATATCAGAACTAGTTTTCATATCTTTGAGAAACACAGTTATATGTAATAGGACCAAGTTTTCTTTTTTTTGGAAACCATGGTTATAAATCTTTGAGAATCGCCAGGAGAACCATTTCTAATGACCACCTAACACACGGGTTCAAACCCATTTTGTTGAAGCATATGGCCAAGAGTTTGAATTCAACACAGAAAAGGGGTACAAGTGTATTGGGTGTTCAACTACAGTGAGGGTCTTAATGCTTGTAACCTTGAATGAATCAAGTTTTTTTTATGTTGCTCATTTCTTATGAATTTAGTCTCTTTATTCTTGTCTTCTTGCTTGCTGGCTGTCTATGGCTGAAACATAAGCTTGAGAATTCTTATATAAATATATATTAACCCTGCAAAACTTTATTAGTGAAGAAACCTGTTTGGAGAGCAAATGGAAAAACTTAAGTTGAGGAGAAGACTTAAGTCCCAGTTGAATTTCTACAAGTCACATGGTGGAGATACTATTTTATTTTATTTTCCAAACTTGTGATGGAGACAAAGTGGTGGCCATCCACAAGACGCTTTAGCCAATTTTCGTTATAAACCAAGATGAAATTTCTTTTAAATGGATCCTTTTATATTCCTGAAGTCATATTTTGCAAGTAGGAAAAAAAGTAAGAATTCATCAAAAATATCATTGATTGGAGATCCTAACTCAACTACCAATTGCCAAGGGTAACAAGTCTACAATCGGCTCAAGTAACAAGTTGGCAATGGGAATAGGATGTTTGAAGCAGTTTGAAAGGCGGAGTTGATAGGTGGTTAACCCAAGGGTTATTAAGCTTTCTTTCTTTGTAAATAATTTCATAAGAAATTGTTTGAAATTAATGCTTGATTACATTAACCCAAGGCTTCTATAAGCTTAATATGTTTTTTGAATCATTTTGGTTGGGCTCGTAATGCACTGCTAATGATAATCAATCATTTTATTTTTGTAATGTGTTTGAATCCAAGTATTTGGGGAATGGAGATATAGTTTTATTATATATGTTGTGATGCAAATGCAATTGCATTTATGACACATTGTAAATAGATTGTTCTGGGTTGAGTTCGAATGTTATATCAATTGCATATGTTATTGTGAAAAGTCCACAAGATAAACCATTTAGTTGTTGCATGACATTTGCATATGAATATAGGAAATGTTTTACATTTATGATGTTATTTAATAATTGGATGGTGTCATTTGGTAATTTTTTCATTGTCGGTGTGTGCGAATCATATATTGTGTAATGTAGGTATAGTGTGGATGCATGTATTTGAACTAAGATCCAATGATTATTGTTTATGAAAACATGTTGAAAACAATTGGTTCAATATCTATGTATAGTTCCCATGATTGTGTATGTGTGTTGTTGATATCCCAACAATTATAGTTTTTGAACATACAATATTTGCATTGCGGTTGTCAAATGTTGTCATTCAACCATCCATTTGGATTGGGGAAAAAAAATCATCACTTTTTAATTAACTAGAATTCTTCATGCCAATAATCAATGATATTGTAATCATTTGAATCATCGATCATAATTAAATGTTTGTCCTTTTATTTATAATATATCAATGGAAAACTATTTTGGATGTTTTTGGTTATATTATGCTTTGAAATAAATTCTAACATTTCTAGCAATCATTTTTTGAAGTTAGCTTTACATATGTCTTGGATAGTAATATTTCATAGGATTATGAATCCATCTATGGATTCTAAATGCAATAAGGTTACATATATGTTGTGCATATTTAAATGCATACACTACTACCAAAGTGGGGTGTAATTTACTAGCTTAAATCACTATGGGACCTTAAAAGTGAAATAACTTCATTGCATTTTACTGATTTCACCTAGTGAAAGTTATTTCATTATAATATC
>Ga0116230_10007729_pt1 | contig 10618 bp, 12 predicted proteins | sample S1TSphfallax_3_FD_88678 | JGI IMG/M metagenome (GOLD analysis project Ga0116230, IMG submission 88678) | Host-associated microbial communities from peat moss isolated from Minnesota, USA - S1T2_Fd - Sphagnum fallax MG | ecosystem: Host-associated > Plants > Peat moss > Unclassified | place...
CGCAGTGGGTGTCCATGTCTGTTATACAGAGAGAGAACTGCAGTTGGGCTCAGTCAGACAGACAGACAGAGTTCCACATGTGTCCCCAGTTTACAAAACATTCCACTTTTTGATTTTACCCATTTTGTTTCCCATCTATGTGTGTATGTGTGTGTTTGTGTGAGGATTTTTGAAAGATGACCCCTTTTGCCTGGCGACATTGCTGCTACCATCATTTTGGTTTTTCAGTCACGGATAAAGTGTACGGTAAAGCTCAAGGGCATGGGCTTTATTGGAATAAGGGCCCCGCAAAGTAGTGGTTCAGCTCAGCATGGGCCTCAATCTACCCCTAAAGCTCCTACTCCTCCTCCTCCTCCTCCTCCAGGACTTTACCCGGGGTTAAAAATCAATCGAGGTCACAGTTTTTTCTTTTTTTTCTTTACCCCTCGTGTATATACCCGTCAGGTACCCGTCATGTACCTGTTGAGTATTAGGAGGAAAAAAAAAATCAACAAGTGTCATGCTTGTTGCCTCGGCCCAACTCCGATAATAAACCCGCCCACCCACCCTTGAGGACTTCATATGGCATAAAATCATCAATTTTTTTTTTTTAAATTGCAAATTTTATCTGATGATGCCCTCGCTGAGGAGCTGCTGGGTATCATGAAGGAAAAGAAAAGAAAAGAAAAAAAGAAGGGGTGTGTCACATTGTGGCCTTTCCATTTACATTATAAACGATTATAGATGTGGCTAATCGTTTATTTACACTTGCTAGAAAAGTGTCCGAGTTGGTGTTGGGAAGTGGGGATCAGCTTGAACCTTGAGAAATGTAGTTTTGGTGTCCAAACAATGATCATCCTCCTGGGCCATATTGTGTGTGAGGAAGGATTGCTAGTGGATCCCCAGAAGATTGAGGCGATTTAACATGCAATCGACCCCAAAACACCAAGGAACTCTTATCCTTCTTAGGCATGGGAAACTTCTATTGATGATACATCAAGGATTTTGGGATAAGAATTGAATCACTAAGGCATTTATTCAAGAGAACAAGTAGTTTCCATTGGACGACAAATTGTGAGTTAACCTTCTAAGAACTCCAAGCGACATTCATCCAAGGACCAATATTGATACCCCTAGATTGGACCAAGGAGTTCCATGTTCATATTGACGCGTTGGCCATAGCAATTGGGGTGGTCTTGACCCAAGGGTAGGACAACAAGGTGGACCTTCCAATTTACTATGTGAGCACACTCCTTAACCAAGATGAAAGGAACTACACCACCATAGAAAGGGAGGCATTCGCAATGATCTATGTGGTGAAGAAGTTTAGGCATTATTTCCTAGCCAACCACTTCAATTTTTTTGGATCACCAAGCCTTGGTCTACATGGTGAATAGGCCCTTCATCTCAGGCCACATAGCTTGATGGTTGTTGCTACTGCTAGAATTCAATTTTGAAGTGATCTACAATTGAAGTGGTCTACAAACCAAGGAAACAACATGTTATACCATATTACTTATCTAAACTACATACCAAAAAACAAAGGGTTCACCATGATGATGTAGTAAAGGATTTGGGGCTAGGTTTATACATTATCCATGAAGATTGGGCTAGTCCTCTCCAACATTACTTAGGCATCGATACCTTTCCCAACAGTTTGGATTGGGACCAACAGAGGAGGTTCACCATCAAAGCTTTTCCCTATTCCTTAATGGGCAGGAAGTTCCATAAATTGTGTGGGTATAGGATCATTTGTACATGGGTCTCTTCAACAAGGCACACAAAATCTTAAAACAACTCCATGATGGACCAATAGGGGGCCACTTTGGACTGTTCATCATAACTCGTAAAATTTTAGTGGTAGGATATTGGTGACCTTCATTGCACAAGGACATCTAACGTTTTTGTCAAAGTTGTGACATTTGCCAAAAGATCAAACCAATCCAAGGGTTAGGGTCTCTCTTTCTTATTCCCATGATCCTTATCGTTCCCTTTGTATAAAGGGGAATTGATTTTGTAAGACCAATAAACCCTACTATTTGTCGAATAGGGAATCATTATATTTTCATCGCCACAAATTATGCCATGAAATGGGTAGAAGCCAAGGCCCTCACAAACAACATCATGGTTGCAATTGACCGATTCATTTATGAACACATCATCATTAGATTCAATTGTCTTTTGGAGTTAATCAACGACCAAAGGTGTAGCAACCTTAGCCTTGGACTCACGACCAAAGCAAGGGCTTTTGAAGGTGCGAGTTAAAAGTGAAATTCAAGAGTCATATTTCATGCACCCGAGAGTGTGGGAGAATGTGAGAAAGTGTGAGGGGATGACCATCCACACTTTGGAGCCCAAGTGAACTCGCACTTTGGGAATTGGAGTTTCAATGGACTCCCAAATTTTTAAAGAGTTATTATAGGGGTCAAAACCCATTGGATTGAACAATATTTTATATCATTGAAAAGCTCTTAGAACGTAGATGTCTAAAATGGGCTTGCATGACCCATTTGGACCCTTAAAACACAAGTTATGGCCAAAAGAAAGGTCAAGAGTCAAATTGCCAATTTGACTCCTAACCATTAAAAGTCAGGAATCACCCTAATTCCTTTGTGTGCAAGTGGTGTGCCACATACCGTTAAAAAGCGCTTAAGAAAGGCTATAACTTTGCTTTAGACCTCACCTCAATCAAAGGTCTGCACACAAAGTTATGGGCCTCCAAAGTCACGAGAGTCTCAATTTCAAGAATTTCAGGAATCCCATTTGGGAGTTTCGGGACAAAATGACATTTGGGTGCTAGCCCCTTGGCCAAGCACAAATAATATTATAAGGGGGAAGGTGGTGGCTTCCCCAAGTTTGGGTCATGGTGAATCTTGTGAATCCGTGTTTGCGCATGGTTCATCCATGCACCAAAAATGTTTCGATTATGCACTAACCAATTTGTTGTTTGGTTTGTGTAGGTTTGTGTGAATAAGTGAACCATTTGTCATTTGTCCTAGTCCCATCCCGGAGCTCCAGCACACCCCTTTACCTTCAAAGTGTTGCGAATTAAAAAACGTGCCCCAATTCCTTCTCCTTCCATTGTCTTCACCTTTAGACTTGGAGTTGAATCCATCAAGGAGCTTGAGGGTGTGTCAAAGGGGGCCATTTCATCAATGAAACCATTGACATTTTAATTGTGAAATTTATGATAAACCATAAGAAGGCCACAAGCTACTACCCCCAAGGGAATAGTCAAGCCGAAAGGTGCCAACAAGGTGTTGGAAGGCATTTTTAAAAAAATAATCAATTCTAATCGCACAAATTGGGATGTAAAGTTACCGACCACCTTATGGGCTTATTGAAACTTTTACAAGACTAGCACTAAATATACCCTATTTGAACTAGTTTATGGTCTCTAGTCTCTCCTACCCTTGGAATGTTTGGTACCTTCTTACCATATGAGTTGCGATTTGAATTATGGTCATGAAAGGGCAATACGTGGTGTGGTACCCTAAAGGATTAAAAATAAGACCAAAAATATTCAAATTATTGTGGAAGGGGCCTTATGTTGTGCGGAGGTTGTTAAAGAATAACACGGTCCTACTAAGAAGCCTAGATGAGGAGGAATTCCTCCTAGTAAATGCACATAAACTTGAACCTTATTTTGTACGAAAAAGTGATATGGGGAAGAGCCAACAATTCCAAGAACACTAGGGAAGATGATTGTCAAGTTGGTTTGATAACTAACCCAAGTAGAAAACCATTTTAGAAGTTGATATTTATTTTATAAGATTTTATAAGGGCTATTTTTGTGAATTACTTCATGCCAACTAACATTCCTTGGCCTAATAGGCTATTGCCCAACCAAGAGTTCGCTAATCCTTATCACAATGATGAAAGATTTATGTTGGAAGGGGAATCTAAAAGGGTGGCAATAGAGGTGATTTATGGCAATAACTAAGGAAACCCACCACCTACCGCCCATTTCTTCAACCTTAACCAAGAGGGAAGGTCACAAGGGGTAAATAAGGTCAAGTTTCTAGTAAGACCCACTTACCTCTCTTTTCCCCCCATAGATTTTACTTGTTCATTACTAAGAGGGATGACCCTTCTTAGGATCATCACATGAACCCCACACCTTTCTTGTGAAGTTACTACATATCCACATGAACAAAAAGGGGAGTTGGGTTAGGCATAAGGGGATCCTAGGGTTTTTAACAAGTTGTTGGGGGAAAAGGTGGAATTTGGTGTAGCCAAGGGGACAAATTTTTATTTTTGAAGTCTAAGGCAAAGCAAGGATGAGCTTTGAAAACAAACGAATTTGCACCAACTTGGATTTTTTATGCCAAGGAGGAAAACAAAGAAGGGTCCTTGCTTCGATTTAGGGGAGGTGGGTGGAGCACATGCCTCAAAGGTTCAGTCGCCCTTAAATGACCCAACAACTTTGCCATGAGTTTCACCATTACCAAAAAGCTTTGTAGCTTTGAATTCGCACACCTTCCAAGGGGAGCCGGGAGCTTGTTGCACCCCTTGATGATGTCATACAAGCGTTCGCAATGGCTCAGGTTCTCATAACCCTTGAAATGTTACTAAAACCTTCACTTTCACTAGTGCACCTAGAGCTCAACAACTTCAAGCAAGGCAAAGAGGGGGGGGAGGGGGGTTGGTTGCAGGGCTACCATGACTTCTAGTGATAACACTAGAAGCATCGATGTAAACTAGAAACCCGAAGTTACATAGCTTCAGGCATGTGTGGGAAAACAACAAGACCTAAGGCCCTGCGAACCCTTGACAAGGTGCACGACCCCTACTTGACCCACATCCTAAGGCATTGCATGAGGTTTTGCACTTGAAACTTGTGCATGAATCACCACGCTCCTACAAAATGCAAATAGGAACAGGTTGTGCGGGGGTGGAAAGGTGAGCAAAGGTTGTGGGGTGGAGGTAGATATGTGTAACATTCAACCAAGAAGGTTGTGGGTCAAAGGTAGAGGTGTGCGAGGGGTGGTAGCAAAAAGGGAAGGTTTAGAAACCTTGGTTCCCCAGGTTTATGAAACAAATGGGAGTTGAATGTTGCAAAGCTTAGTGGTTTTTAATAACCAAACACCCCCAAAATCAAAAGCATTCGACAAGGTTCACGAGGTTATGGCCATTAGAGGAGTTGGTGTGGAATCCACCGCGTTTACACGAGAACGCACAAGAGACCCCATTGTCATGACATGTCATACCAGTAAGGAAGGAACCTTAAAAGGCATTGGAAGCATCCATGCGATTGACATCAAGGTTGAACAACATGAAGTAGCAAAGACCACTCAACAAGACTCTCAACCCTGCCCAGAGGTAACCTTATACTCAACCCCACCCTTGGGTATTATGATTTATGGGGGGTTGTTAGTCTTCCCCACCTTTGCCATGAAGACCATTGGTAAGGGCAACGATCCCCACAAGAGGGCTTATAGACCTTCCCTAGATTCTCACCCCCATCATCCCAAGAAACCTTGCCTTGAATCCCTAAAGGGGTATCACTACTGACCATGTTAAGGGGCATCTTTTATTTTTCAAAATGGTCCATATGGAGGAATGGAAGGTGGCCAAGGACATCTCTTGGGTCAAGCATGTAGGACTATCATCCATCCACATATGGGATGTTTGTCATGAATGGATTGTTAGGGAGTTTGTTTGTAATTGGGATGAAAAAACATTTAATTCCAAGGTGTGGGGGCAAGAGTTCACCTTGTTTTGAGAAATCTTTTGATTCAAGGATGGGACATCCATAGCCTTTTAAAGGACCAATGATATGAAGGACCTTGGCCACTTGTTTCCTTCGGATTCCTACTCTTCCGAATCTAGATGCCTAGTAAGTAACCCAATTGCAAAAGGGGTTCTAAGAGAAATCAGTTACCACATATGTTGGCCCAACTTTCATCACCATTTGCTATGAAGAGCTTAATTTGATTTTTAAGGATGGGGTGGAGATGGGATTAATTGAAGAACCTTCATAATTCCCCTTTGGAAAAGAAGATAACTTATTTGGGGTAGATGAATTGAAAGAAGAGGTGGGTAGCCTTAAGTTAGGCAAAGTACTTGCATAAAGACCTCATGCTTGGAAGGTCTTGGATGGGACGTTTAAGAGGTATGTCCTTCAAGTAACCATTTCAAATGATTCGGAACAAAAATCTAAGGGGCAAAGTAGCCCCTCTTCTAAACAAAGATGACCTCACCTAAGAGAGGGTGCATCTCTAGGGTTGGAAGAGCCGATGGGAGTGGATAAAGCCATGAAATGGGTATTGGTGAGGGGTGGGGTCAAGGGGGTAGTGGTGGAAAGGGATGCACTATGTGTTACCTTAAAAGAAAATGCAAACCTAGCTACTAGTCTTTGAGAAAGAGATTGTTAGGTTGAAAGGGACATAAGCCTAACATTTCGCCAACTACATCAAGTTGTCCCAAAAGGTGAAGACCATTGAACTTCTCTTATTTGTAGCAGAGTAGGTTAAGTCAACCTTAAATAACCAAGTCCAAACCTTGGAAAAGGAATTGATCTAGAAAGGAGTCAAGCTAGAGGGGTTACAACAAACCTTGGATAAAAAATAGTAAGTTCACCAAACCCTTAAGGATAATTCTTTGCAGCTCAAGGGTTATGATGATCCAAAAGGTCTTAGATGAGCCTAAGGTTCGATTTTATGAGGATTTCATTTGGATTAGTAAGTTAATTACCATTAAGGCCTATAGCTCCGAATGGGATAATTTCACCAAGGCTCCCCAAGCTAAGGTGACCCAATATTGCACCCAAATCTAAGACCTCCAATCGTAGCTAGATGAGTGGATGGGGCCCTAGGATGCATTTGAAGAAGAAGAAGAGCATGAGGATGATTTGGGAGGCGCTAATATTGCCATAATTAGAACGATCACTCCTAACCTTAGATAAGTTCGAAAGGCCTTTTACTTTAGACAAGGATGGTCTAAATGTTAGACCCACTGCAAAGGTTAGTACGCCCTCAATGGCCCCTCTTAAAGTTATAAAGTCAAACCATGCATTAGCGAAGGTTTGTCCTTTCGAGGATGTGAAGACAATCTAGAAAAAAGGTGGTGTTAGGCTAAAGTTAACTTAACCTGATTTTGATTAGTGAGTGTAGGGCATTTAGGTTAGTTTTGGGGTTAAATTAGAGAGTTTGAGGGGGTTAAGTTAGTACCCTAATTTTATCCTTGCAAGACTAAATGGGTCAGTGGCCTAATTAAGTTAAAGAAAAAGGTAGGTGGGCTAAATTAGGATAAGAATGGATTTTAATCCAATTGGAGTAAGCTTGTTGGATAAGAAGGTCCAGATAAGGGAGGGGTGTGAATTTCCTAAAACCTTTTAGCAATTAAGGTTAGGTTGGGAACATGAAGATGGTGTTTCTTTGGAATTATAAGAGAGTGAGAGGGTGGTTGTTGATCTTTCCTTCTTCCAAATGTGTGGGACACAAAGGAGTGTGAAAATGAAGGAACGATGATGTTATTGTAAGGATGGGGAGGTGGTGTTATGGGCATCATGAGAGGTTGAAAGAGGTGGGAAAAGAAGGAGGCTGGATTATCATGAAGAAACAAGCTCCTCAAAATATAGTCTAATCAACATGTGTTTCTAGGAAGTGGGGGCAAAAACTTCGAGTGGTGGGGGATGGCAATTGTTCAAGGGGAGGTGCTCATGATGCATGATGGCTAGAGGCAAGTGGGAGGGCTAAAAAGAAAAGGTACCCGAACATGTTGCTGAAGGTGGAAGATAGGAGTAAAAAAAGGTGGAGATGTGACACACCCCCAAACTCCTTGAATGACTCAAATGCAAGTTCAAAAGTGAAAACAATAGAAGAAGAAGGAGTTGGGGTATGTTCCCTAGGTTGTAGCATTTTGGGGGTAAGAAGGGCATGTTGGAGCCTTGTGATTGGGATTAGGACGAATGATAAGTGGGTCAATTATTCATATGGACCTGCACAAACCAAATAATAAGTTGGTTAGTGCATAGTTGAAGCACTTTTGTTGCATGGATGAGCCATGAACATACATGGATTCACAAGACTCACCACGGCCTGGATTTGGGGGAAGCCACCACCTTCCCCTTTATAATATTTTTTGTGACTGCCATGGGGTTTGCAATCAAATGTCATTTTTCTCGGGACTCCCAAGCTGGGAATCTCAAAATTCCCAAATTTGAGATTCTTGCCTCTTTAAAACCCACAATTTCTTGTGTAAACCTTTGATTGAGGCGAGTTATAAAACAAAGTTGTAGCCCTTGTCGAGATCTTTCCAATGATATGTGGCACAACATTTGTACACACCTAATTTAGAGTGATTTCTGACTTTTAATGGTCGAAAGTCAAATTAACACTTTGATTCCTGATCCTTATTTTGGCCATAACTTGTGCTATAAGTACTCAAATGGATCATGCAAGCCCAATTTAGACATTTATGTTTTTAAAAAATTCCAATTGTACAAGGAAGTCCTCAATCCAATGAGTTTTGACCCTTCAAATCACTTTTTGAAAATTCAGGATTCCATAGGGACTCTAACTCCCAAAGTGGGAATCCACTTGGGAGTGTGTGGGCTCATTCCCTCACATTCTTTCGCACTTTTGGCGATGTGAATGTGACTCTTAGGTTGCCTTCTTGGCTTGCATCTTTCCATGCCCTTACCTTGGTTACGAGCGAAGGTGGAACAATTTGGGGGGGGAGGGGGAGTTGTGGTAAGATTAGGTTGAAGAATGGGGTTCCTTCTGAGAAGAAGAGGAATAGTTGTGAAAAAAAAAAAAATTGTGTAGGAGTTTTTTATGAGGTGTTGATAATTGTAGAGCTAAGAAGTGTGGTAAGGGAGGGACCAAAGGAAGGTTAAGATTAAGAGAGAGTTGGAAGTAAAATTGGAATTACTAAAACCTTTGAGCAATGTATTAATCTTGTTTTTTGAAGGTGTGATGAATGTGGTTACAAGAGCTTGTTGAATTGTATGATCATTAAAGTAGAGAAAAAAATATGCATGACTAAATTAGGGCTACTATCGATTAATGATTTTTAAAAAAAATTGGTGAAAGATAGGGAGCTTTGTTATTTGCAACATCCAAGAGTTGGGAAATTAAAATCAAGAAAACTAAAGAATATAAAAAAACTTGATAGAGAAAGGAAGGGGCTATGGGTTGTAGTAAATAAGAAAATGAACTAAGACGAGGGAAGTGGGGAGAGAAAAGGAAGGTTATACATGAAGCTTAGGAATTGCCTGGGAATTAGGGGAAGTTATTAGAACTAAGGATTAAAGGAAGTAGAAGTTAAGTTGTAACATGTAATTCCCCCCTTTGAACATATCAAGGGGGTGAGAGGAAAGGACCCATGAAAGGGTGTTAGAGGTGTGTTAAATTTGTGTTTAACAACAACCACTAATGCTAGTATCAACATGAGTACATGAGCCCTTATGCCATTGGACCACGTGTATTAACTTCATGTAAGATCACCCATTTCAATATTATTGCAGTCAAAGTGGGCTTAACTTTAGAGTTATTATGAAGCCTTGTTATGTTAAACCATTTAAAGAATTTTACATAAGTTTCAATTTTCTAAAAAAAACCTCGAATACTTTTGCTCTTGGTTTGAAAAGTGTGAAAAAAAATATCTACAATGCTCATGGAGGGCTTTCTACTAATATCAAAAGCAAAGTGAGAGGCTTCATGGTTTGGTAAGGTTATGACCAATGTTGGTGGGTTCTTTGGTGTGAATCTTATTGGGAGGCTAGGGGAGCGTGGGGGGAGGTGGTTTAAGTCCTTGCGACCCATACCTAATTCACACCTTTTTTTGGTGGAACTAGCACAAGACTTTGACAATGGAACTAGTATTGTATTAGAATCAAAATTGATGTTAAATTGATTTTATTTATTTTTGAACACACATTATAATAGAATGTGATTTTCCAACATTAATAGGCCATGTCTCACGACATATATGTGAGATGAACCTTGTGGTTTCAGCCATCACAATGTAAAATCATATAATATTGTAGTTTGACACTTGTCAAATATGTAGTAGAATTGTATATCAACATGCACTATTAGTGTAATACATGTCATGATAAACATCACATATTTTACATTTTGATGAATGAAACCACAAAGTTTATCTCACACATGTGTCATGGCTTATAGATGTATGGAAAAAACACATTTTGTTTTGTAACAATGTGTTCAAGTTCTTTAGATAAGGAAGTTGAACTTTTTTCGAAAAGTTGACAAGTGGGCTATACATTATAAATAATTGATTAATTTTAATTAGTTGTAGAACAATCTTTAGACTATCTTAGGAGAGTGTATTGTGTACATGGAATCAAACTCAGTTTTTAAATGGGGCCATAGGATTTTGAATTCAAATTCTTTTAATCAAAATCAGAATTACTAGTTTAGAATTTTTTAAAAGCCAAGCACAAACTCACACCCAAAAAAGAATTCTGAAAAAATCAATGTCAAAACCAAGAACAAAGGTTCTCTTACAAAAAGAAAAACCGATCCACATTATTGATTATAATGCAATCATATCCAAACAAACAAAAACCTATCCTAATATATAGATACCCATAACAACTCTCCATACCCATGCAACTATGATATCAACATGATTGGAGCTTACATTTCATAACTTTGGCTTGAACATA
>Ga0116230_10007730_pt1 | contig 10618 bp, 6 predicted proteins | sample S1TSphfallax_3_FD_88678 | JGI IMG/M metagenome (GOLD analysis project Ga0116230, IMG submission 88678) | Host-associated microbial communities from peat moss isolated from Minnesota, USA - S1T2_Fd - Sphagnum fallax MG | ecosystem: Host-associated > Plants > Peat moss > Unclassified | place: USA...
CAGCAGCACGCCCGCGACGAACGCCACCGCATGCCAACCCATGGCCGCCCAGGCGCCCCACGGTGCCGCCACGCCGAGCAGGATCATAATCGGCAGGTCAAAAAACCGGGTAATCGCTTCGTTGAAATGCTCCTGGTGCTCCTGGTTGGCCGAGTTGTAGCCATCATTGATCACGGCGCCTGCCACGAACGACCCGAGCACGCCGTTGCCGCCGACCGCCTGCAACCCGCACATCACGGCGAGCGCCAGCGCCAGCGCGATGGTCAACAGCGAGGATCGTTCGGCATCCTCCTGCCGCGCCGCCCATCGCATCAGCCGGCGCGCCACGTATCCGGCGGCGGCGCCGAGCAGCAGCGCGGTGCCGACATCCCACAGCACCGCGTGCAGCAACCAGTGCAGGCCGATGGCATGCCAGGTGCCGCCGGTGCTGAGCGCGATCACCGGCAGCATCACGATCGGGCCGGCCAGGCCATCATTGATCGCGCTCTCCGCGGTGATGGCGTGCCGCAGATCGGCCGGCACCGCGCGGCGCGCCAAGGCGCCGCTGACCACCGGTGCGGAGAGCACAGGGTCGGTCGGCGCGATCACCGCCCCGATCAGCGCGCAGATACGCCATGGCAGCGCGAAGCTCGCCGCCGTTACCAGCGCACCCGCGGCCCACATCAGCACCATGCCAGGGCCCAAGGCCACGGCAAGGCCACGCCAATGCCGCCTGATCCACCCCTGCGGCAACCGGATCGCGGCCGCCAGCACGGCGATCGCCAGTGTGATACGCGCCGCCTCGCGCAGAAACATATGGGCTTGGGGGTTGTGCACGGGGTCCAGCGACAGCAGGCCAAGCCAGGCCGGACCGATGGCCACGCCGAAAGCGGCGCAGACGAGCGGCTCGGAAATCCACAGCTTGGCGTTCACCAGGCCGGAGGTGGCGCCCAGCAGGAGGAGAAGGGCTGCGGTACCGAAGCCGAGCAGCCAGGCGTGGTGGACGATCATCTTTTCTTAGTCTCGCGCCCGCTGCCGCGCCCCTTCTACCAGCTGCACCAGCGCCGCCCGCACCCCTGCGGCATCCTCAACCCGTGACTCAAAGGCCACACGCAGCACCTTCTGGTCCTGCATCAGGTCGAATCCATCCGGATCAACCCCCAGCATGAGCCACGGGCCGGCTTCACCCTGCACTTGGGCCAACAGGCTCAGAGCCGCGACATGGTCGTTATTGCAATGGGCGATGATACGATCAGCCGCCTCTGCCAGCCGATCCACGGATGCCTGGGGCGGCGCCAGCGCATCACCCGGCACGGCATGGGCCTGCGCGAACCCGCCGATGTACACCGCGGCCTCCGGCTGCATCCGCCAGAGGCCGAAATCCGTGAAATCCGCGTAGAATGCCGCGTACGGGTGCCGCGCAACCCAGAACCGCTTCGCCGCAGGATCGTCAATCCGCACGGCGCGGCCCGTGACTGTCACCCGCGGCGCCGTCTGCGGGTTGATCCCGTCCGGCACGCCGGTGACCATCACCGCACAACGCGGTTCCGCCTCCAGATGCCGGGTATGGGCCGATAGGCTGGACAGCAGCATCAGCACCGCACAGCCCGGGGTGACGGCCGGCGTGACCAGCGAGGCGAAGGGTTGGCCGTGGCTCTGCGTGGCCAGGGTGGCCATCCGGGTGGCGCGAAGAAGACATGCGGCGGAGAAGGCGGGGTTTGTCATTGGAAGAAGAAAGAAAGATGTTCTTTTTTGAAAAAAAGAACCAAAAAACTTTGGACCTTGGGGTGTCGGGTCGCCGGCATCTGCGTTTCCCTGTAACACATGGGTTCGGACACGATCCCTCTTAGCGAGCGCCATGAAGCACACCATCGCCCTGGTCGACGACGACCGCAACATCCTCACCAGCGTGGCGATGACGCTCGAACAGGAGGGGTATGCCGTGCGCACCTATACCGACGGTGAAAGCGCGCTGCAGGCCCTGACCGCCAAGCCGGTGGACCTGGCCGTGCTGGACATCAAGATGCCGCGCATGGACGGCATGGAGCTGCTGCAGCGGCTACGCCAACGCACGCAAATGCCCGTGATCTTCCTCACCAGCAAGGATGAGGAAGTGGACGAACTGATGGGCCTGCGCCTGGGCGCGGACGATTACATCACCAAGCCGTTCAGCCAGCGCCTGCTGATCGAACGCATCCGCGCCCTGCTCCGCCGCAACGACAGCAGCCGCGCCGAAGGCTCCGGCACCCCCGCCGGGGGCATCCTGACCCGCGGGGACCTGGTGCTGGACGAAACCAGGCATCAATGCCTGTGGAAAGGCACCGATATCCAACTGACGGTGACGGAATTCCTGCTGGTGAAAGCACTCGCCACCCGCCCCGGCATGGTGAAAAGCCGCGACCAGTTGATCGATGCCGCCTACGGCGAAAACATCTTCGTCGATGACCGCACGATCGACAGTCATATCAAGCGCGTGCGCAAGAAGTTCCGCCAGGTGGATGGCGAGTTCAATGCGTTCGAGACGCTCTACGGGATCGGCTATCGGTACAAGACATAGGCCCATGATGGAACACCGCCCGTTCGGCCCCGCCACACACCCCGTGTCCGTCATCGGTCAAGGCACGTGGCAGATCCACCAAACCGACCGCCGCGCCGCCATCGCGGCACTTCAGCGCGGCATCGATCTCGGCATGACGCATATCGATACGGCCGAGTTGTACGGCGAGTCCGAGACTGTCACCGGCGAGGCCATTGCGGGCCGCCGCGATCAGGTGTTCCTCGTTTCTAAGGTGATGCCCAGCAACGCCTCCCGCGCCGGCACGATATCCGCCTGCGAGACATCCCTCGCGCGCCTGCGCACAGACTACCTCGACTGCTATCTGCTCCACTGGCCCGGCCGCCACCGGCTGGAGGATACCATTGCCGGTTTCGAAACCCTGATCCAGCAAGGCAAGATCCGGGCCTGGGGCCTGAGCAATTTCGATGTTGACGGGCTTCAGGCCGCGTGGAATGCCGGCGGCGCCAACCGCATCGCCTGCAACCAGGTGCTCTACCATCTTCAGGAACGCGCCATCGAACACGCCGTGCTGCCGTGGTGCGCCGAACACACGATCAGCATAACCGCCTACAGCCCCTTCGGCAGCGGCAACTTCCCCGCCCCCGCATCATCCGGCGGCAGAGTATTGCAGAAAATCGCCGCGGCGCACGGTGCCACGCCACGCCAGGTTGCCTTGCGTTTTCTGCTGCGCCACCCATCCGTGTTTGCCATCCCCAAAGCCAGCCGCGCCGACCATGCCGCGGAAAATGCGGCTGCCGGCTGGCTCGATCTGTCGGCGTCCGACATCACGGCGATCGATGCGGCTTTTCCGCGCGGCAAAACGCCCCGGGCGCTGCCGATGTTGTAGAAGGAAGGAAGAATGTTCTTTTTTGAAAAAAAGAACCAAAAAACTTTGGTCCGTTGGCGTGTGCTGCCGGCGCGGTATGCACCAACAATCAAAAGTTTTTTGCTTCCCTACGCCGCAGCCCGCATCCGCGCGGTCTCCCCTACACGCCGCCGCGCCAGCACCACATAAAACGCCGGCACCACAAAGAGGGTGAACAGCGTCCCGATCGACAGGCCCGACGCAATCACCAGACCCATCGCAAACCGCGCCGCAGCCCCAGCCCCACTGGCGAACACCAACGGCGCCACCCCCAGCACCATCGCCGCCGTCGTCATCAGGATCGGCCGCAGGCGCAGCAGCGCCGCATGCTCGATCGCCTCGCGCTTACTCTGCCCCAGCGCCTGCTGCTCATTGGCCACTTCCACCATCAGAATGCCGTGCTTGCTGATCAGCCCCATCAGCGTCACCAGCCCGACTTCGGAATAAATGTTCAGCGTCGCCCCATGCACGCCGAAATAGATGAACACCAGCGCACCCGCCAACGACATCGGCACAGATATCAGAATGATCAGCGGATCGATGAAACTGCCGAACAGCGCCGCGAGCGACAGATAAATCACCACCACGGCAAATCCGAACGTGGCCGCGAAGCCCGATGATTCCTGCACGAATTGGCGCAGCGGCCCCGCCGTGTCGGTGGCGTAATCCGGCGGCAGAACCCGCGTGGCGATCGCGTTCAACGCCCCCAGCGCATCACCCTGGCTCACGCCCGGCATCGGCACACCGCTGATCGTGGCGGAGTTCATCTGCTGGAAGTGGCTGATCTGCTCGGGCACCGTCGTGGTCTCGATATGCGCCACCGCCGAAAGTGGCACCGCGACGCCATTGATGGTGGCAATCGTGTAGCCGTTCAACTGATCCGCATTCAGCCGCCAGACCCGCGCCACCTCCGGCATCACCTTGTAGGATCGCCCGGCCAGATCGAAATAGTTCACATACCCGCCGCTCAGCAACGTATTCAGCACGTTGCCGATCTGCGACATGTCCAGCCCCAGCGCCGCTACCTTGTCACGATCGATCACCACCGTGGATTGCGGCACATCGATCTTCAGATCCCGGTCGGCATAGGCAAACAAGCCTGTCTTCTGCACGGCCGCCAGAAACCGCTGCGATACGTCATTCAGCTCACGAAACGGCCGCGTCGTCTTGATCACATAGCCGATCGGCAACGCGCCATAGCTGCCCGGCAGCGGCGCATCCAGATACACCGCCAGATTCACCCCGGCGACATCGGCAAACTTGCCCTCTACTTCCTTCAGCACCTCGGCAGTGGAGCGCTTGCGATGCGCAAAATCCTTCAGCTCCACGCCGCCGCCCATGCGCCCCGGCTGCGCGACACTCCAGGAACTGTCATATTCCGGCAGCGACTCCTCGATCGCCTGGATCTGCTTTTCATACAGCCTGAGCATATCCACGGTGGACATGGGCGGTGCAGCACCCCCGATATTGATGATCCCGGTATCCTCCTGCGGCGCCAGCTCGCTCGTCGATCCGCGATACAGCAAGAAGCTGGCGGCGAGAACGACAATACCGAAACCGACGAGCGGAATCCGCATCGCCAATGCAGCCCTGAGCAATGGACGATAGGCACGCTGCATCGGCTGCAAAGATACCGCAATGGGCCGCGATCCACCGGCCGGCGGGCGCAGCAGGAACCGGCACATCATCGGCGAAAGGGTCAACGCCAGGATCGCCGACACCGTCACGCTGCCCACCAGCGTCATGGCGAATTCGGTGAACAAAGCGCCCGTCAATCCGCTGCGCAGCGCGATGGGCACATACACCGCGATCAGCACCACCGTCATCGCCACGATCGGGCTGGCAAGGCTACGGGCGGACCGCAGCGCCGCATCCAGCGCGCTCGCGCCATCAGCCATCTCCCGCGTGACGTTCTCCACCACGATGATCGCATCATCCACCACCAGGCCGGTGGCCAGAACCAATGCGAGCAGCGTGAGCAGATTGATGGAAAACCCCAGTATCCACAGTGCCGCAAAGGTGCCGATCAAGGAGAGCGGGATCGTGATCACGGGAATCACCGATGCCCGCAGCGACCGCAGGAAGGCAAACACCACAACCGCGACAATGGCCAAACTCTCCAGAAGCGTTTTGACGACATCGGCGATGGACTGCCGCACATTGACGGTCACGTCATACTCCGTCTCCGCATTCAGCCCCTGCGGCAGGTCGGCCTTGATGGCGGCGAATTTGGCCTTCACTGCACTGACCACATCCAGCACGTTCGCGTTCGGCGCTGGTTCTATATCCACCAAAACAGAGGGCATACCGTTGTTCAGAATGGATTGCTGGTAGTTGTCGGACCCCAATTCCACATCGGCCACATCGCCCAGCCGTGTGATACGCCCATCATTCTGTTTCACCACCAGATCGCGGAACTGCGCCAGCGTATGCAGCCCACTGGTAATGCCCAAAGGCACGCCCACCATCTGCCCCGCGGTGCCACCCGCGGCGCTGGTAAAATTATTGGCGGTGAGCGCCTGCGATACATCGGCCGCCGTCAGCGCGCGTGCCGCCAGCTTCATTGGATCGAGCCAGGCCCGCAGAGCGAAATTCTGCCTGCCCCAAATCTTCACCGCCTGCACGCCGCGTGTTGCCTGCAGCTCCGGCTGCACCACGCGCGTGAGGTAGTCGGTAATCTGCGGCTCGCTCATGACCGTACTGGTGAACGCAAAGAACAGCGTGCTGCCCTCCCCCCCCGTCATCAGATGCAGCCGCGGGGTTTGTGATTGCGGCGGCAATTGATCGTGAACCGAGCTGATCTGCGCCTGAATTTCCGTCAGCGCCCGGTCTGGATCCTGGTTCAGGCGCAGATAGGCCTCGATCGTGCTGTCGCCGGTCTGGCTGGAACTGTCCAGATAGTCGATCCCGTCCACCTGGGCGATCGCGTTCTCCAGCGGCGTGGTGATGAACCCCGCGACGGTTGCCGCATCCGCGCCGTAATAGCTGGTCTCGATTTGAATGAGGGCATTCACCGTCCTGGGATATTCCCGCAGCGGCAAAGCCTGTTCTGCGCGCAGGCCGAGCAGCAGGATGAAGACGCTGACGACGATGGCGAGCACGGGGCGCAGGATGAATATATCGGTCAGGCGCATGATCATCGATCCAAGGTAAGGAAGATGTTCTTTTTTGAAAAAAAGAACCAAAAAACTTTTGTCCGTTCAGTACGCGTGTCGCCGGTGTGTCGGGTCCAAAGGTAAAAGTTTTTTGCTTCTTTTTTTCAAAAAAGAAGGCCTTGCCTTACTCCTCGGCCGGCTTCGGCGCCGCATCATCCGCCGGCTCAACACTGTTATTCACCGCAACCTGCGATCCTTGATGCAGCTTGATCTGCCCTGCGGTCACCACAACGTCCCCTTCCGAGAGCCCCTGGATCACGGCCACCTGATCACCCCGCGTTGGCCCGGTTTTCACCACCGCTTGCTGCACGCGGTGGGTCGCCGGCGAGACCACATACACCAGGCTGCCATAGGGATTATACACGATCGCCGCGTTCGGCAGCGTAATGTAGTGGTGCACTATCCCGGCCTTGAGGTGCACCGTCACGAACATGCCCGGCAGCAGCACGTGATCCGGGTTCGGCAATTCGGCGCGCAGTTGCGCCATGCGGCTGGCGGGATCCACCTTGGGGCTGATGGCGCTCACCCGCGCGGCAAATTCGCGGCCGGGATAGGCATCCACGCTCAGCGCGGCCGTGTCGCCGTCATGCACATCCGCCAGTGCCTGCTGTGGCAGATAGAAATCCACGAAAAGCGGATCCAGCGCCTGCAGCGTCACGATCGTGGCGCCGGCTGCCAGATATTGCCCCTCATCCACCATGCGCAGGCCAAGCCGGCCCGCGAAGGGCGCGCGCACGATTTTTTCGGCCATCAGGGCCTGCTGTTGCGCCACCAGAGCGCGGGCTGAGCGCAGATGGCTGGTATCGGCATCCACGCTCGCCTGGCTCACCGCCTGGGCGCGGTATTGTTTTTCGTCGCGCGTCAGGTTGCTTGCCGCCAGATCCGCGGCGGCCTGCAGATCGGCCAGTTTCGCCGCGTCATCATCCGGCCGCAGGCGCAGCAGCACCGTTCCCGCCGCCACATCGCGACCGGAGTCGAAGCCCACGCTGTCCACCACGCCCGCCACTTCGGCCGCCAGGTCTGCCCCCCGTACCGCGCGCACGGTGCCCACCGCATCCAGCGTATCCTGCCAGGGCGTGGCGCGCGCCACGATCGTAGACACCGTCGCAACCGGCTCCTGCGCCCCCGCCGGCGTGCACGCCAATACAGCGACCAGACCAAAAATTCTTTGTTTCTTTCTTTCAAGAAAGAAGGCCTTTCTGTCTTTTGCGCTCTCATGGGGCATCATGGCAGCAATGACCTCAGCAAGTTTTCAGGCGGCTTGGGCAGATCGTCCCGGTTCCACCAGCCGCCCCCCAGGGCGACGTACAGGGCAACCGTATCGGTATAGCGCGCCGCTTCGGCGCGGATCAGGCCGAGCACTGCCGTCTGATACTGTGTTTGCGCGGTCAGCACGCTCAGATAGGCAACGCCGCCGGCACGGTACTGCGCCTGCGCCAGGCTCAGGCTGCGCGCGGCCGCATTTGCCGCCATCTGGTTGGCGGCCAGGGCGCGCGCATCTCCCTGCAAAGCCGTCAGCACATCGGCGACGTTCTGAAAGGCGGTGATCACCGCGTTCTGGTAGGCGAAGGCAGCCTGCCGCGCTGCGGCCACCGCCTGGCGCTGCTGGTGCAGCAGCGTGCCGCCCGAAAATACCGGCGCCAGCGCTTGCGTCAGCAGATACAGTTCACCGTTACCCGGCGTGAACAGGCCGGCCACTTGCGCGGGCTGGCTGCCGATACTGCCTTGCAGCGTGAACTGGGGCAGACGATTCGCGATCGCAATGCCGATCCTCGCCGTCGCTTCATGCAGTTGCGCCGCGGCGTTGCGGATATCCGGCCGCTGATCCACCAGGCGCGACGGCAGAGAAACGGGTAATTCCCCCGGCAGCGTCAGATCCTCCAGCGCAATGGCCGGGATGGCCGCCTGCGCCGGCACCTGCCCCACATAGGCCGCAAGCTGATCGCGTGTCTGCGCCAGTTGCGTTTGCAGCGGCACCAGCAGCGCCTGGGTCTGTGCGAGTTGCGCTTCCTGGCTCGCCACATCGCTGCCCGTGGCGCCCCCGAGTTCGAACTGGCTGCGCACCGTCTTCAGCACCTGCCGTTCGGCGTCCACCAGCGCCTCCTCGGCCTTGATCTGCGCGCTCAGCGAGGCCGCGGTGATCGCCGCCGTCGCGGTATTGGCCGCCAGCATGTTCACCGCGCCTTCCAGCGTGAAGAGTTGCGCCTGGGCTGCGGCCCGGTCAGCCTCCACGCTGCGTGCGTTCTGGCCCCAGACATCGAAAGTGTAGGACACGTTCACCTGCGCGTCGTAGATCGAATAGGTGGCCGGCAGTCCCACCACGGCCTGGCTCACCCCCAGCTCGCCCAGCCCTTCCTCCTCACGCTGGCGGTTCGCTTGGGCGGAAATACTGGGCAGCCAGTTCCCCATTTGCGCCAGCGTGCCTTCCTGCGCCGCGCGCAGCGCGAACGCGGCGGATTGCAGGGATGGATTGTGCCGCAGCGCCTGCGCCACCAGCCGCGTCAGCGCCGGGTTGCGAAACAGCTCCCACCATGCGCCGGGCACATCGGCGCCCGCCACGAAAGCCTGGTTGCTGGCCGCGGCACGGTACGCGTCATCCACCCCGGCGCCGGTTGCTTGCGGCAGCTTCGTCTGGGTGAAGCGGTCCACAGCCGGCGGTGCCGGCCGCGTGTAGCTCGGGCCCACGGCGCAGGCTGAAGCCAGAAACGGCAGACCGGCGCACAGCGCACGGCACAGGCGCAGGACCGGCCCGATGTCAGTTTCTTGGATGATGGTGTCCCCTCCGGCCGGCGGACCGCGCCCCCTTCATACCGGCGCCCTGGCCGCCCGGCCAGACGGCCCACGCTTGTGCATTCGCCACGCACCACCCTCCGAAAAACAGCGCCGTCAGCGCGGCAAACGCCCTTCTGCAGCGCCCGTGCCAGCCGGTATCGACCGGGAAATCGACGTGCAACCCATTCATATATTGACCTATTTCATCCACCTTCCCGGCTGGGCGCGGCAATCTGCCGGTCTGGCGCGTCACATCATGGCCAAATACACCAGCTTGCGGCGGCCGCCTGGCTGCGGGATATCGGCGCGATGAGGGGGCCATTCCGCACCGCCGATCTGACGCAAGCCCGAATCGATGCTGGCGCCGGCCGCCTCGGTTTTGCTTGTTGCCTGGCCCTTCCCCTGGCCTTGCTGCATGCCCGCGCGATTGCGGAAATCCTGATCTCGGCGATCGACACCCTGTTCCTGGTGCATGTCTGGGCCACGCGCGACCGCGCCTGGCTTGCCCGCCCCTTCGCACGCGCCAGCCTGGCCTGGTGGGTCTGGCTCAGCCTGTGCTCGGCGATCAATCATGGCGGGTTGCTGCTGGCGCTGCTCGCGGTGCGCCTGCCGCTGCTGGCCCTCGCGTTGGGCAGCTGGCTGTTGGCCGGGGCGTGCAGCGCCAGGCGCCGGCACCTGGTCTGGGTGATGTTCGCGGCCTCGGCCGCCTGGATCGCCATCGAATCCTGGCAGCAATACCTCCTCGGCACCAACCTGTTCGGCATTGCCCGCTACCGCGATGGAGCATTGACCGGGCCGTTCAACAAGCCCCGCGCCGGGCCGGGCTTCATCCTGGTGTTCTTCCCCGCGCTGGTACCGGCGGTGCTGGCCCTGCTGGCCCTGCCCGGCCGCGCCGCACGGATCGGCGGATTGGCCCTCGCGGCCATCAGTGTGCTGACGATGGTATTGATCGGCCAACGGATGCCAACGGTACTGATGCTGTTCGGCCTGGCCGTAACCGCGCTTCTGCTGCCGCGCTTGCGCCTGGTGGTGGCGGGCGCCGCGGTGGCCGGGGTGCTGCTGGTTGCGGCAACGCCCGTCATTTCGCCCGCGACGTACGACAAATTGGTGCTCCGGTTCTCCACGCAGATGGCGCATTTCCCCACCAGCGATTACGGCCTGATCTATCAGCGCGCCAGCGTTCTGGCGGCGGAACATCCGGTGTTCGGCCTCGGCTTCGACGGGTTTCGCCGCCACTGCGGCGACGCCGCGGCGCAAGACCTGCCGCTGGTCGGGCGGCCACCGGCGCCC
>Ga0116230_10007731_pt1 | contig 10618 bp, 9 predicted proteins | sample S1TSphfallax_3_FD_88678 | JGI IMG/M metagenome (GOLD analysis project Ga0116230, IMG submission 88678) | Host-associated microbial communities from peat moss isolated from Minnesota, USA - S1T2_Fd - Sphagnum fallax MG | ecosystem: Host-associated > Plants > Peat moss > Unclassified | place: USA...
CGGTGATGCGCCGGGCGGTGCTGTACACCAGATCGATGTGGTTGGTTACCAACACGGCAAACGCCTGCGGCGATCGTGTCGCCGAGAATTCTGCCAGTGCGCGAGGATCGGTCATTTCCAGGTTCACTGAAGGAGTATGGCCGACGCCGTTTTAACCGGACACACAATCTGAGGCAGAGCCTATAATCTCCCCTTATGCCTTCCGTCGCACCCATTGTCTCGCATGCTTCCGACTCCACCACGTCCAACTCCCGCAGCGCGATCGTGCTGACCAGCGGGGGGATCGACAGCACCACCTGCATGGCCCTGGCCAAGGCCGATGGCTTTGCCAGGCTGTATTCACTCACGTTCGATTACGGTCAGCGGCATCGGCAGGAACTGGTGGCCGCCGAGCGGGTTGCCTACGAGTTCGGCGCGGAGCACCGCGTGATCACCATCGATCTGCGCCAGTTCGGCGGCAGCGCGCTGACCAGCGACGTTGCCGTTCCCAAAGACCGGGACGAATCGGCGATGAGCACACATATTCCGATCACCTACGTCCCGGCCCGCAACACCATTTTTCTCAGCTATTCCCTCGCCTGGGCGGAGGTGCTGAAGGTGGCGGATGTTTACATTGGCGTGAACGCAGTGGATTACAGCGGTTACCCCGATTGCCGACCCGAGTTCATCGCGGCATTTCAAACCTTGGCCAATCTTGCCACCAGGACCGGCACCGAAGGGTTGGCATTTCGCGTTCACGCGCCGCTGATCGAGATGACCAAGGCCGAGATCATCCGCCGCGGATCGGCGTTGAATGTGGACTATTCCATCACCCACAGCTGCTATGACCCCGACGCCGATGGGCTGGCATGCGGGCGATGCGACAGCTGCCAGATCCGCCGCAAAGGCTTCATGGAAGCGGGAATCGCGGATCCGACGCGGTATTCTCCGAAACACCCCGAACCCGGCTCTTTGGAGTAGATCGGTCGCCGGTGTCTTTGATCGAAGGATTTTCGATTTCAACATTTGCCATCGTGTTCTTCGTTTAGCGGCTGTCCCCAGGGGACGCCGTTCGACCATGAAGAGAGCGTCCACTCGGGATCTTCGGGACAATCGCTAACTCAAGAACAGGACCGCATCGTCCGCGGTGTGAATCAGACGCGGGAATCCTGTTATCCTGCCGTCCGAGATGATCCATGCCCCCGCCCGATCACCAACCGCCGCCGCCAGCTGCATCGTGCTGCTTGTGCTTTTTACCGCAATCGCATGGCTGTCGGCACGCACGAAAAGCCCGGCGTTTGATGAGCCGTATCACGCCATCTCCGCGTGGGTGCAGTGGAATTATTTCGACTATCGGCTCGACAACGAAGACCCGCCGCTCTGGCAATACTGGGCGTCGCTGCTGAATTCCAAATCCGCGATACAGGCGGATTTTGCCGGCGATATCTGGAAAACCATGCCCGATTCGTTGGCGCATCAGTGGTACTGGGGCGTGCAGACGCTGTATCGGACACCGGGCAATGACCCTGACAAATTGATCGCGCATTGCCGGGCGATGATGCTGATCGTCGCCGTCGGACTGGGGGTGCTGATTTGCGTGTGGAGTTGGCAGTTGGGCGGGCCGATCGCCGCGGTGAGCGCGACGTTTCTGTTTTGTCTGGATCCGAATTTTCTCGCGCATTCCCCGCTGATGAAAAACGATGTCGCTTTTGCGATGTCAATGGTTGCGCTGGTGTTTGCGGTTTGGAAGGCGGGCGAAAAATTGACGGCGGGTCGGCTTGGGTGGGTCGCGTTGCTGTGCGTTGTCACGCTGACGGTAAAATTTTCGGGCCTGCTCGCGGTGTGCATGGTTCCGCTGCTGCTGGGGATTCGCGCGCTGCTGCCGATGCAGTGGAACGTGCTGGGCAAATCCATTGGGAATCGTCGCGGGCGACTGGCGGTGGCAGCGGCAGTGACGCTGCTCGCGATGCTGGTCAGCATCGCCGGCATCTGGGCGGTGTATGGTTTTCGCTATCGCCCGACGCCGCAGCCCGGCGTCGCGATCAACATCAATCCGATCGCGGATCGCATCCGACTGAATGCGATGATCGCGCGGTATCACGGCTCGCCGCCCCCGGGGGCGGGGCCAGATATACGGTTGCCGATGCCCGCGCGGGCCGCCATGTTCGCCAATGAGCACCATTTGCTGCCGCAGGGATTTCTCGCGGGGTTCCTGTTCACCTACGCCAACGGCCTGGTGCGATTCGCCTATGCTGAGGGGCAGATTTCACCGGTGGGATGGTGGTGGTATTTCCCGTTTGCGATTTTGGTGAAAACGCCAATTGCAACGCTCTTGGCCATCGGATGGGCGGTGGTTTACGCGATCCGGCGGAAGCGCCCCCGTGACAAGCAGTTCCAGGCCTCGCGTGGCGTGCAACCTTGGGCACTGATCTGTCTGCTCACGCCAGCCATTCTGTTCCTCCTCGCCGCGATGGCCCAGAATCTGAACATCGGCCTCCGTCATGTGCTGGCGATCTACCCTTTTCTGTTCATCGCAATCGGCGTCATCATCGCCCGGCTCTGGACCACGCGCGGCCGCAAAACCCGCTCGGCCATCTGCCTGCTCGCAACCGTGCTGACGCTCGAAACCGTCTGCGCATTCCCCAATTTCATCGCGTTCTTCAACCCCGTCGCGACCACCGTTTCCAGCAAGCTCGAAATGCTCGGCGATTCCAATCTCGACTGGGGACAGGATCTGCCGTTGCTCGCCCAATGGCAACGCGCCCACCCCGATCGAAAACTGTATCTCTGCTATTTCGGTTACGCCGATCCCCGGCATTACGGCGTCCACTACATCCCCATGCCCGGCGGATACCGTTACGATTCAAAACCGCATCTTCCCGAGCCAAACCCGCTCGAACCGGCAGTGATCGCAATCAGCGCCAGCAACCTGCAGGGCTTTCCGCTGGAGGATGAAAAGCTGGCCGATTTGATTCCGTATTACCGCCAATGGGCCAGCCGAAAACCGATCGCCGTGCTTGGGGATACGATTTACCTCTTCGAAAACTAGTCTCCATTGCTGATGAAATCCCGAAGCCAACGTTCTGCTTCCTTGGGCGATTTCAGCACGAATACTTTGGTTTTTTCTTCCGCGAGCGTCGGCAGCAGCCGGCGAAAGTTGTCCTGTCGGCTGCCGTGCGTTTTCCATACCCAGAGAATAATTGAATCTCGCGAAAGCACCCGCCGGACACTTTCTCGATTGCCGTTGCAGCACGACTCCCGCTTGATGATGCGGATGAAAGTGCGCTTGACCGATCGCCATAAAACGCGCGGCAGGGAATAATCCAGCCAGACCACCGTGTCCGCGATCGGCCAGACAATCTCCCGCCCGATACGGTAATTTCCATCAACCACCCAGCTGTCTCCCGAAACCGCATCGAGAATCCGCCGGCGAAAAACATCGGGATGAACCTCGACCCAGCCCGGTTCCCAATTCAGGGAATCCAGCTCAATGTGCGGTGTCTGCAACGCGGCAGCCAACCGTCTGGCGAACGTGCTCTTGCCGGCACCGCTGGTTCCGATGACGTTGATCCGAGGCATCAGGTTTATTCCACAAACATCGCATCGCCGTAGCTGAAAAAGCGATAGCGGTTTTCGATCGCCGACTGATAGATCCGCCGTTGCTCATCGATCCCGACCAGGGCCGCCACCAGCGCCACCAGGGTGCTCCGCGGCAGATGAAAATTCGTCAGCAGCCGATCCACGCGCTTCCATCGGTACGGCGGGTAAATCAGGATCGAGGTTTCCCCAGTCGCCGGCTCCCACGGTTGGGCGGGGTAACTTTCCAGAACCCGCGCTGATGTGGTTCCCACCGCGATGATCCGGCGTTCCTCGCTCTCCGCGCGATTCAGCGCGGCGGCGGCGATGGCGTCGATCTCATACCGCTCGGTATGCATGTTGTGCGCTTCGAGCCTGTCAGCCGTCACGGGTTTGAATGTGCCCAGACCGACGTGCAGCGTGACATTCACGCGCTGGATGCCGCGGGCGTCCAACTCTGCCAGGATCTGCTGCGTGAAATGCAGCCCGGCGGTCGGCGCGGCAACCGACCCGGCCGACCGGGCATAGACCGTCTGGTAATCCGCCCGGTCCTGCTCATCCCGCGGATCGTGATCCTTCTCCCGCTTGATGTACGGGGGCAGCGGCATCCGCCCCAGGCGTTGCAACAGAACCGATGCCGATTCATCGCTGCCGATCTCCAATTCAAATTCTCCTTCACCGATCGATGCCCGCACGGTGACCGAAATGGCGGGGTCGTCCGCGAAAAAAAACGAACCGGCATTCCCCGCATCCCGCAGCAGCGCCCGCCATCGCCCCGGCGCGAGTTCGTTGATGAATAATCCCTCGACGCGTCCGCCGGTGCGTTTTCGCAACGTGAACCGCGCGGGAAGGACGCGGGCATCGTTGAAAACCAGCACATCGCCGTGCCGCAGAAGCGCCGGAAAGTCCGAGAAAATCCGGTGTGCAAGGGTTCGGGTGGTCCGATGGTAATGCAGCAACCGCGACGCTGAGCGCTGCGCTGACGGCATCTGGGCGATCAGTTCGGGGGGGAGGAAAAAGTCCAGGTCGTCGGTTCGCATCGCGGTTATCGGACGAGCATTGAACGCGGAAGCAACGCATTCGTCCACCGCAGGCAACACCGTTGTGGTGAATCGGCATCATCCGGAATAAACAGACTTTGGCCGCCTCCACTCAAAAAAGATTAAAATCCCGGTATTTCCCGCGGAATTTTCATTAAATGAATCCGGCGAAGTTGCCGAATGGTCCGCGCTCCCGCCGTTTGCTTATTCCAGAGCGTGAGCGGACCGGCAATCAGTTCGACTTTGATGGTGGCGGCCCTGGACCTGAGCCTGGTTCAGATGCTGCGCCAGGCGATCAACACCGCCGATGCCACCACCGCCGCCGCGGCGGGGGGATCTGGCAATCGCATCGCCGCCAGCTCGCCCGCCCATGCCGCCCAGCAGGCGGTCGAGCGAACCACCGCGTATCGCAATGCTGATAAACCGGCAGCGACATTTTCACCGTCCAACAGTTCATTCCAGGTGAATCATCTTCACCCCCGGCTGAATGAGATCCAACCCCAGGACTGCGATCGGCCGGTAATGCCGGTCAATGACAAGCCATTCATTCAACCCCCCTGGCGCACGCTCCCCTGGCCGACGGTGCATCCTTGTTGCACGCCGCACTATTGGCAGATGAAGACGCAGGTCAATCGGACCGATATCAGTGATGTCGGACGGACGCTGGATCTGTTCATCTGATCAATCGCGGAGCCGGAGCGAACCATGCTGGCATCGGAGCAAGTCGAAAGCCTGATCTGTCTGCTCGCCAGCTGGGATCGGCCCACGCTGATCAGCCAGCTGCTGGCGTTCCACAGCAATTTCCCCATCGATTTCACCCCTGACTTTTTGTCCAAGCGCTCCGTCGAAGAGCTGCGCCATCTTTTCCTGGCGGTATGCCTGCAAAACCGAACCCTGCCGGAGCTCGCGGCCGCGGCTTAGGGTTCGACAATTCAAGTCACCTTTGCAACTCAATACAGCGCGAACACGCGCCATCCGTCAGTCCAAGGAAAGATTCGCCACGGAGTCACTGGGAGGACGAAAAGAAAATTTGGGGCGTGATTTTATGCCCGTTCGCCCGGCGTAAGTTACGGGCTGTTTCTGGGAGAATTCGAGATTTTAAATTCTCCAATGTCCCATCCAACCCCCGCTTGTCGCCTCTATCTCCGGAGGCCTGTACACTATTCACGACAGGTCTTCGGAGCTTACGCATGACAAACAAGTTACCGCAAAATCTGACCGAACTGGCAAACCATGCCCAGCATGATTCGGACTCCGCCCGGGCGTTTCTGGCTGCTGTCTATGACATTTTACGCGATCTGGCCCGCCGGCAGGTGGCGAATCGACCCGGGCCCGGGGAGGGGGCAACCGAGGTTGCCCACGAGGTCGCCGCTGATTTCTTAACGCCGTCCGCGCCGGTCACCTTCGTGAATCGCCAGCACGTCATGGGCGGGCTGGCAGCGCGGATTGGTCATAAAATCATCGATTTGGCCAAGCGCCGTCGGCGTGCCAAGCGCGGCGGCGGGGCCAACCATGTGCCGATCGATTCGCCCGCCGCCCTGTATGTCTCCTCCCCCCGGGCGGATCTGGCCGAGGCGGTTGCCGTCGAGGAGGCGTTTGCCGAACTCAGAGCCCAGCATCCCAACGCCTATCAGGTCCTTAAGCTCCGCAACGAACGGCACAGCGTCGAGGAAGTCGCCAATAAGCTGGATGTCAGCCCCAAGACCGTGGTGCGATGGACCAAATTCGGAACCGCGTTTTTGTATGGCAAGTTGAGCGGAGGAGAGGATCCCGGAAAAGTCAGCTCACAAGGAACCAAATCTTAAACAAATCCCAGATCCCAAGATCCAATAACCAAATGATTAGGCATATCGCACTCATCCCAATCCAGTCGGAGGGAACCGCAAACAGTCTTTTTTTGGTTATTGATTGCTTTCAAAAAAGTACCATGGGCGTCTCGCCAATGGCTGTCTTTGAATACTAAACCACGCGCGAGACGCCCTTGAAACAGTCTGTTCAAGCCGCTCGATTGGGAATTGGCCCCTGGGCTTTTGCAATAGATGAGTAGACGCTGCCCTCCCCGCGTCGTATCTTTCGGTTGCAGATCGGCAGTGGGTGTCCGGTCACGGATGGGGGAAAATGCAGCGGCGCTGTCCGCCCGATTGAAGGGTGTGCGTGAGCGACCAGACTAACGAATGGGGCCGCCGGCTTGAAGATCTTTATGACGCCTGCATGGAGCTGGCCCCGCCGGCGCGGGAGGCGTTCATTCAGTCCAGCGCGGGCGATGATCCCGAGCTGGCGCGGCAACTCCGCGCGATGATCCGCCTGGAGAATCCGGTCGGCGCGATGCCGCTCTCGACCGTCACCCACAGCGCCGGCGAGATCGACGGGTCGTTCGAGTTCAAAACCAACACCGTATTCGGCAAATGCCGGATCATCAGCGAACGGGGCACCGGCGGAATGGGCGCGGTTTATCTCGCGCTGGATCTGGAGAATCACGATCGGGCGGTTGCCCTGAAAGTGATGAAACCGACCTTGCTCCGCAGCGAAGATCGCCAGCGATTTTCCGACGAAACCTCCGCGCTATCCCGGCTGGTGCATCCGAACATCGCGCAGCTTTACTACTGGGGAATCCAGCCCTGGGAAGGGGCTGATCGCCCGTTCCTGGTGATGGAATACGTCGACGGGCAGACGCTCGACAACTATCTGGCCGAGCACAAACCGACCGACCGCCAGGTGTTGCAGCTGCTGCGGAAGATCTGCCTTGCGGTGCATTACGGGCATGGCAAGGGTGTTTTTCATCGCGATCTCAAGCCGTCGAACATCCTGGTGACGCGGGAGGGGGAACCGAAGCTGATCGACTTTGGTGTTTCGTTTACCGTGAGCACGGATTCCGCGCCGGGGAAGCAGACGACGCTGAGCGAGAACGTTGGCACCACGCCATACATGGCTCCGGAGGTGGCGGGAGGGCAGCCGTTCGTGCCCGATCCGCGGACGGACGTGTACAGCCTGGGGATCATCGCGTTCGAGTCGCTCGCCGGTCGCCGGCCAGGGGCGATGCTGTCGTCCGGGCATGTGCAGCTGCTGGAATATCCATTGACCATCGCGACGGTGCGCCGGCAGATCGCCGCCTGCGAGCGCGAGCGATTGCGGTTGGTCGACCGGCGATTCCGCGGGGATCTGGATCTGGTGATTGCCAGGTCGCTGGCGCTGAAGATGGACCAGCGTTACCCCGATGCCGGCGCGTTTGCCGAGGATCTCCGGCGGTTAATCGACCTGGAACCGGTTCGGGCGCGGCCCGCTTCGCGGGTTTACACCGCGAAAATGTTTCTCCGCCGAAATCGACTCGCGGTAACAGCGGGCGCGATGGTCTTCACGGCGATTTTACTGGCTGGCGGGATCTTCAGGATTGAAACGGTTGCCCGCCGGGCGGCGATGCAGCGCGACCGGGAGAACCAGCAGCAGAAAGCCGCCGCTCATGAGCGAGCGGGTCAACTGGCCGAGCAGCGCGGCGACTGGGCGGCAGCGGCCGATGAATATCGCGCTGCCGAAGAGTCGGGCTATCCCAACCGGCAGGAATTTCTGGTGGGAGAGCTGCGGGCGCTGGATCATCTGGGGCGGGTCACCGACGCCAAAGCGTTGATTGCCCGGGTGCAGACATCGTTTCCGGAGATCGCGCGATCGCCGGGATTTGAAGCGGTCGAGGGTTTTTTCTACTGGCCGACAAACCAGGGGGATGCGGTTGTGCTGGTCCATTCCGCCCTTGCGTCCAGGTCGGAGCTGTCCGCCGCCGACCGCGCGTATGCCGAGGCGTTGGTGGCCGACGATATTCCCGGCGCGGCGGAAAAATTGCACGAGGCGTTAAACAGCGACCGCTCGAACCGTGACGCCTGGGCAGCGCTGGCGCTCTGTGATCTTGTCATGGGTGACGCCCAGAAATGCGAACAGGACGCGGGGGTGATGCAGCGATTGTCACCCGGTGACGGCACCGGGGCGGTCCTGGCGGCGCTGGGCTGCGCGTTCGAGGGACGGCGCGTGGCCGCGATCGCCAACCTGGAAGACAGTCCAAAGATTTCTGCGCAATTGAGATCGAGCCTGCTTCCCACCATCGATTTTATCTGCAATACGCGCACGATCGATCAGTTCCGGACGGCTTCAATGACTTCGCTGCTGCGGGCCGTTCATGGCCTGGATTTCTCTTCGGTCATCGCGCCTCCCAGTCAACACGCGGTCCCCATTCCATTACGTCTTGAGCAGCTGGCGAGCAGCGTGCAGTCCGGGGTCTCGCTGACCAATATTTATCGCATGACGAAAAGCTCGCAGCCCTTCCTGGAACTGATCGCCCAATTCCCCAACGGGGACGGAGAGTGTGCCGCGGGGTTGCTCGCAATGGAGACACAGGGACCTGCTTCAGCGGAACAGCATCTGCGGCGGGCGATGTCCATGCCATGTCTCATCGACTGCCAGCGATGGAACGCCCTGCTTCTGACAGCCGTGCATGGGGCTGTCAATCGGTCGCGCAACGCTCCCGACGGTGCCGCGGTCGCCAGAGCGGATCTGGATCGATTGATTGCCCTGGGCGGTATTTTTCCCGATAAGTTTCCCGAGGAAAAATTGGCTATGCTGGTAGCCGATGCCTACGGCCTGCACACCCAGGTCCGCACGCTGGCGTATCTCTGGCTCTCCCGTGCGCCCGACGATCCCAGCGCGATCTACTATCTCGCCCTGGCGGATTTTCATCTGGGTCAGCGCGATGTCGCGCTGCCTTTGTTCAACCGGGTTCTCAAGACCGATCTTCCCGATAATTTCAAAGCCGACGCCCGGGCGAAGATTACCGAGCTGACCGCCGCCACGACCAAACCCTGATCGCCCCAACCGCCCATCTTGCCGTGGCTGGAATACGCAAATCTTATTCGAGTAATCGATGTCCCGTCAGAGCCGGGCCCGTCGCCTGTATTGGCATGCACAGAGCAAAACAAAGCCGCGCAAGGTATGACGCGGATTGTTGTAACTCTTGCAGAACGCGGTGCCAACGAGGCCTTGAAAAACTGGCCCGAGGCATCCGAGCCTGATTCGCCAGCGTGGCGAGTCACGCAAACTTCATGAGTGTCGGTTGTCAATCTGGGAGCGTGTCATGCGTAAGTTTTCTTCATCTGTCGTGTGCCTGGGATTGTTGCTGAGCGGTGTGGGTTGCACGGTGCAGTTCCCCGCGTCGCAGGCGTCGGTGCAACCTGCCGCCGATTCCGGACCGGAGGTTCAGGCTCCGGGTGTGGTGGTCTTCAATGACGCCCCCCCGGTTGCCGAGCGCGTGTATGTTTACGACCCCGGTTATCCGCCGGGCACCTATTTCTATAACGGCGGGTATGTCTACAACGGGTACTACTACCCCCATGATGTTTACGTCAACCGCGTGGTGGCGATGAACGTCCGGGAGAACCGTTACACCAACGTGACGCAGAACCGGTATCAGACCACCGTCATCAACAACCGGACCGCTAACAATAACAACACCGTCGCATCGGCCAACACCAAGACCGGGAAGACCTCGGGCAGCAAGTCCAATGGATCAGCGGTCAACCCGACCGCCCAGGCGTCGGCAAGACCGACACCGCAGCAGAAGCCGAAACTCGCTCCGCCCGCGGCAGCACCCGCTAAGAAGGGTGCCAAGCAGTGACGTGCAGTCAATCTGCCCGCCGCGTTGTTAAAAAAAGCCGGTCACCGTCAGGGGTGGATGGTGACCGGCTGATTTTTTCGTTTTAACCTGGCAACTGCGCGGGCAACTCAACCCGCCACCACACTGCCACCCTTGCAACTGATTTCCAGCAGCCCTAGGGTGGGCGCAGATGAACAAGACTGTCATTTCCGCGCTGATGATCGCCAGTTTCCTTTTGCCCTGCCATCTGCTTGCCGACGAGGATGATGTTGCGACCTCCACGGCCACCGGAAGCGGATGGTTCGGCACGCTGGACAGCCGGAGCAAGTATTACACGGACTGGTTTCCCGAACCCTTCCGCGTGGAAGACACCAACATCAATAATGAAATC
>Ga0116230_10007732_pt1 | contig 10617 bp, 9 predicted proteins | sample S1TSphfallax_3_FD_88678 | JGI IMG/M metagenome (GOLD analysis project Ga0116230, IMG submission 88678) | Host-associated microbial communities from peat moss isolated from Minnesota, USA - S1T2_Fd - Sphagnum fallax MG | ecosystem: Host-associated > Plants > Peat moss > Unclassified | place: USA...
CAGATGTTATTGTTCATATGGCTGCTGAGTCCCACGTGGATCGGTCTATTGACTGTGCGGATGATTTTATACGCACAAACGTCGGTGGAACGCATTCTCTCTTAGAGGCAGCTTTAGGTTATTTTAAAAACCTTAAAGATAAACAGAATTTTCGCTTTATTCATCTCTCTACAGATGAGGTATTTGGTGCTTTAGGGCATAAAGGGAAATTTAATGAGGAGATGCCCTATCGCCCTAATTCTCCTTATGCTGCCTCAAAGGCTGCCTCTGATCTGTTGGTCAGGTCGTATCGACAGACATATGGTCTTCCAACGATTATTGTCAACTCATCCAACAATTATGGGCCTAAACAATATCCAGAAAAATTAATTCCTTTGTCTATTTTAAATGCTTTAGAGAATAAAGAATTGCCGATCTATGGGAATGGTCAACAAAGGAGAGATTGGTTACATGTTGAGGATCATGTACGGGCTCTGTATGCTATTATTAAGAGAGGCCAATTGGGAGAATCTTATTGTATAGGAGGAGAAAATGAACTAACGAACTTAAGCCTTGTTGAGAATATTTGTTCTATACTTGATGAATTAAGCCCAAGTTCTATCCATGCTTCTTACAAGTCCCTTATCGCATTTGTAGCTGATCGTCCCGGTCATGATTTTAGATATGCAACAGATTCCACAAAAGTAAAGCAGCACGTTAGCTGGGAACCTGAGATTACTTTTAAGGATGGTTTGCAGCAAACCATCGCGTGGTACTTAGCGCAATATGAACAGGTTGGGCGTTATAGTGAGACTCGGAAAAGAATAGGCCTACGATGAAAGAGATGAAGATCGAAAAAGGGATCATTTTAGCAGGAGGTACAGGTTCAAGGCTTTATCCCTTAACAGCCGCAGCTAATAAGCAACTGCTCCCTATTTATGATAAACCAGTCATTTATTATCCTTTAACCACTTTAATGCTGGCTGGAATTAAGGAAATACTCGTTATAAGTACGCCTCGTGATTTACCAGCTATCAAAAATCATTTTGGTAATGGACAGCAATGGGGTATGCGTTTTAATTATTACGCACAGGAAAAGCCTGGGGGACTGCCTGAAGCATTTATTTTAGGAGAAGAATTTATCGATAACAAACCGGTTGCGATGATTTTAGGAGATAATTTTTTCCATGGCCACGGATTGACGGACGTGGTTTATGAAGCTGCCCAGAATTTTGAAGGCGCGCATATTTTTACCTACTCTGTAGAAGATCCAAGTCGTTATGGAGTTGTGGTTTTAGATAAAAATGAAACGATTATAGAGATTGAAGAAAAACCTCTTTACCCTAAATCCAGTCTTGCCATAACAGGGTTATATTACTTTGACGGAACCGTTAGCCAAAGGGCAAAAAAACTTGAGCCTTCTGCACGAGGGGAACTTGAAATTACTGATCTTATTAAAAGTTACCTGAATGAAAACAATATTAAAGTTTCCCAATTAGGTCGAGGATATGTCTGGCTTGATGTTGGGACACCCCAGTCATTGTTGGATGCCTCTCATTACGTTGAAGTTATCCAATCTCGTCAAGGTGTTTCTATTGCTTCTCCGGAAGAAGTTGCTTGGCGTATGAAATTTATTACTATGGAGCAACTTCAAAAAATAGCAGGCTATCTTCCACCTAGCCAATATCAAACATATTTAAGTGGGTTAGTAGCTTAATGAAAATTATAGCTACTGATTTTGAAGGTCTCCTAGTGATTGAACCACAATACTATAAAGATGAAAGGGGAGCATTTTACGAGAGTTGGCGAGAAGTTGATTATAAGAGCATTGGAATTCATGAATCTTTTCTACAAGATAATGTTTCCGTTTCGGTAAAGAATGTTCTGCGCGGATTACACTATCAAAAAGACCAGGGGCAACTGGTGACTGTCACTTTTGGTAAGATTTTTGATGTTGCGGTAGATATTAGACCTCATTCTGCGGAGTTTGGAAAATATTTTTTCCTTGAATTATCTGGCGATAAACCGCAGCAAATTTATGTGCCACCTGGTTTTGCGCATGGTTTTTGTGTTTTAAGTGAGTTGGCAATCATTAATTATAAATGTTCTCAAAATTATAATCCAGCACAAGAAGGAGGGATTGTTTGGAACGATCCAGAAATTAATATTAAATGGCCAATAGATTCACCAATTATCTCTCAAAAAGATCAAAAGCTTGGAGTTTTAAGTAGCCTTAGATAGATGACCAACCCATTAACTCTTCTCGTTTTCTTAAAAGACAGGGCTGATTTTACAAAGCGCTTTATTGATTATTTATCGTTTATTCAATATCCTTTTCACGTGCTTTTTGCTGATGGTTCATTAGAAGATGAAAATGAGAAAATTTTTAAATCCTTAGGGAATGTAAATTTTTCTTATGAATATATTCGATACCCAAAAGATCAAACGATAAACCATTATTACCAGAAATGCGTTTTAGCAATTGAAAAAGTAAAAACACCTTATGTGATGCTGGTTGATAATGATGATTTTCCTATTGTTGAGGGACAATCGGAAGCGATAAACTTCCTAGAAAAAAATCAGGATTATATAGGTTGTAATGGGCGTGTAGGAGGAGTGATGGTTAGCCCAAATGCTCAAAGCCCTTATGGGAAATGGAGTTTATATTTACCGCTTTATTGTTATTCTATGGACGTAAAAGTACTGCTTGATGAGGATGATCCAATAAAACGAATACGGTCTTATCTCAACAATTTTTATTCAATTTTTTATAGTGTTTATCGAACAAAAAATCTAAAGTCTTGCTTTAAAGAAGTGCTGAGTTTAAATTTTTCCGACTTGGGTATTTATGAATTATTTTTTAGTTACATACAGTTAGCACAAGGAAAAATTCACACCATTAATACTTTAACATATATCCGGCAAAAAGGTTCTTCTCAAGCAGCAGCTTCTCAAAAAGATTGGTTTCATCGTCTTTTTTATACGAATTGGCTAGAAGATTTAAAAGCAGCTATCCAAAATGTGGCTCATTTCATTGCCTTAAAAGAAGGTAAAAATGTTCAGGATGTTTATGAGTTACTTTATGCGGATTTTGTTGCGCGCCAAAGAACACGATTTATGCCTACAAACTTCTATTTTTATGCTAACTCCCATTTGTTTTTTAAAATAGAATACATAGCAAATTTAATATTAAACAAGGTCTTTAAGCTCTTTCCTTGGCTTGGTGAGTTTATAGGATTTTACTCATTAAGTAAATTCACTGCAAAAAATAATCTTTTGAATATTCGAAAAATTATTCATTCTAAAGGCGGGGGTATGAAAGCATGATTGAAGGCGTAGTCAAGACCCCTTTAAAACAGATTCAAGACGCTCGCGGTAAAGTTATGCATATGCTGAAAGTGACTGACCCCAATTTTCAAAAATTTGGAGAAGTTTATTTTTCTTGGGTTAATCCTGGCTATATCAAGGGTTGGAAAAAGCATAGGATTTCGACAATGAATTTTGCTGTGCCTGTTGGGGTGGTAAAGGTTGCTATATTTGACGATTATCCTGCTAGTAAGAGTTATAAATGTGTGGAAGAGTTTATTTTAAGTTATGAAGATTATTATTTGCTAACAATTCCCCCAGGGCTTTGGTACGGCTTCAAAGCAGAAGGAATACACGCAGCCATGATTGTGAATTGTGCAACGTATCCCCATGATCCAAATGAAGCAGTAACTTTAGAGCCTTATGATCCTTCTATCCCTTATATTTGGGAAGGGTAAAATGGAAAACTTGTCACTTGTATCTGTTATTGTGCCCACACACAATCGCCCAGATTTCTTAAAAAAAACTATTCAATCAATCCTTAATCAAACATACTCAAAAATAGAGCTTATCGTTATCTCAAATGGAAAAAGCTTAGAGAATGAAGCAATTATTCAAGAGTTTAGCGATCCGCGAATTCAATATGCTGATCAACAGAATTCGGGAGGTCCTGCAGGACCTCGAAATCATGGTCTTAGGTTGGCTAAGGGAGACTATATCGCTTTTTGTGATGATGATGATTTATGGATGCCCGATAAACTCCAAAGGCAAGTAGACATCTTTAATAAGAATTCTGATATTGGCCTTTGTTATACAAGTATGCAACGCTTTGATGAATCGAGAGAATGGGTTGAACCTAAAGATAATGGACCTGCTGACCTTTATTCACTCTTATATAGGAATACAGTCCCAATATCGTCGATCTGCATTCGTAAATCTCTCCTTGATCACTATAGCGGATTTACAGAATCTTCAATCGTCGGTTATTCTGAAGATTATGATTTTGTGCTTCGGTATTCCTTTTACACCAAACTCTGTCATATCAATGAATACCTTATAAAATATTGGTCAGGTATGGGCCGCACATCTTTGAAAAGTGACATATTTGGGGTAACTCATTATATCAAGTACTTAAAAGGGATTCTGGGTTGTTATTATTTGCAGTACAAAGAGGGGAGGGTTGGTTTAAGGCATTTATTTGCTCCCATGATCACCCAAGTGACAATGATCACCAAAATAATCTTATGTAATATATTGAAAAAGTTAAAAATTGTAGGAAGACTATAAAAATAATATGGCGCGCCCGAGAAGAGTCGCACTTCTAACCTTTAGATTCGTAGTCTAATGCTTTATCCAATTGAGCTACAGGCTAAAGACCTGAAGCATAGCGGATCTGAGTCTTTCTTGCAAGAAGAAATTAAAAAATATGATAAAGGGATAAAGGGGGAACAAGAGAAATCCTATTCCCTTCTCCTGAAGTTATTCGAGAAAATCGGTCATCCGTTCAAGCATCGCGTCTGGTTCATAAACCAACGAGAAAGAAGTATCTTATGCCTTCTTCTACCAGAGAGCATGCTCCTAAAATATACCAAGTCATGGGGTTAAAGCTCTCGAATCAGCCTATCCTTCTTTAATCCACACTTCAAACAACCAACCCATCTGTAGTGCCCTTACTCCATTCACTTTCCTTTATTATCAATCACTTAGCAATCAAAAACGCCAAAGTCGGGAAGACCTAGAAAGCCTAAAATATCTTTTATGAAACTTACGCTCGTTATATCTTCATTAGGCGCTGGCGGAGCAGAGCGTATTATCTCCGATTTGGCAAACTATTGGGCCTCACACGGTCATGAGGTTACTCTTGTGACCTTATCTTCATCCGCTGCGCACCCTTTTTATCCTCTTAATTCTCAAATTAGCTTGGTCCAATTAGGTCAAAGTCAAGAAGAAGTATCACGTGTGATGCGCCCTTGGTATATTCTTACGCGTCTTCTTGCCATAAGAACGGCAATGCGCAAGTTGAAGCCAGATATGGTCGTTTCTTTTGTAGATATAATGAACATGACAACATTAATTGCGACTCTGGGCTTAAAAATACCTGTTGCTATATCCGAACGGACTGACCCAAATTTCCATAAGTTATCATGGTTTTACACTTGGTTGCGTTTTAAAATCTATCCATATTGTTATAAACTCATTGTACAAACCAAAAGCTCTGCGCGTTATTTCCCCCGTAACTTTCAAAATTTTATCTGCGTTATTCCTAATCCAGTTTCTGCTCCACCAATCCAAAAAATGGAACCCTCTTCTAAAGTCCAAAGGCTTATAACCATAGGAAGGTTGGAACCTGAAAAGAATCACGCAACTTTAATTAACGCTTTTTCAAAACTCATCAAAGAATACCCGGATCTTACCCTCCGAATTTACGGCGAGGGCACAGAACGAGCTAGACTTGAGACTCTTATTCACTCACTTGGTCTTGAAGAAAAAGTACGTTTACCAGGAATCATCCAAAATATTCACGAGGTATTGATCAAGGGGGATTTATTTGTTTTTCCTTCTCAATATGAGGGATTCCCCAATGCCTTATGTGAGGCAATGGCCTTAGGATTACCTGTGGTTGCTTCAAATTGTTCTGGAAACATTGATATTGTGCGCGATGGTTTCGATGGAAGGCTATTTCCTGTAGGCGATGTTGATGGTTTATGCCGTGTCCTTCGGGAGCTTTTAATTGATCATGAACAAAGAACGCTGTTAGCCAAAAATGCCCAAGATGTTTGCAATCGTTTTCATCCAGACCGAATTTTTAAACAATGGGATAAAGATATCTTCAGGGTAAAAAACGTTTAAACAACAAAGGTGAGGAAATAATAAATAGAATTTTTTCATGGCGCGCCCGAGAAGAGTCGAACTCCTAACCTTTAGATCCGTAGTCTAACGCTCTATCCAATTGAGCTACGGGCGCTCTAGAGACCTAAAACGTATCGGATCTTAGCCCTTCTTGCAACAAGAAATTAAAAAATATGAAAAAGGGAATAGGAGAAATCCTATTCCCTTTTTTTAGCAAAATTAGCTTTTATAACAATTTCAGGTTATCAAAGGAAACTTCACCAGTACGGCCCATATAGCAGAAATCTCCCTTGCTTCCCATAACATCTTTTTCATTAATTTTGATGATGACTTGGATTTCGTGGGGGCGTAATATTTGGGTTGCTCCGGCTAAGAAGGCTGTTGAGCTTTCTGACAGAGAACCACCGCGAACGCTTTGAACAGTACCTTTCAGAATTTTATGGTCTCCCACAAGTCGAATGGTAACAGGATCGCCGGGCTTAACCTTATTAAAATAACGTTCGTGAATGGATGTATCTACAAAAACGTTAGAGCAATCGACAAGTTCTAAGATGGGGCGCGTGGTATCGATGTGACTACCTTTTGCGCCGAAGACGCGCCAAGCAACACTGTCAAATGGGGCTGTAATGGTGGCTTCAGACATTTTCTTAAAGCGTGTTTCCTCAAGCGCAACAGATTGTTTCAAAGAAGCTTCTCGAATTTCAAATTCACGGATTTTACTGTCAAGGTCGTTTTGGCGCATCGTTATATCGTCAATGCGTTGTTGCTGATAGGGAACGTCGGTACGGCCATCTGTATTGACAAAGATACCTTGTTGTAGTGACTTTAATTGTGCTTGGAGCCTTTCAATCTCTAAGCGGGTTTCTTCTTTACCTTTTGTTGCTCGCTCCGCATTAAAGAAAGCAGAATCTGCTTGAGTTCCTGAAACAATGCCTTTCTTATAAAGTTTTGATTTTCTTAAGTATTCAGCTTTATTCTCAGAAATTGTATCCTCGCGCTCCTTAAGATATTCTTGGGCGCGGGCAATATCAAATTTTACCCGTTCGATCAGAGAATCAGAATAATTTTTGAAACTTTTTGCAAGTTCAACTTTAACGCCTTCAAGTTTTTCTTTTTCTTGTGTCATCGCCTGAATTTTTTCTTGAACCCCCTTCATTTCCGTGAGCATGTCATCAAGGCCTTTACGGTCAAAGCGTGGATTTTCAATAGTCCCGATAACTTCTCCAGCCGTTAATTCTGTGCCCATTATGGGGGGTGCATCTTTTAAAATGCCATCAATTGGTGATGTAATGGAAATAACAGGCGCACTTACAATGGCCGTAATGCTGTAAGTATAGAATAAGTGAGGTATATAAATCAGTCCAATGAGGAGTAGTAAAGTTGCTGCAAAAGCAATTCTCGCAATATGGGCCATTGATAGCTTCATGGTTTGCTCCTCAAATATAAAACTTTTCCTATAAGTATAGAATAGGTTTAATTAGTTTATATTTAGTTAATAAAATGAAAAAATTTAAAAAAAATATAGAAAATTGTGCTTTTAATATTATTTATATTTTATTTTGCCTAAAAAGCGTGGAGAATCTTGAAACATCAATAATGATCATCATTTCGTTGTCAATTAACTCACAGAAATTCTAAATATGGAAAAGGTAATGTATATACCCATTCCCGATGATTTTCCAGGTTTTTGGCCACCGATCTGAAGCGGTTTTTTCATCCCCTGTTTAGCTCCGCTGACCTTCGGTTCTCCTTCGGATGAGCCAACTCTCGGCATCAAACCAGGGTCGAAAATCCCGCCTCATCTCGGGCCCAAAATTCCAGCAAAATCATCGGAAATGGGTATAAACAAATAATTCAGCCTGTTTGCTCTAAGTAAATTCTGGAAAGGTCTAAAGGAAAAATCCGTCACAATTGCGAGTGCCCCACCACGGGGGGATGGGGTCGAAAGGAATGACCAAAGTCTGTGTTCTGGCGTATCAATAAAAAAAAGGTACTTTCAACACGTTAAAATTTTGGTCATTGCGAGCCGCGAAGCGGCGTGGCAATCCATGTATTTTCAAAATCTTTCAATATGTTTGTCTGATTAGAAAGTAAGATGACGTAACATGTTGAATATCATTTGATATTTATTAAATCTTGTACTTCTTATATCGAATTAAGGTTAATTACGGAATTGAGTAGAAACCCCAACAGGGCTACAAGTATAATTGGTTTGGATAGCAGCTTATGGCCACACTTAAAGGGATCTTTTTTATTGGGTTTGCTTAGCCAGGTCTTGGTCAATGGCATCCAAGAAAAAAATGAAAGTTTGAATTTAGAAGGAAATTATGGGACATTTTAAGTCTCTTCTTGTTGCTGGAAAGAGAAACCCATCTAGAACTTCTAATCAAATTCTTTGATGGGTTTTTTATTGGAATATCAATTAATGTGACAACGCTCAGTTATGGAAGGTATTGTTAAAAATAAAGTAAAGTCCTATGAGCAAGAAACCAAATAAATCTCGTTATTCTCCTTACTTTGAGAGCGAAAGTACGTCTTTTTCCACGTTACTGGATGTCATTGACCCAGACCCAGAACGCTTAGCGCAACGACAGGAATACTTGAGGCGGATGAAGAAAGAAGCTTACAAAGCGCTTGGAAAGAAACGCCAAAAGTCTCAGAGGGTTATTCAGAAAGCAAAGGGCATAAGCTTTGAAGAAAATCTGGAAAGAACTTGGCAATGGCTCCAAGAGACATTCCCAGACTTATTTGACCCTTCCCAGCCGTACAAAGCCCTGGATGTAAACATTGTAAGGGATATTAAAGCGCACTACAAAAAATACCATGTGCAAAACAAGTATCCAGACAATTTGGTTATTAAGGCGGTGTTGTATCGTTACATCGAAAGTCCTGAGTACCTTGCTTGTCTTATGGAAGGCGCTCCCCGCTATAGCATAAAGGGTGAAATTTCAGGCACCGTTTAATTTGCTCAACACAAAACTAAAAACAAGTGTTCCCTTTAAGTTAATGTTTTTTATTATCATTTGAGGTTTATTTTCCCTCTACCAGTAGAAGCTTACCAACGATCAAGCAAGATATTTTTAGCGTACGAGGATCTTGCATGCAAACGGGTGAGCCTCTGAAGTTTTAGCTGTCTATTTCACTTGGGACTTTAATAATTTAAATAAATATAGTACTTGCGACGTTTTTTAGCCTTTAGTCTCATCATCACCTTGCGTTTCGGGATAATAGACTGTAAATTTCCTGTTCCCCCTTCTGTATCCAATAGGTGTTCGCCTGGTGTGGTGTTGCTTATTATGAAATTTTTGCGGGTCAATATTGTGTGGGATACTCATTTCTTGGTTAATTTCTTCACGAGCAGAAGGGCTATAGTCACCGGAAGGACTGTGAGAAGTAGAATGATTCAAACGGGCCTTCATTTCATTTATTCGATGAAGGTAGTATTCAGCATGTTGACGATGGCTTTCACACAAAACATGATCTCCATTTTTCTGAGCTTCGCTCGCAAGTTCCAAACAATGTTGGTAGGCAGCCCGAATTTGCTCTATCGTTTCAACAGACCGTTTTGATCTTCTTCGTATTATAGCCATAACTTTCCTCCTATTTTTTTACTTAAATGTTTGTTGTTTTGGTACAGCTAAGGTTCGTAATCTTCTTGTGGACATATTTTATAAATTACCAACTTCAAGCCGAGCATAGCCAAGCTTATATGTCGTTGTCAACACCTATCATAACAATTATGCGAAAATATTTTTTTGTCTGTTTTTTTATGGCGTTAGGTGTTTCCTCTGGATCAGAAACAGTAATTAGCCTTTGGATTCTTTGTAGAGGCAAATTGACTAAAGGCGACTCACACAACTTAATTGCCGAAAATATTAAGGTTTAGCTTATTTAAATTAACCTTTACTAAAAATATGGAAAGTCCTATAAGATAAGTGAGCTTCCTTTTTATAGTCGATCAGGGCAGCTTTATTTATCTTTTTCAATTAGGAGTAAAACAATGAGCTTTAGCTTCATAAATTCAACACGGTTTTTTCCTAACTTCAACTCCATTTATGTCATTCAACCTTTATTTAACGCTTGCTTTTATGCCATCCGGTCGTTCTTTGTATTTTATATAAGCTGGCGTCTTACGGTGAGCGAAGGCGAAGCGATGGCTTTTTATAGCATGGTTATGGCTTTGTGTTATGGAACAACTTTTCTGGGCGGATACCTTGCCGACAAAAGCTTAGGAGTCAAGAGCAGCATCGTATGGGGGGGCGTATTAAGCGCATTAGGTTTGCTGTGTATGTTCTCGCCCTTTCAGGATTTATGTTTTATTGGGTTGGCTTTGTTTAGTACGGGGTCAGGGTTGTTCAAACCAAATCTCATGACTGCTGTCGGGTTGATCTTTGAAGATCCTAAAGACCCTAGAAAAAGCAAAGCGTATTCGACTGTTTATGTTTGGGCAAACCTCGGCATTCTTGTGGTGGGAACATTATG
>Ga0116230_10007733_pt1 | contig 10617 bp, 5 predicted proteins | sample S1TSphfallax_3_FD_88678 | JGI IMG/M metagenome (GOLD analysis project Ga0116230, IMG submission 88678) | Host-associated microbial communities from peat moss isolated from Minnesota, USA - S1T2_Fd - Sphagnum fallax MG | ecosystem: Host-associated > Plants > Peat moss > Unclassified | place: USA...
TAGTAGTTATAGTTGTTATTGGTGTATTGGTTTTGGATGATGGTGAAGTGTGTTTGTGTGAGGGGGGTGTGGGGTGTGGGGGGGGGGGGGTGGGTGGCGAGAGGGGGGGTGTATGTTGCATGCTTCGCTTTGTGACAATACACACAAAACTTGTAAATAGACTCATCATAATCAAAGTTTGTAATTATGGAATCATTTATTAGTGTCCAAAATTCATAGTTGTCATAAGTAATTCAAAATAAGAGTTTCCAATGCAACCATTTTCACAACTACGCATGGAAGTATTAAAAACAATTCAAGGAATTACAATTAAGGAAATTTGTGAGGTCCTTTTTTACATGGTTTTTGTGGATTTTGTTTAAGCAAAAACCTTATATACTAGGATGTTTAAGAGGGTTGCTAATAGTTAACATTTGGAAAATATGATTATTTTGTCCCAAACATAGGCATCCAAATTTTGGCATTGTTAAAATATATTACAAAACTATACTCATAAGGATTTCACATTTGGACTTTTTGATCCACGTAAAATGCTTTTACCCTTATAAGTACAAGTAAAAACACTTCACATTATGTTCAACTATATTCTTTAATCTTAAATTTAAATACTTTTACATATGTAATATCTTTACATGGTTTTTATATAAAGTATGCGTGCATACATCATTTTATATAATTAAGGTATATAGTAACCATATATTGAACCTTAACTTTGATTTACCATTAATAAATATTATAATGCATGTTATATGGCATTGATATGCTCATAAACAAAATGTATAGTAATCTCACTAAAGTACATTCACAATTGGGGTAGCACAAAAAGGAAAAAGGACTCCAAGACTGTCTTAAAGCTACTCTTACAAATAAAATTTATATGAAACAAATTTAAGTAAGAAAAGTTGAATAATCCGAAATAAGATAAGTCATGCGATGGTTGTGATTTTTCACAATTATACATAATTGTGCATGATATTTTGGTTTACATGTAGAATTGAAAAATGGGCTTTAAAAGTCAACTAAACATGTTTTATTATGTGATTATTTCCTACACATGTGACCTCCATCTAGAGTTAGAAAATTTGAACCTAATAAATAAGAAAACCCAAATGATTTAATAAAGGAGTCATTTCCCTTGTAGCCCTTTGTCTCAAAATTTCAAGACTTTGGAATTTTCATATGATTTATTTTTCAACAAATCAAGGCTTAATGAACATGTAGTTGCATAAAAGGAAGCATGGGTTTTTGGCACAAAAAGGTTGAAATCAATTCTATCATTTTAAGCATTCCTTTTGCATTCATTTATAAAAAAACTATAATATGAAAAATTGACCATAAATTAGTCAAGGACTCAAAAGGATTTTTATATTATAGCCAATAATTATTGGATTTTTCTAAGCTTGTTTTTTCAATACTCTAATAATGGAACACAATAATACACCATAGTTCCAATATACTAACTATGAAAATCTAAAATTGTCCTTTGTAATCATTTTTCAATTAAACCCTCCTTTTTAGAACCCCAACCATGAATGAACACATGATGCATAAGAACAACTATAATTTCAATGTAAAAAAATGTCATTTCAAGTGTTTTGAAACACAACCCAAATCTCAAGTGACATAATGACTAATTTAATTAATCAAAGTTTAATTAAAAGGAATAGTTAATATGTTGATATTTTAACCATTTTTTTGTTACAAAATTATTTCACATGATGACATAAAATTACAATAACAATATAGAACAATAGTTTTCATGAAAGTGACTATAAGAGCTTCAAAAATTGAAGTTTTGGGTTTCAAAGAAAAATATAGTTATATTTAAAACAATCACTTATGCTAGTTTTCAAAGGTTTGGTAGGAAATATTTAGCATAGCTAGGTACAAAAAACTAATCATAATTTGATTTGTTCATAACTTTTTGGCATTTAAAAAACAACATTTTAAGACTAAAATTTGTGATGGCATCCTTGGGACCTTGAATCCTAATATGTTTATGTAAGGTGTTTGAACATGTTAAAACTTTTCAAGTGAACTTGACTGCCCATTGTAGCACATATCAAACGCACATTCATTATTCACCAAAATATTTATCTACATGGGTTGGTTTAATATAAAGGAAAACAACAAGATTGGAATCTTGTCTTGTTCCTAATATTAAATGTTGTGGTACTTTAATTGTACAATACCTTATATCATCCAAAGGTTAAGTATTGTTAGAAATATTGTAATATTTATAATCTAATTTTCACATGAAATTAGTTTATTAGACTTAATAACATGTAAAATAAATAATGGTTACATGCCTAGTGGTGAACCAAGTGATTTTAGTTGACCAACTATTGTGTAGTGATGAACTTTTGAAGGCAAAAATGATTGTCAACAATAATCATCAATTTATAATGAAATTTACAAGTTGGTTTCATATTGGAACTTGAAACAAAATGATTATGCAATTGCAACAACATTCTAATTTGGATAGACAACATTATAGTCATTTATTTTAATCATGTGGTCCCATTCAAGTTTTGATTCCAAAAGAGGCTTGACATAGTGACACACCCCTAAACTCCTTGATGGATTCAACTGTGAATCCAAAAGGTGAAAATAATGGAAGGATAAAGAGTTGTGGGCATGCTCCCTGGCTCACAACACTTTGGGGGTAGAGGGGTGTGATGAAGCTTCGGGATCGGGACTAGGAAAAGTGACAAGTAAGTTAATTACTCACACAGACCTGCACATACGAAATTTGATTTTGAAGTTTGATAATACTCAAATCTGTGTTTAACATTGAATTTAATGACAAGATCCATGTTTAAAGTTTTCAATTTAAATAAGTGGTGTGATGTTTGGAATTTTGATTCATAAGCCATGGTAGCATGACATCACACAATCAAGATGTAATTAAACATTATTAATATGAATAAATTATTGAATTTAATGTGGTATTTAGTGGTATGTTTTGTGAATAAATGTTTCAATGTTATAGAGGATAACATCTCATGATTACATGGTGAAAACATAGTGAAGTAGACCAAAATGTAAAATCTTGTAGTTGATCATTTGATAATCACATTCAAGCCTAAAAGTAGTAGGAAACCTCCTTTTAATGCAATACCAAACCTTTCAAGTTTTTTATTGACTTGATCATAGGAGTGAAAATTTAAATTAAAAAAAAAATCATATTGTAAAATACATAAAAATCACAATTAAATGCATGGGATGATGAATCTATGTTAAGAACCTATTTCCAAATTTCGAAAAATAAATAAATCATATGCAAACTACACATTTTCACAAAATCCATTGTATACTTAGGGGTTCACATTTTTAATTTTTTTAATTTTGAAATTATTTAAATATACTTGCACCTACTTTTATAAAGTATAGCATTATAAAAAATATGATCTAAACCTATTTACATAAATCATGATAATTCATTTAATCATTATTTTCTCAAATATTTCTAATGTAATCAAGAAAAATGTTAAGTTCAATCTTTTAGCCCAATCAAATTGCAAGATAAAAAAATTTATGATACATTTTGTGATACAAGTTACATTCAACCCCACAATAATATATTAATTGGTCTACTTCACTCTATGATGTTGTTGAATGTTGGGTTTAAGAGGTTTAGGGGTGACATCAATGACCACACAAGGTGAGGCGTTTGATTCCTTAGGTTTTCAACTTTTACAACAACATTTGCCAACACCTTCCCGACTACATATAATTAATAAGCAAATTTCTCTTGCACAAAACATAATGCAATATGTAGTTGATGGTGAAATGGTTATATGCTTGTGTTTTAATTACATAGGCAATGAAAATAGTAAGAACCCAAACCAAAACTTGCTAGAAAGCATGAAAAGGTGGTGGTTCAAGCGTCAACTTTGATCATTTAAATCAACATTGAACAATGAAGGCTAACTCTTGATTATGGTAGGACAAATTAAGGTGGATGTATGGTGTGGTGGCTCACTTTTTGTGTCACATTGATGATTTTGGTTAAATACATCCTATTTAAATGCTTATGGGAAAGAATATACCCCTGAATATGTCAATGAAGAATTGGTTAAAACTATATTAACAAATTGATTATGAAAACATCTATGTATTTAATTTTTGATAAAAATACACATATTTTTAACAATAAACTTTTGAAGTTCCAAAATGTGAGCTTGTTTTCTAATTGGAATTTTATAAAATTTCGGAATTGAAATTGAGTTTCATTCAAAATGATTTGTAGTGACTTAGTTTGTATTATATATTAATAATAAATTTTATATATGCAAGTCTTTGGTGAACACATTAACCAAAATACACATATGGATATTAAAATTGTTAAAATGATATTTTATTTTCATAATTATTTAAAAAATTTGGAAAATAATATTCAAATGTGCATATGTTTTAAATCTTTAAATGGACAACTATTCATGTGAACTTTAAAGTGCAAATATGCTCAAAGGAGCCAAAAACTATGTTGGATATTAATGAAAACTATGAATGTTTTACAAAAAAATTGTTGACATTTAAAAATTATGTTAGTTATTTCAAGTTGTGCTAAATGACTAATATGAATGTTGAAAAATTCAAATAAAAAACTCATTGACTTTAATTTTGGGTTTTGGTTCTAGTAAAGGACCTTTGAACTTGAATAATAGTTGCATTAAAATCAATCAATTTTGCAAAAGGCTAATGTAAAGGAATCATTTAATAAATAAAATTTGATGGTAAAAACAATTAAATGGTAATAACCTACTACTCACAATTAAAAACAATCACAATTAAAAAGTTATGAAATTTGATATTTCTAGAAATTCAAAGTATGTTTCAAAATCTCAAAATTTCAAAAGTCCTTTACCACATGTAGATGGGTTTTAATGTACATGACATATAAAACAAAGTTGTAGTTTATGATATTAAAGACTAAAAGCCTAAAGTAGTTAGCATGTTTCAATATGATTTGAAATTATAATAAATTTTCAAAATGAAACCTAAAATCTAGCAAAATCTACTCATTTTGAAAAATCATATTTATTAAAAAAAATGAATAACATAAAAAATGATATATTGGGGCAACTATATGTATTTTTAATAACAACTTCTAAAATATTTCATTAAAAAAATCCTTAATATGAAAAAGTGAAAAGGACCAATAAAAGATTCATAATCCTTTTATAAAGTAATGTTTTTGGCTCCTTTGATCATATTTTCAACTTTAATTAGTTTTATTAATATAAAAAACTTCCATATTGCATACAACATGTAAGATGACATGATCATATTCTTATGTTAGTTTTGAGGTAGGTTGGGAAGGTTCACAAGAGGGCATGTATTTCTAGTTATGAAATATTGCACTAATAAAATTTTACAATGTAGCAATCATGTCCATTTCAAAATGTCTTATGGACTTATATGGTCTATTTATATGGAATGTTGAACATTTAAAATAGTGAACCACCATATAATGCACAAATCCATAAACTACATGTCATGTATAGTGGTGGACCATAGATACATGCAATGGACATGATTGCATGTTGCATTTTCCATAAAAAAAAAGAGTGTAGGATTGACATAGGATTGAAAATAGCTAACCCTTTTGAAGAAAATCATATCATGAAAAATATAATTATTTGTTTTTAGATGCATATGTCAGTCATTGGTAGTTTTTGAATCCATGAAGGCCTATGGCAAAACCATGAGTACATATAATTACATATATGACTAATTTCTTAATCACAAATGATTATATAACTCCATCTAGTTGAATGGGACTCATCACATAGGATGTGACATTTACAACTATAGACACAACATTTAGAATGACATCCATGTGGATGACTAGTAACAATTTTGAATTATAATTGACTTATTTTTAGTTTTCTTCATTCATATATTTGTACATTTATTTATTTATTTATTATTGAATTTTCACTTAGTTTTAAAGTCACAACAACAAGTTTACTACAACATGTCCATAGTCATATATGCTATGTCTAATTGCTATGAGTTTGATTCAACTATTGTCATGACAATATTTTATAACTTCGTAATGAATTTAATTTTTCACTTGTAATTATGTTATTCTAGATTTATTTTAGTTCCAAATTTATTTTATTTCATATTTTATCTTAATTGTCAACAACTTCAATTTGAAATAGGCATTAAGGTAATTTTAAATATATATTTCAAATTTTCAGATGTGGCTTAATTTGTAAAAAACATGGGCCATATATTCAAATGTGAAGTTACATAATTAGTTCTTAAATATGTATTTTTTATTTTCATAATTATAATTGATTTTAAATTTATATAATGTCAAGCATAAATACTTACATCAATTTTAAATATTTATGGCCCAAGTTAAGGTTATAGAAAACATCCAAAAGGTTTTGGAATAACATCGTTTTTAATGTATGTGGTCCAAAATCTTCTAGAATTTTCAAAAAGGTTCATGATATTTCCAAAAGGTCTTGTAGAATTCCATAGATGTTCCCTGAAACCTTAAAATGGCATTGGTGTTCTCAACATGTTTGAATTCTTCGTGTTTCTAGAGCTTGTGCATCCCATGCCTTGTGAAACTTGGAGCAATCCATGTTGCAAACGTTTTCTATTGCCATTATAATTCTTGTAAGTTGTAAATAATCCCACACCTTGCGATTTTTGTAAAGTCCCATGTTTTGTGATCCTTGAAACAATCTTTTTAATTCTTGACGTAGAAAGGGTTCATGTCTTTAGTGAGTTGCTTTATTTCTTCCCAATTTCTTGTAACTTTCACAAATAACATTTCTTTTCTTTTCCTTATTTTAGAATCCATATAAGAAAGCAACAAAATGGCCTCGAAGTGTTGCTCCAAAGTGGTTACTAGTGAGTTATGTAGAAATGCCTATCAAACATGGGGCAATGTGGATTTTGAATTGTAATTATTACACAAAACAATTCAAAAATCTTCTATCAAGTGAGAGTAAAAGATAATTATTTTGGAGGAGGGAATTATTAAAAGGCCTACACAAGTGTACCAAACAGTGTTTTAGCGCCAATTGAAGAAGGAACTTGCAACCAAAAAAATGGAAGGAAGGAAAATCAACATGTTGGAATCAACTTCATTGTCAATGGACACATCTCAACCAATAATGTTAACTACTTGGAATTCAACAAAATTGCACAAGCATGAGGTGGATAAAATAGTTCAATTTTTTTTGGTCATGGTGTACCATTCAATCATTAGAAAAAAACATTTTTTAAAACTATAAAGCTTTCAACTAAATGTCATTTCCAACTACATTCCAACTACAAATTTTAATTTTTTAAATTAAAAAATCAAAGAAGTTGAATTGTTAACAAAATTGGTCAATAATTGAAGATGGTTTTCAATTAGGGTACCACTTTGTGCAAATGATTTACATTTATAACTTTCTTAGTTGACATTCAGTTGAAAGGTCGACTAAAATTGTGATGTTATCAAACTTCATTTTATCCTTCAGTGATGTTGCATCATCACAAGTCAGGCCTTCGACTATTTTGGTAATTTAGTTTTTGGTTGAATGACAATTTTCATCGGTGGATGGATGAAATGCAAGGTACATTTGTTAGTTTGGGCATTTCCCTGCTTTATTATAGTTAATTTACAATTTACAATGGGGCAATTTGTTTTTTTGAGTAGTTTACAACTCATTCAAAGTTGGGGAGTTTAAGAATAGCACAACAACCTTACGAAAAGATTTTGGGGAGAAAAATTATTACAATATTTCAAAACCTTCAAAAGATTATAATAACCTAAGTTAAATAACATGCTTAGTTTAAGTTAATACATTATATGTGTGTGCGTGTGCGTGTTATTATATCTCACCTAAATTACTATAACATAGGTGTATATTACTATTATGTATAAATCATAAGTTATTACCAATATTAATAATATTATCAACCATTATTCATTAATAAAATTATATTTCATAATTAGAATTATTTCATATAACTAACATTAAATTATATATATTATATATATTGTATGTATTATTTTATATTATTACTACCATCAATTTTATAATTGAATATTAATAACAAGTTAAATTACAATTAAATATTTAATAATATTTCTTATAGTATTATTATTAATTTAAATATAATAATAATAATAATAATAATAATATTATTATTAGTAAAACTTAATTATCAATAATATTATTTGAAATATTAATATCCATCAAGAATAATATAACGAATAAATTTTATTGTTATTATTAAATTATATTATTACCAATATTAGTAGTTATTATTATTATAACTATTTAATAATACTGATAACATGTTTTTAAGGAAAAAGATATTTTTATGTTAATATTTAGTATAGCTATTAGGTAGATTAAGTTATTGTAGCATAAAGTTCTAATAAGTAGGGTAGACATGCTTATCACCAAACACCTATCATATCTTTGAAGTTTCTTGTCCTATTGGAAAGATTTTCATGACCATGGGTGAGCCAAATGAAAATTTACAATATTTGTTGGATTCCAAAAACAAAGAAACAACAACAAAGAAGGAAAAACAAGATGAGTTTGTTCAAGGAGGAAAAAAAACATTTAGACCCCTTTACTTTCAAATCTCATATTTCCTTCATTTTTGGCTTGTTTTGAACAATTTAAAAAGCTATGAAAGCGCCATTTGAAGCTTTACAAAACCTTTTTCAAATGCAAAGGCAATAAAGCGACATCCAAAAATCCTAAACTCCAAAACACAAATTGTTCATATGTGCCTAACCACATGCAGGCATATCTTATTCATCCCTCCATTGATTTGAGATATTTTTGTTGCTTTGGATGCAATAGGTGAAGGGTTATAAAATCCTTTTTAGCTCCAAAGGCAACATACCAATGTACAAAGATTTATAAGTCTTTGTCCTTAAGTTATCAACATGTCTATCCAAGTAGTTGCAACTAGATTACAACTAACATGCAACTAAAATGTTTGTCCCATATTCTTTGTCATATGTTTCAAGTTTGCAAACTATATAAGTAGATGCACTAATCATTTTTTAAAAACAAGTGGTGCTTGGGATGAGTCAATTAAAATGGTTTGACCTTAAAAATAAAACCAAAAATAAAATAAGATTATCCTATACTAGCTTATCTAGTAAATACATTTTGATGGGTAGGTAGTTTAGCTACTTAGACCTACTTAGCTACCTACTTAACCAAACTTAAGTGGGTAGGTAAATATGTTACCTACCTACCTACATAGGTACTTTAACTTAATTAAGTAGGGAGGTAGGTACTTAGGCCCCATTAGATTTAAAATGTATTTCCAAGTGACAAAATCTTATTGGATGCAAGATTGACAATCTAAAATAATGTTAATTATAAAAATATTTATTCTTAAAATAATCAATCTCTACCATGTGTCACCATCTCCTACATCCACGTGTCAAAATATCCTCCCTCTTTAAATAGGATGATTCATATAAATTCAATTTTATTTTAATATTGAATATTGAAATACAAAATTGATGACATCATGAAATGTCACTGGATGAAGTTCATCCATCCTAATGCTCAAGCTGAAAATGATTTGCAATTATAATAATTGATGCAATGCTAACATATGGATCATGTTTTCAATTAGAATGTCACTTTCAACTTGTATTTGTTGATTGCCATGGTTTTCAATTGCAAATAAAATCCCAACTCAGTTTGTTATTTTCAATTACAAATTATAGTTGAAAAGGAGTTGGAAATGTAGTTGGTAAAGTTGGGTTTTCCTTCTAGTGAATGTGGCATGGTCATTCGATATTTCAAGAGCAATATGGTTAGATCAATTTCAAAATTTTGACATTTTCATTTTGTTTCTAATATTTGATCATTTAAATGAGGGGCTATTGCTTGAAATCAAAAGCAATTTAGAATGAAACTTATAACCAATTGTGAAATCCTAGGAGAAATAGGGTGCACAATTTGTTGTGATGGTTGGACAAGTATAAACAATAGGCCTTTCTTGAACATTTGATGTGTTCCACCAAAAGAAGAAATGTTTTAAAAAACAATAAATACTAGTGGATAGGAAAAAACATCATTAATCATAACAAGACATTTGATAGATGCAATTGAACTAATAGGCCCACACAAAGTTGAAGTTATCATAAACAATGTTCTTATTTGCAAAAGAGTTACAAAGATTGTTGAGGATAAAATTCCTCACATTACTTATTTAAGTTGTGTTGCACATGTCATTGACTTGTGCATGGAAAACATTGGTATTTTTAGTTGAAACCATATTGTGACCATATTTTCCAAGTCATTTTGACACAATGTTCAATTAGTGGTGGTTGAAATTGAGTCCATTTATTGTTTGGTATGCCTAGTGGATTTTGCAATTCCAACCATGGGCATTTATAAGAAGATAGGTCAATTGATTGAAATTATCAAATGTATGTCTTCCCCTTTTGAATCAAACAAGGTAGATATTATTCAAATCCTACATGATAGGTGACCTTTTGGTCATATCCCATTATATTGTTCGTTATATGTTTGATCCTAAGTGAAAAGGCAATTTGATAAACTATTATTTGCTTATAGAATAATGAGGGATTGTTTGCTAAGTATACTAATA
>Ga0116230_10007734_pt1 | contig 10616 bp, 8 predicted proteins | sample S1TSphfallax_3_FD_88678 | JGI IMG/M metagenome (GOLD analysis project Ga0116230, IMG submission 88678) | Host-associated microbial communities from peat moss isolated from Minnesota, USA - S1T2_Fd - Sphagnum fallax MG | ecosystem: Host-associated > Plants > Peat moss > Unclassified | place: USA...
CGCACCCCGCCGAACAGGTCGACTTCCCAGCTGGCATCAAATCCGCCCGAAAACAGCGCGAGGTTGCTGGGCAGCGACGTCGGGGTGCCGCCCGACTTGCCGGTGACCTGCTGGACCAGGTTGCCCAGATCGGAACTGCCGATCGGGCGCAGCGCGATATCCATCGCGCCGGCCGAGGCATTGACCGAGGGCAGGCCTTGCGCGCGTGCCTCGATGACCTGGTACCGCGCCTGCCGCAGGCGTGAGGCGGCGGTCTGCAGATCGGGCGCGTCGCGCAGACCGATCGCGATCAGCCGGGTCAGTTCGGGATCATGGTAAGCCTGCCACCATTGCGCCAGATCGACCCCGGTGGTGTCGCCGGCGGTGCCCTGCGACCCGGCGAACGCCGGCGGCAGCGGCAGCGACGGCGGCTGGTAATTTGGCCCGACGGTGCAGGCCGAGGCGAACAGCGCGGCGAGCAGCACGACAGCGCGTGGCATCAGTGGCCTCCCTTTGCCGGCTTGAGCAGGAATGCCATCGCCACTGCGCCGAACATGAAAATCATCAGCGCGTGAAACACATCGATGTACGACAGCATCGCCGCCTGGGTCTGGGTGTCCTGATAGAGCACCGCCAGGCTGGTCTGCGTGCCGTCACCGATTTCTTGCAACCCGCGGGTATAGACCGGGTTGAGCGGATTGAGCGATTCGACCAGCCGCGACTGGTGCCACTGTTCGCGCTGCGCCAGCACCGCCTGGCTCACCGAAATGCCGATCGATCCGCCCAGATTGCGCGCCACATTCATCAAGGCCGAGGCATGGTTGAACTCTTCGGGTCGCAGCCCGGCATAGGACTGGGTAAGGATCGGTACGAACATGAACGGAATGCCCGCGGCCTGCACCATGCGGCCCAGCCCGAACTGGTAAAATCCGGTATCGAGGTCGTAATGCGAAAATATCCACATCCCCAGCCCCTGCATGACAAAGCCGAACGCCAGCAGAAACCGGCCCTGGACTTTGCCCGACAGCTGCCCGGCACAGCCCATCGCCACCAGCGAGGCGACCCCGCCGAAAGTCAGCGCCAGCCCGGCATCGGTGGAGCTGTAGCCCAGGACTTCCTGGAGCATTTGCGGGATCAGCTGGGTCGATCCGAACATCACCACGCCGACCAGCAGCATCATCGTAAAACAGATCGCGAAATTGAGATGGCGGAACAGTTTCAGATCGACAATCGGATCCTTGCGATTGAGTTCCCACACCACCAGCATGATCAGCGAGGCCAGCGCGATGATCCCCATCGTCACGATAAAGCCCGAGCTCAGCCAGTCGTCGCGCTGGCCACGGTCCATGAACACTTCGAGGCAGCCCAGCCCGAGCACGACCAGCGCAAAGCCGAAACCGTCGATGCGCAGCCCCTTTTTCAGCCGCTGTTTGCGCTCGCGTTCGAGCGCCGCAGGCTCGGTTACCAGCGATTGCACCAGCAGCAGCGAGATGATCCCGACCGGCACGTTGATCAGGAAAATCCAGTGCCAGCTGATATTGTCGGTGATCCAGCCGCCCAGCGTCGGACCGACCGTGGGCCCGACGATCACCACCACGCCATAGGCGGCAAACGCCTTCCCGCGCTTCGATGGCGGGAACGTATCGGCCAGAAAGCTCTGTTCCGAACTGGCAAGGCCGCCCCCGCCGATGCCCTGCAATATCCGCGAGATCACCAGAACGCTGAGGCTCGGCGCAAACCCGCAGGCGAGCGACGCCGCCGTAAAGATCGCCACCGACATCATGTAAAAGCGTTTTCGCCCCATCACATCGCCAAGCCAGCCCGAAATCGGCACGACGATGGCGTTGGCGATCAGATAGCTGGTCAGCACCCAGGTCGCTTCATCGATCGAAACCGCCAGGCTGCCGGCGATATGCGACAGCGACACGTTGGCGATCGCGGTATCGAGCACTTCCATGAATGTGGCGAGGCTGATGACCAGCACGATCAGCCAGGGGTTGTGCTTGCCGGCCGGCGATCGTTCGTCGGTCCAGCCGGCATCGGCCCCATCGGCCTTTGCCTTTGCCGCCGCCACGATCAGCGCACCTTGACGGTCGGCTCCACCGACACGCCGGGCCCGATCGCGTAGCGGTGTGGATCGGGGCTGCCGGGACCGGGACGCTCGAACACGATGCGCACCGGCACGCGCTGCACCACTTTGACGTAGTTGCCCGTGGCATTCTGCGGCGGCAGCAAGGCAAACGCCTGTCCCGCGCCGCGCTGGATCGAATCGACGTGGCCGACAAAGTGCACATCGGGAAACGCGTCGATATGGATATCGACGTGCTGGCCTACGCGCATCAGCGTCAGCTGGGTTTCCTTGAAATTGGCGGTGATGTAGAGGTCATCGGGTACGATCGCCATCATCTGCGTGCCCGGCGACACATAAGAGCCGAGGTTGACGCTGCGATTGACCACCTGGCCATTGACCGGCGCGCGCACATCGAGATGGCCGGTGGTGACATTGGCGGCGCGGATCTGCGCTTCGGCCCCCGCCTTTTGCGCGCGCTGCGCGCTGACTGCCTTTTGCGCCACACGCACCTGGGCGAGCGCCTGATCGACCGCGCGGCGTGCGGCGGCGGCTTGCGCGTTGGCGCTTTGCAACGCCTGGCGCGCCTGATCGATCTGCGTGCCGGCGACCGCGGCGGGATCGAGGCGTTGCAGCGCAAGATAGCGCAGCAGGTCGGCGGCGGCTTTGGCGGCCTGGGCTTCGGGGTCGCGGGCTTGCGCGCGGGCCTGTTCGGCCTGCGCGCGCGCGGCGATCACTTGCGCCTGCGCCTGTTCGATCCCGGCCACCGATTGTGCGGCCTGGGCTTTGGCCTGGTCGAGCGAGGCATCGGCAGCATTCGCCTCGATCCGCGCCAGCAGCGTGCCGGCCGAGACCCGGCGATTGTCGTCGCGCGCAACAAACGTCAGCTTGCCCTGCACTTCGGCGGCGATGCGCACGATATGGGCATCGACAAAGGCATCGTCGGTGGATTCGTACTGGCGTGCGTGCAGCCAGTAGAGCGTGCCGCCCAGGCTCGCGACGACCACGATGATGATCAGGATGATCCAGAACTTCGGGCGTTTGTACAGCGGCGGGCCGGTCTCCTCGTCGGCGTCCGCTGCTTCGTCCGGTTTGTCCTGGTCTTCGCCCCCCGGCTGATCGTCGTGCGCGTCGCTCACCGCGCGGCGCTCCGGCACTCCGCTTGCCGGTTGCGTGACATCGGGCGGCAGATCCATCCGATGGAGGTGCAACGCATAGTCATCGAGGGATGTCCTCCAACCGGATCGTGATCAGATTTCGGATCGCACCTGGGCATGCGCGAGCACGGCGAACAGCCCGGTGCCACCGATGATATTGCCGGCGAGTGCGGGCAGGATGAACCCGAACAGCGCAAAGCTCAGCGTGGCCTTGCCGGTCGTCCACAGCAGCCAGACTTCGGCCGATCCGGCGATGACGTGGCTGAACCCGGCGAGCGAGACGATATAAGTCAGCAGCAGCACGACCCAGATTTCCTGTCCGCGCGCATTGGGCAGCAACCAGGCGACCGTTGCCAGCATGAAGCCCGCCGGGATCCCGCGCGTGAAGGCGCTGAGCGGGGTCAGCTCGGTCAATTTGCCGGCAATACCCTGCATCGCGACCAGGTTTTCGTCGGGGACCAGGCCGACATGGGGCAGGATCAGCGCCACCGCCAGCGTGCCCACCATATTGGCGACGAACACGATCGCCCACAGTCGCAAGGTCCGCCCCAGGCTTGGCCAGCTGGGACGCGCCGCCAGCGGCAGCACCGCGACAATCGTGCTTTCGGTAAACAGTTGCAAACGTCCCAGAATGACGACGACAAAGCCGACGCTGTAGCCCAGCGCAGCGATCACCGGCTTGCTTGGCGAATCGGGCAGGCGCACCATCAGCGCGGCCTGCGTGATCAGCGACAGCCAGATCGTCACCCCGGCGGCGACGCCCGACCAGAACAGCGAATTGCCTGGTCGTTCGAGCTCGTCGATGCCCTGCTGGCGGATGACTTCGTGGACGACGCGGGCAGGGGGGGACTTGCGGTGTTCGACCGTCGCGCGTTCGATCGCGGTCATGTCCTCGGGCATGTCCTGCTCGGAAGACGTGCCGGTTTCCTCGTCGTGGGGCTGGGTCATTGCGGGTGCTCGACGGCGGCAAAGCTCTGCACTTGCGCAGGCGGCTGCGCGGCGTAATAGGCGGCGACGTCGCGGATCTGCGCATCGGTCAGTTTGCGCGCAATCGCCACCATCGGATCGGGCGTGCGATCCCCGCCAATCCGGCCGCGTCCGCCATTGCGGAACACCTCCAACTGGTTGGCGAGATACCAGCGTGACTGACCTTCCAGCACCGGATAGGCCTTGTCCGCGGCGCGCGTCACACCGTGACATTCGGCGCAGGGGCCAAGCCCGGCGGCGCGCAGGCCGACCAGGGCGATCTGCTGGCCGGCGGTCACCGGAGTGCCATTGGCCGGATCGGTCGACCGTCGTGGCATGGCCGCGTATGTGTCGGCGAGGACGTTGATCTGCGCCGGCGACAGTTCGGTTGCGATCATCTGCATAAAGCCGCTGCGCCGCCGGCCCGCCGCAAACGCGGTCAGCGTGCGCGCGATATAGCCGCGCGTCTGCAGCGTCAGGTTGGGAAACGCGCCGCCACCTGCGCCATCGGCACCGTGGCAGCGTGCGCATGTCGCGATCGGGTCGGCGCTGAGCGCAAATCCCGAAAAGCCATAGACCGGGGTGCGATAGTTGTAGCTGGCCAGTGGCGGCTCGTTGTCGTTGCGCAGCGCATAGCGTTGCAGCACGGTCGGGCCGGTCGGCAGCGGCGTGCCGCCGGCAGGGTGCGCCACCAGCGCGAGCCGGGCAAACGTCGCCGGCGACATCGTCGGCAGCGCGCGCAGGAACGCAACCATCTGCCAGACTTCGTCGTCGCGGTTCTCGGTCGGCCATGACGGCATCGCGCTGTATTTGACACCCGCCTTGACGATCCGGAACAGTTCGGGCGCGGTGTATTTCTCGATCGGCAGATTGGTCACCAGGTATTGCGGACGCGGGTGCATCGACAGCACCACCGGATTCTGCCCGAAGCCCGGGCCGCCATGGCAGCGCGCACAGACCTGGCCGTAATAGGCCGCGCCGGCGGCGATGCGGATCGGGCTGTCAAGATCGTCGGGCGGTGGCGGACCGGCGTGGAAATCGGTCGAACGGTTGAAAGTATAATGGAGGAACCGCGCCCATCCTTCGGGGTGCGGCAGTGCCGCCGACAGATCGAGAACCCCGCTGACAATCACGATGACGGCCACCAGAAACACCGCCGCCGCCGCGACCAGCAGCGGTCCGAACCATTGCGACAGGCGAAAGGGGAAGAACATCCGCAGCATCGTTTGGCTTAAAGGCACCAGTCGCGCAGTTGTTCCTTGTGCAATGCACAAAAGATTCGACCGGGGTGCCGGTCACGTCATCTGGCGTGTCGTGCGGCGCGCGCCAAAGGTTCTGACGTCTTCGGCTAGCAGGCGGTCGACGCTGCTGGCCACCAGGATGTCCATGCCCGATTTGCTGGCGAGCCCGCCGCGGACCAGGCATTTGACATGGAGCAGCCGCTTGAGCGCATCCCAGGTGCGCAAATCGGGTGGTTCCGGATCGGACCAGAACTGGTCGAGCCCGCTGTGGTGCGTGACGCCGCGCACGTTGTAGATGGCATCGCCCAGCGCGATCACCGGCACGCCGGCATCGAGCGCCAGCGTGCCCGATGTCGAATTGACACAGACCATCCCGACCGCGTCTTTTACCAGCGTATCGAGATCGCCGCCGTCGATATGCCAGACGCGGTCAGCCACGCCCAGCTTTCGCGCGGCGGCGGCGATCCGGCGCGGCCAGCTGGCGAAACTGCTGTCGAGCGGGTGCTCTTTGGTCAGCAGCACCGTATCGGGCGGGGCAAAGCGGGCAAAGCTTTCGAGCACATATTCGACAGCCACCGGCATCGCGCCAAACGGCGAATGCGCGCGAATCTGGTAATCGCCGGTCAGCTGCAACGGGAACAGGAAATATTTGCGGTCACGGATGGCGTCCAGCGTCCGCGCCGCGAGGCGGGCGCGGCGGCGTTTGCGCGCGAATTTCAGCAGCCAGCCGATCCCGTCGAGCACGATCGACCCCTGGCGGTGGGTGCGATAAAACGGAAAATGCAGCTTGCCGGTAACGACATGGTGGTAATGCCAATAGCTGTCGCGCGCGCGCCGCCGGAAATCGGCCCTGATCGGGGGCAGATCGGGCACCGGCGGCAACCAGCTCGCCGCGGCCAGGATCAGGTCGGGATCGCGTTCGATCGGCGAATGGCCGTTCACGCCATCGCGTTCGAGCGTCAGCCAGTTGGGCCGGATATAGCCTTCCTCGAAGACATGGATGTGGATACCGCGCAGCTGCGCCAGTCGCAACGCGGTCTGATGCATCGGGCGGCAATCGCCGAACAGCACCAGATCGGTAATCCCGCGCTGGCGGGTGAACCTGTCGAAAAACATCGGCCAGTCGCGGCGCCGACCACGATAATCGGTTGCCGGCCCGGGCCAGTCATGGCGATCGCCGCCCGACAGGTTGATGCGATGCGTGCCCGCGCCGCGTGCTTCGAGCTGCGCGGCGAGCGCGCAGAAGAACGGCACCGGCGGGCCCTGCAGAAACAGGAATTCACGGGCCTGCGCGCGCATCACCACACCACGCTCTAGTCGACGCCGAGTTGCGTCAGGACCCGCTCGATGGCGGGAACATCGGTGGGATTGTTGAGTTCGATACAGTCCCAACCGAACGGATCGAAGCTGACGACGCGGATCGGTTGCCCGGTTTCGAGGAAGCGCAGCTGCTCGAGCCCTTCAAGCGCTTCGAGGCGCGACATCGGTGATGCCGCATAGGCGCGCAGGGCCGCGGGACGATAGGCATAGATGCCCAGATGGAGATGGACATCGCGATGCGGATCAACCTGGTCGGCGGGAACAAACGGGATCACCCGCTTGGAAAAATACAGCGCCCGCTGTGCGGCGTCGAACACCACGGTGGTGCCCCCGGCGCGCCCGTGCGCCTGATCGCTGACCAGATGGTGATAGAGCGTTGGCGAACACCGCACTGCCGGGGTGGTCATCGCCGCGGTCGCGTCATCGGCCAGTGCGGCCACCAGCTGCGTCACCACAAAACCCGGGGTCAGCGGTGCATCGCCCTGCCAATTGACGACAATCGGAGCCAGATCGCCCAGCGCTTCGAGCGCCGCGGCACAGCGCTCGGTGCCGTTGCGGCACTTCGCCGGGGTGATCACGGCCTGGCCGCCAAACGCCCGCACCGCATCGGCAATCCGCGTGTCATCGGTGGCCACCCAGATGCGGGCCGGGTCGCAGATCGCCGCTGCGGCATCCCAGCTGCGGTGGATAAGGCTGCGCGCATCGCCGGTCTTGCCACGCAGCGGCGCCAGCGGCTTGCCCGGATACCGTCGCGAGCCATAGCGTGCCGGCAGCACGATCGCAAAATCGGGCGGCATCGGCCCGCTCAGCCCACACCGAGCCGCAGCAAGTCGTTGAGATGGACCACGCCCAGCGGCGGTTGCGGTCCGGCCGCGGGGTTGGCGACGACAAACGCCACGCTGATCCGTTTTTCGGAGAACAGCGCCAGCACATCGGCCGCAGTCATATCGGGCGCGATGGTCAGCGGCTGCGTCGACATCATATCGCGCGCACAGGCCGAACCGAGCTTTTCAAAGCCGCGGCGCAGATCGCCATCGGTGATGATCCCGACCAGCGCACCGGCTGCGTCGATCACGCCGGCAACCCCCAGACACCCTTGCGTCATCACCGAAATCGCCTCGGGCATGCGGGTATCGAGTGCGACCAGCGGCAACCGGTCGAAGCGGTGCATGATATCGCCGACATGTGATGCCGACAGCCCGATGCTGCCCGATGGATGGAGCGACTGCAGGTGGTGCTGGCTGACCCCGCGCATGTCCATCACGGTCAGCGCCAGCGCATCGCCGAGCGCCAGCTGCATGATGCTGGACGTCGTCGGAGTAATCTTCTGTGAACAGGCTTCGGGCAGCGCCGGCACCAGGATCAGGATATCGGCGAATTCCACCAGCTTCGACTGCCGGCGCGTGCACACCCCGATAACCGGAATGCCGGTGTTGCGGGCGTACATCAGGATCGGTAGGAGTTCGCAGGTGTTGCCCGAATTGGACAGGACCAGCAGCACGTCACCCTGGCGCAGCATGCCCAGATCGCCGTGCCCGGCTTCGCTCGGGTGGACAAAGATCGCCGGGGTTCCGGTCGCGGCAAATGTCGCGGCGACTTTGCGCGCGATATGCCCCGATTTGCCGATGCCCGATACCACCAGTTGCCGCTCCATCGCGACGATCGCCTGGCAGGCCGCGACGCATCCGCTGCCGAGCGACGGCGCCAGCAGCGCCAGCGCGCGCTGTTCGGCCAGAATGACCTCTCTGGCGCGCGCGATAATGCCGTCGTGGGTCGCCAGTGCCGCGGTGCGGTTATCACCCCCTGATGATCCGGTGGAATGCAGGCGGAGAACAGCTTTCATTGTCGTCCTTAACCTGAATTATGCTGGACCGCACCAGACTGGCAATTGCGGCAGAGATACCGGCAAAACTGTCGTGAAATCAGTTGAAGACTAATTTCTGATTACTTGAGCAGCACTGATGACGGTAATAAGCGGCGTAAACAGTTCACTGACCAATGTCAGCAATCTGTCGGTCTGGTTGGCACGCGCATTTCCAAAATACAGCACGTCCTTGTCGCGAATTCTGAACTGGCGCGCCAGAAAGAACCCGCTCGGGTGCATCAGGTTAAAATGGTACACAGTCGGTCTAATGGTTCCGGTGTCGTCGGGTTCCATGCGAAAGACAAAAATTGCCTCGGCATCGCCCAGATGCGGGTCGGCGCCGCCAGCTTGCGAGATCGCTTCGGCCAGGGTGAGGTCGGCGCTGGCAAACGGCAGCAGCGCGACTTTGCCGGCAGCGCCCATCACCGAATAAGTGTGCGGCCGGTTGAGCACCTGGATGCGGTCGCCGGGGCGCACGAGCAGATCGCGTGCCTCGCCGCTGACCAGATCCGACAGGCGCAATTCGCCGCCGTTGCCCTGGCGGGTCAGGCGGATGGTCAGGTCCTTGACCTCTCCGCGCGTACCGCCGGCCAGCGCCAGCGCATCGGTCAGCGTTTCGCGGTTGGATTGCAGCACCAGCCGCCCGGGATGCGAAACCTCGCCGCCGACGATGATCGAATTGGTGATCGTCTGGTTGATGCCGACGATCACTTGCGGGTCCTCGGAAAATCCGTGCAACGCGTGCCTGATCAGCCCGGCAATTGCATCGGGCTTCAACCCGGCGACATGCAGCCGGCCGGCATAGGGCAGCATGATCGAACCGCTGTCGTCGACGCGGATCGGCGGCAGCCGTTCGGCCTTCACCGTCGGATCAAAGCCGGGCTGCTGCGCCGCCGCTGTGCCGACCGAACCGCCAAACAGCGTGACCCCGGCCTCGTAGATACCGATATCGAGCACATCGCCCGGGCCGACCACGTCGGTGGGCAGCGGCGCGCCGTCGGTGAACGGTGAGGCTGCTGCCGGCTGGGGCGCTGGCAGCGCTGCCGCGGTCTCGACATTGACGATGCTGATCCCGCCGGCTTGTGCGGGGGTGACCAGATCCTTCTGGATCTGTGCCCCGGTCGGGCCGGTCTTGGGAAACGTGGCACATCCTGCCAGCAGGACCATGCCTGCCAGCGAGACCGAAAATCTGGCGCGATGGAACGATGCCATGGGTTGTGCGTTCATCCTGTCATGACCATAGTTGCGCTTCATCGGGCGACGCCTGCGCACAATCCGCCAGCCGATCCGGAACGCCATGCCAGGGCATGACGGGTCGGGCGTGGAAGCGGGGACGATTGCACTGTCGCCGGGCCTGGTATGGCGCGTTGCATCGCGCCACCCGCTGCGGCTTTTGGCGATCGCGTGGTGGGCGCTGACCGGCAAGCGCGTGCGCGCGCGCAATCGCTGGCGCGACGTGCTGCTGCTGGTGCTCGATCCTTATCACCATTGGCTCGGCTGGGTCGAACCCGTGACCACTTCGCCGGCAGCGTTGCGCGGCCTGCTCGGCACGATTGCCCACACGCCAAAGATCGCGGTGATCGCGCTTTGCGGGTCTGACGATGCCGGCTGGCTCGTGCGGGTATTTGCAGATCTACAGGAACAGCCGTATTCCAACTGGGAGATTGTTGTCCCCTCACAATGCATCGGGGCAATCAATGTTCCATCGCCCGGCAGTCGCATCCGCGCCGTCGCCGCGACGGGCGAAGCCGACCTGTTGCGTTGTGCGCTGGCGGCAACCGATGCGCAGATCGTGTTTCCGATCGATCCGGGCGCGGTTCCGGCGCGCTGCGCGCTGACGCAGATCGCCGCCGGGGCCCCCGGCTGCGCGCTGGTCTATGGCGATGAAGACCGGATCGATCGGGCGGGCAGCCGCTGCGATCCGTGGTTCAAACCCGACTGGAACGAGGAACTGGCGTTCGCCCAGGATTTTCTGTCGGGGGCTTGCGCGTTTGACCGGCATAGCGCGCTCGCGGTCCTGC